>JACCDW010130996.1_pt1 | contig 10727 bp, 13 predicted proteins | sample 7449781 | NCBI WGS metagenome assembly JACCDW01 (sample SAMN15323449, study PRJNA562643) | freshwater metagenome | isolation source: river surface water | place: USA:Blue River Watershed | collected 2017-08-18
CCCTGAGCAGCGTGCAGCTTGGGAGGCCCGTCGCGCCAACAACGCCTTCCTCGTGGAGCGCCCTCTCTCCGATGAGCTCTGCCACTTCATGGGCATCTCTGCTGGCTCCAAGCGCTCTCAGACCCAGGTGACCAAGTATGTGTCCGAGTACGTGAAGTCCCACAACTGCTTTGACCCATCTTTCAAGCGTCGCATCATTCCCAACGCCGCACTTGCCAAGCTCCTCCGCGTGGACGACAAGACCGAGGTCACCTACTTGAACCTCCAGAAGTACCTCAAGGTTCACTTCAAGAAGGCGTAAAACCTGCCAAATCATAAACTAAATCAGCCGGAGTGGCAACCATTGGTGGAAAAATCAAGCTGGAACTCCAGAGTGATTTTTCATTCCATCTTACAATGGACGAATGCGAACATAAGTTCCAAGAAGGTATTCTAAATACACAAACGCCAGATGATCGGTCTGTTGCCTCTATGAAATCAACTGTCAATTGTACCTTTGAAGTCGATGGGAAATACGTATTTGTATCACCACCCAGCGATGCCGCCAAACTAATTGAGTATATCTATGATGTTCGTGTATACACAAAGTCCGATCTTGAATCAGCAGAAGATGGAGTGTATGCGTGGATCTTCTGTAAGCTTCCTGGAGAAGATGACGGGGAACCTCAGTTTTTAGCACGCAAGGTTGAATCTATACTTGAAATCGCAAGCTTACACAAGGCAATTGCGCGAGCAGTAGGTGCAGCAACTCTTCATGGAGCAGGAGAAGTCAAAAAGGAAGGTTCTACGCTTACCTTCAACTTTCTATCTGGCTCGTATATGCAACTCGATTGCAATCGTGAGGCACGGGAAACCTTTATGACAACTTATTTGACAAAACCTGATCTGTTTGGAGCCAATGCAAAGCTCGCAGCAGACAGAATGAAAACATTTATCACAAATCCACCTACAATGTCAGAACTTCAATCCTATGCGAACAAAGGATTTCATATTTGCTTTCACGATTCAAAGGAAGAATGTCTATCCAAGAAAGGTCAGTGCGATCAAACATTAAAACCTCAAGAAGGAGTAATGCGAGGAGGAGATGAAAACTTATCTGTTACAGGAAAGAAGATGCCACTGACACCACGGAAAGCTCGGGAGGAAGGAATTGCTCCCGAAGAACCAAGTCAAGCTGCTCTGGCACGTCAAGTGTTCGCATCCAAACAATTGTTGGCAAATCCACGTACTGCGAAGGAACGTGCATTGTCTCAACTTGGTCGTCCCATTAGTCCTGCCTCCGTTGGATTAGGACGCAAGCGCAAGACACGTCGCGGTAAGAAGGCCAAGCGTCGTATGACTAAAAAGAAGTGGTAATCAGTTCATTCGGCATTTCAAGATAGAGAACTGTACTGAAAAAGGGCGACAAAGCACCATCTAGAACAAGCATACGCTTTTTGCTGTTTGTCCTCAGTATTTTTACAAGTTGAGGAACCAATTCAATTCCATTCAGAAGTGGTTTCTTGATTCGAATTTTGCAGTCACCTTTGTGCCAACCGCATAAAGATGACTTTGAACACGTTTCTTCCGAAGTAAGTTGTCCGCAAGGAGTCCGTACTTTGTTGACAAACTGAACTGGGCTCTTGGTAGATTCCTGATAGGCCTCTGCCTTGAACCACTTTTCAAGTTCCTTGCCAAGAGACCGAGTTTGAAATTCAATTGCAGCCCGAAGATTGGCATAGTCATCGGTTTGAATATCCTTAGACAACGAGAAAAGCAAGAAATCAAGAATCTCGGAACGATAGGTAATCTCTTCTGTCAACTTAGTATCTTCTGCCTTTGGTTTGCCCTCTACAAGTGTCTTTTCGTCGTGAATACGCAATGTCTCTGTGAGTTCAGATGCTGGACCAGATTTCGTTGTTTCTGCGCGAATTGGAATTCGGAACCCAGTGGCTACTTCAAGTTCAACTACGTTTCCTTTTACGTCCGTATGTGAGCGTGTGATCTTGTATCCCGAATGAAGAGAATCCCGCAACGCAGCTCGTTGTACATGTTCAAATGGTAATTGATCTTCTGAGATATCGTAATATCCATCGTGTACCTTTACACCTGCCTGAGGTGTCCATGTTGTAGGAAGAATAGGAAGTACAACTTCGCGAGGAACAAACAATGCCTGTGCTCGTCCAAATGGATCAAGAATGACTTCATACATCGCCTTTCCAAGACGACGCAACTCTGCGACTGCGGAATCATAGACAGGAACACCTACGTGACATGCCTCTTTGGACAATGCCTGTAGATGAGGAAGTGTTGTCTTCGCAAATGGTGCTTTGGTTATGTTCACCATGAACTTAGACCGGATGGTTCGTCCTATCCGATCCTTGCTAAAGATTCCCAAGATGTCATCCCCGAGAAGTACAATTGTATTGTTGCTTCCTACCACACGATCTGACCAGAACCCGCACAAAACTTGATTGGTACGAATGTCTACGCGAAGAACCTCGCATTCCAAGAAGGATGTTACGTATTCTACTTCATCTAAAATTGGAAGTGTTCCATCTACGTACTCAGAATTCACAGCATCCAAGAGACGTTCTACCGATGTATCTCCAGATGCCATAGAACGACGAGTCAAAAAGAAAGAACACTTTTTCACTACCTCTGGAGCATCCTTTGGGTTCGGAATTGGTTTCGTTGTTCCAAACAAAATAGGCAAACTCTTTGATGGACGACCAAGTCCAATACGAAATACATCTGTTTCTTTCAGAACAATCTTTCCCTTCTTTACTGTTTTATCGTAATTGGTGTCTACCCTCAGAACTGCTGCGAGTTGTTCAGATAAATATGCAGCACGCAATTCAGGAACAATTGGAACATCGGCCTGAAGAATGTAAGATGTATTTGTCTTTTTGGATTCTTCTTCTGCGAGTTCCTTCTTCTTTGGTTGACGAATGTAGCAACAAGGAACCTTGCGACCATTGCGTGTAGATAAGCGTAACATGGCCTTTGGATATTTGAATGCCTCATTCCGTTCGATGACAGTATATTCCGCTGGATCTACGGTTTCATCTGGACGTACTTTGCCTGCGCATACTGGACACTGAAGTTCCCCATCCTTACCGACTTCTAGTTGATCCTTTCGCAAAGGAATCTCGTCCCGCATACACCAATAGGGAGGGCAGATCGCAGTTCCGTCTGGATCTTCAAGTTCAAACTTTTCTGTTTCAGGAGCATCTTCATAATTGTACTTAGGACCTAAGCGTTCCTTGTCCTCTTTTGTCAGAACAATCACCTGATTCAACTTCTCGCATTCGCTGTTGTAGAAACTCTGATCAAAGGTCTCTGAATCAAATGTCTTGAGACGATTGTTGAAATAATTGTACGTTGTTGCCTGCTTGGGAGCAACTTGACGCAATCTTGGTTTCTCTTCTCTGACTTCCTCTTGTTGAGGAGCTTCCTCAGCTATTTCAGGAATGTACCCTTGTAAGAATTCCAATGCGAGATCATCTCCTTCCTCTTCTTCTGGACGTGCGACTGCGCCTACAGGTCGGACTTCTTGTAAGCGTTCTGGACACACTGCTTGAACATCATCAGAATCAGACGTCAATACATATCGCAACAGATTGGCATATTCAATGCTTCGTTCTGGATCAAGGACAAAGCGAATATACACTTCTTTCGTAAAGAAACGGAAGATAGGATATGATTTGATATACCCTTCCAAATTCCGTGTTTCGGACATTCGTGTGACTTCTTCAATCAACTCTTGTGCCTTCTCCAACGAGATGTTCATTTGCTCTGCGACATACGATGGATTGTTGTTTTCTTGAAGATACTGATAGGTCTGTAGCAAATCAATGGGAATCTCATCACTGACCTGATCGGCACGCAAAAGTCGGAACGTATTGTTTTGAACGGAAAACACAGGACGAAGACACTGAAACCGATTCATATTGAATCCACGGATCTCGCGAGAATAGGATGCAACCAATGACATGTCCGAAAGTTCCCACCGAGACAAATCAAGATCTGTTTGCGCAAAGAAAGGAACGACTGCGTCCAACGATTGAAACCATTTGAAAAGAGAGGCCTGAAGTTCTTCCAAGGTTTCTTTGGAATCTTTGAACCGCTCGGATTGAAATGTAATGTCCGTTTCCGTGATACAGATCCGATCAAATTCTGTATTGGACACACCGCGATACAACAGAAGTGTAGGACGACGCCGTTGAGGAAACGTACGCGACATCCAGCTTCGCAAGTATGTTGTGTTCAAAAGAGGTTCTTTGACTTTCGGATCTTCTACATAGAACTTACTGCGAACGGTCTCAGTTTTGCTCGTAAAGTATCCTATGTAGGGAGTTTGTTTGGAAACAGTCAATCCATAGAAGATTTGTTCAAACCGAGCATATGGAGCAGAGATCTCGGTGGAAACCAGAGGTACAAACCATTTTGCCTTTACGATACTCGCAGATTGATGCTGAGGAACCCGAAGTGCGAATAGGTTATCCAAGTTTGTACGTGAAGACCGAATGGATGCTTCCAACGCAGAAAGAGACGCAGGTGTATCGGGAGTCAATTGTGGGAAATACACATTCTTGATTTTCTCCGTCATATCGTCTGTAGCTTCTGTGATTCGGAATTCAAGAATACCATCGGGATACAAGCGTTCAAACAACCGCTGGGAACGAGGGAATGGAATCCGAGTCGCAGGAATACTTACTTCCTCAGGAGGAGATGGAAGGATTATAGATTCTTCTTCTGGAACACCAAACACACGCCACTCGTTAAAGGGAGCATCTGGTGAATGAAGATCACGTACTCGTGGATCCACAGCTTCCCATTCTTCGCGTGTAATCAATGTGGGAACAGCTTTGGAATCAGGCCGTATTTGTGTAACGTATGTTTTCAGAGTCGATTCTGAAATGGTTCGACCATCCGTAGACAAACGGAAAAATAGATCCATCCATCTCTTTGGGTTGGTGGAGTAGTGATCTATTTCCAACGGCACAAGTGCTTCTACATACATTCGGAGGGGATGTGATTCTTTTTGGAGAGCAAGCAATTGACGAATCACCTCCACGGTGTCATCAACATAGAATTGTATCCCTGAAATAGTTAGGGGTTTCATTACTTTACACTTAGGTTTGATAAATCCATAGCCAGTCGTAAACTATACACATCCCAGTAGCGGGCGGATACATTGCGCAACACTGCTCGCACATCATCATCTAATGTTTCATCTTCTTCTACCATCTTGTCCAACTCATTTACCTCTTCAAGAAGCTCTTTGTCAGTCATCTTGGAGAGGCGGAGAAAGTCATACCAAGCACTGCGCTCAATGTCAGTGTAGGTCATATCGTCGTGCATGTCGGACTCAAAGCGAGCCCAAAGGTGTTCTTCCGTATAGGTTTCCATTTTCTCAATGTCTATGGTTCTGGTGAAATCAAATCCGTTTTTACAAAGGACTATCGCTAATCGTCATTCCGCAATACGGCGTAGGACGACTGGCGTAATTCACAGGTGTATAAATACCAATTTGAACTGCGTCTCCAAGGATACGTTTGAAGTTAGCCCAGAACTCTTGCGTATGACCAATGGTTTCTGTCATGAGATGTGCCATCTCGTGAAGCATGACAAACATAATGGTATTCTCGTCAATCAATGGATAAGTTGGTGCTTGCTTCTTATCGCGAAGACAGACCACAATCTTTTGACCTTTGTTCTCGGAATACGATGTATCGCTTGACTGCATATCGTTCTCTACAAAGACATCAGGTTGAAAGCGTTGAATGAAACGAGAGACAGGAGGATCAGCAGCAAGAGCTGGCTCACTCTTGTAATGCTCATACAACTTGGTCAGGTTTCCACGGATCTTGGACATGAGTGCGACGGCGGATTCTTTGTCGGGTAAGTTTTGCATTTCGTAGTTTCGGCCATCTGGGCCTTGAATACGAATTGTGTTGCGGGGACCACTCAGCGCAGTGAAGGCAAGAGCCCCGAGACCAATGACGGCGATTGGTAGCATTGTTATTGAGGTAGAAAGAACACTTAAGCAGAGAGACCCTCAAGAGGACGAGAGGCCTTGAAGGGGTCAGGATCAATCGTGGTGTTCAAGAAGGGACCGACGCGCGACTGAGGGTTAGGGGTCTCCGTGCGGATGTCGTAGGATGGGTTCCGGTTGGTCTGTGCAATGCCCACAACGTTGATGTTGGAGTGGTAGCCGGCCTGAAGGAAGTTCTGACCCTTGAGGTCCTCGGCACCAACGGGGTTCACGGCTGCCCAAGAAGCACCGAGCTCACCCTTGGGGAGCAACTCAGAAGAAGACAAGGTGGTTTCCGTGTAGGTCTGTTGAGAAGCAGGAGTACGGGACTGCATTCCAGAAACAGAAGCGGCATTGCCACCTACGCTGTGAGGGCTGCCCATGTATGGACCCTGCTCGGACATAGGACCGGGGGTGCTTAAGCCACCGAGTTCCTCGGCCTTGTCCAAGAGAGCTGACTTAGAACCAGAATACGAAGTGAAAAGAACGTAGAGTGCAACAACGCCGGCGAGCACGAGGCCGAGGCGAACCATCTTCGTCTGCGATAGCTTCATGTTTATATCAAGAAACAGACAAATTTCAATGAACAAACTTTTTGGAACGCTCCTCTCCGATATTTTGGAGCAACTGAAAACTCCCGAAATGCAAAAATTGGTAGAGATTCACATCTTGCGGCCTGTGATCGCAACCGTTTTGCATATTGTATATCCGTATTTATTGGGCGTTATGATCCTCTGGGTCATCATGTTCATATGTCTCGCCCTCATTCTTCTCATTCTTGTCCGAGGCACTCTTCTTGCTGGGATAAAGTAATTCAACTAATTCGGAGCGGGTGTATTTCCACACTCCTTGCATGTTTTGCGCCTTCGCCTCCTCACGAAGCTGGCGGATTGTTTTCTTTTGAAGACGGAGCTCTGCTGGGAGTTCTGGGAGGGCGAGAAGACGGGCGAGCTCGTCACGCTTCATTACATAATACATCTTGATTCCGCGACCCTTTGCGGCTTGCTTCAGTTCAACGAGAGAAAGTTCAGAATAGTTCATTTTTCCACATCTCTTCTGTTTTGGCAAATAGAAATCCGTTTTCTTTCGCAGAATAACAACAAGAATGAAAAAGACGACTGTAGTACTCGTTTTGTTCCTGGCCGCACTTTTGGCAGGTGTGTTTGTTCGCTATTTCTCTGCCTCGCCAATCAAGAAGACCGAGGATTCCGAGTCCGAGAGTGAAAGTGGAAAGGAAGGGTTCGCCCAGCGTGAGGTTGGCATGCCCTTGGATATGGAGAGCGTCACTGGATCCGTTGGTGTAGCTGGATACAATGGTACTCCTCCTCTTCTCGGCTCGGAACCCAAGGCAGTCCCCGAGCGTCCCTATGATATGGCCAACGACAACGAGTTGTTCCAGTTTGAGAGCAATAAGATGTCCGCTGACTGCTGCCCAAGCCCATTCTCGGGTGACCGCGGATGTGTCTGCTTGACAGAGAAGCAGGTTCAGGAGTTTAGTTCACGTGGAGGCAATCGTTCTATGAAAGAATAACTTAAAAAGACACCTATCTAAATCAGTAAATGGAGCATCTTAGGAATCTTGTGAATCATTTCAAGGCAAAGGAGATTCCAGTCCCCAAGGCGTCTGAGGACTTGTTTAAACACATTGAAGACACGTTTCTACCACATGTCCTCCGTGTGCTGAAGAAAGACAATACATTGATGACGGACGTAGAGATGTTCCCTGGAATCAAGGTTCCTTGGGAGGGAACGGAAGAGGAATGGAACTTGCTGAATATGGCTATTTTGTACTCAGTTCTTCATGGAGATCCAAAAGAGAAGTTCTCGAAGATCTTTGAAGCTGTCAAGGGAATCCTTCCGGGTGATTCAGATGAGATTTCCAAGATTTTGGACGATGAGCAAACCAAGGACTCGTTTCAAGAGATTCTGGAGCTTGTTATGAACACTCGCCTGGCCTCTCTCATGGGAGACATCGCACAATCGGTTCGGTATGATGATCTGGAGTTGGACTTTGAAGACCCCGAGAAGATTCTTGAACTTCTTCGCAATCCTCAAGAGAGCATCGCATTGAAGACCCTGACCGAACGTGCTCAGGAAGCTCTGAAGGAACGAATTGAAAGTGGAAAGATTAACCAACAAGAATTGATTCGTGAAGTTGAGATGTTGCGTGCGAAGTTTCAATCTGCCTTTGGAAAGTATCTGAATGAAATGGTGGTTGGAGATGCCGGTGGTGGGACGACTGGAAACACATCTGGTCAGATTCTCTCCAATCACCCAGAAGCTCGTCGCGCACGCATGATGGCTCGTCTACAGAAGAAGCAGAAGGAAAAAGCTCGCAAGTGAAGGATAAGAGATGTCCGAGCCGTTTTGGTATTCAGACCCGAGCGTCTTATTTTCCAAAGATACGTGGTACACGTTCGTACCTACGCCCAATATGACAGTTGCGCAAGCACTGAATGCGGTCGTTCGGTTTTCTATTTATCTCGCAACTCTGTTGTTCCTTACAACCATGGATCCATGGTACATTTTCATTGTTCCTTTGGTCATGGGAATCAGTATCGGACTCAACGCTTATTTCCCTCGTGCGAAGCAGATGGCTGAGGGATTCGTGAGTTCCTACACAGGGGATATGAAAACACTCCCGACTGCCGACAATCCATTTATGAATCCAAGTTTGGTGGATATTCATTCCAATCGTGAGCGCCCTCCTGCTGCAGAAGTCACAAGCTTGGAAGTTCGTGACAAGGTCAATGCTGCATTCACGCAGACCTCCAATATCTACATGGATACCACGGATGTCTTTGATGTTGTTCAAGCTCAGCGCAATTTCCATACCGTTCCCGAAGATGATCACGCAGGGTTTCTAAAATTTCTCGGGAAGAATGCTCGGACGGACAAGCTTCTGTCGGAGGGATACGTGGTTGCGAAGGGTACTGTAACGGAGCTTCCGATTCCGTCTGCGGTGAGTCCTCCGGAGGGCACGGCGCCTGCGTGAAGAACCCTTCTTTGGAGAAACATCTAATTCGTCTTCAATTTCCTTCGCAGAGTGCTTCTCACCGGAGGTTACCTTTTCAGATCCATCTTCCTTCTTGTGCTTCATAGTTGGAAACCCAGACACACCTTCGTCGTCTGGAGTCGCTTCGGACTCAATTTCTATGAACTCTTCTTCTGGGTGCTCTTTCTTGAGCTCCTCCCATGCGGGTTTGTTGGCCTCACAATGAGGGCAACCAATCATGTAGAACAAAACAATACATGGCTTCTTTTCAAGTGCCTCCTTGGCGTCTTCTTTCTTGGCAGCACCAGCGAACTTCTTGACCGACATTTATATGAGTAAGTAGAAAATGGCGGTGTCCAAGAACTATGGCGAATATGTAGTGGCCGTTGGAGCAGAGTCACGGCCAAGTACAAGCTACAACGCACAAACCACAACACGCACAGGGTTTCTTGAGTTCAAACCTCGTGATATGGAAACACAGAAAAAGTACGATGCCATGTCTCCAAACTGGGAAGGAGTGGAGTCCTCTATGAAGGCAGTGGAACAAGGTGTCTATTCTCTGGATTCGGCAGAAAAGAATAGACAAGACCTTCGCAAACAACCTGTTCAAGTCGCAACCAAGCGGGAACTTATTCCAACTCTCCAAACTTCTTGTAGCATTCAATAACAATGGTTCTTTGGTGGCTGTTTGCCATTGCCCTCCTTTTGTTCGCACTTCAATATCGCGAGAATTACACGGATCCTGAGCGTGCAATTTCTCGTCCTCAATTGACTCCGCAAGGAAACATCCCAGGGATTTGGCAGAGTAAGATTGATGCAAATTCCCCTATCTCTTCCAATGACATGGATTACTTCAATGCTCTTCAGGCCTTCTATGACAGGGTCTACAACAAGTCGGCCACGCGTCCCAAGGATACAGACGTAGAAGCTTTTCTGAAATCAGCACCAGAAGCAAGCGTTGCAAATATGGATGTAGGAGCACTTCGCAAGATGATTGGTTCTTCATTCACAATTGAATACACTCAATCAGCTGCTGCACGCGAAGAGAAGGAGATCATCACAACAGGCGCTCTCGCTGGATTTTCAGGATCTAATCTCCAACCTGGAAATGCTCGGGATGAGCTTTACGATCGTACGGAAGATGAGTATGTTCCAGTAGACAAGCGTAAAGGTGAGTTATCAGAAGGAATCTATGACCCAACGGAGCAAACAAAACCCTTTGGACGCGGAGAATCGAAGACGATGTCTACAAGCTGGAGCTCTACGCTTCCATATTCCGTCTGTCCCTGTGCTGAAAATGTTTTGTAAGAAGTAATGAAGGTGTGGATCGTTGTTCTTGCGATTCTTTTGTTGCTCTCGCTCATCGTGAGGGAGAAATTTGAAACGTACGAAGAAGCTTTGCAGTTTGCCATTGGTAAAAGCCCTGAATATGTTCTTCCTAGGTGTGAATCCGGATTTACGCTCAGTTCAAACAAGGATTCTTGCGAAAAGACGAACTCAGATGGAACAAAAGAGAAGAAACAACCAACTTGCCCAAGTGGAACCAAATATACAGTCCGCGGTTCTCAAGGAAATTGCGAACCAACCGGTGTTGCCTCTCCTACAGACGAATCCATTGATCCAAAGAGTGAGGTCGGTGATATCGTTACACTCCCGGAATTGAGAAACACGAGATGCCCAGAAGGATATACAAAGATTTCAGAAACGGGTCCA
>JACCDW010707909.1_pt1 | contig 10727 bp, 9 predicted proteins | sample 7449781 | NCBI WGS metagenome assembly JACCDW01 (sample SAMN15323449, study PRJNA562643) | freshwater metagenome | isolation source: river surface water | place: USA:Blue River Watershed | collected 2017-08-18
ATACCCGCGTCGCCTCGGTCAAGTCGCCGTGGCTCGCGCGCATGGAAGTCGGCCAGGTGCACACCATCCCGCTCTCGCACGGCGAAGGCCGCTTCACCGCGCCTGCGTCCGTCATCGCCGACCTCGTGAAGAACGGCCAGGTCGCCTTCCAGTATTGCGACGCCGCCGGCGCGCCCTCGAACCGCATCGAGTTCAATCCCAACGGATCGCTCGAAGCCATCGAAGGCATCACCAGCCCGTGCGGACGTGTCCTCGGCAAGATGGGCCACACCGAACGCGCCGGCGCCAACGTCGCTAAGAACATCCCCGGCAACAAGCACCAGCCCCTCTTCCAAGGCGGGGTGGACTACTTCGCGTAAGCCCGCTTATTAAAATCGCGTTAAAAGCATGAATCTTCTTACGGGCGTATCGAGGATAACGACTGAACCTATCGTGTTTTAACTTTAAGGCGTGATTTCCACCTTAATCACTTTTCGAAAACATGAAACCTGATGAATTGAATAAAACCGCCATAGCCATCGTTGCACTTGTTTGTCTTACCTTGGTCGCATGCTTCGGTATCTGGGTGCTTGGTCGTCCCGCTGCCGTTTCGACTGAGGTGCAGGAAGTCCGGCGCGCCGGTGAGGCCGCTTCTGGCTCCGCGCAACCCAGCCGCTCGGCAGGGGCTTCGAAATCCGACGAGTCTGGCGCCTTGGGCGCTGTCTTGGCGGTGGAGGCAATTCGCGTCGCCACAGTAGTCTCAAATGCCGACAGAATTTTGGTTCAAAGCCAGATAGGCGTCGCTAAGCTTTTCGTCAATGAGTCGCTCAAGACTTCATTGGTACGGTATCGTATCGACCTTGGCGATTATCCTTCGACCAAGGAGGGCATCCGGGCCCTGATCAGTTCGCCAGAAGGAAGGTCGGACAAGTGGCGAGGACCTTACATGGATACTAAAGACGGGCGTATGGTGTTGGATCCATGGAAACAAGAATATCGGTATCTATACCCGGGAGTCAGGAACACTGAGAGTTACGACCTCTTTTCTTGTGGCCCAGATGGACAGCCGGGAACCGCTGATGATATCGGCAACTGGTAATTTCCGGCTACGAGTGCTGGATGGGGTTAGTCTGCCGCGTGTTGGTTTGACCCTGTCGATTGGTTCCCCGTGTCAACTTGCCCGCATGCCAGCTTGCCCCCTCGAAGGCTCCGCCTTCGCCCCCACGTAGGCTTACAATTTCAGGGGTTTATTCCCATCCGCCGCGCCAGGCAGGGTGGGGTGATGCTAGAACAACAACAGGTACCCGCGGCTGGCGGTTAGCGGTTGGCGGTTAGGCCGCGCTCACTTCCCGGCCTTCTTCGCAGCTATCTTTGCCTCAATCTCCTTTTGGAGCTCCTTGGTGCGCTTCTGCCCGGCGGCGATTTCATCACGTGACATTTTCGTTTCGAGCTCGGCTAGATTATCCCGTGAAGTCCGACTTTGTGCTCCGGCAAGATTCCAGTAGGCATATGCTTCTATTTCATTTTTGGCTACGCCCACCCCGTCCTCATACCTGACCGCCAGCATTATGTAAGCTGCGACAGACCCTTGTTCGGCTGCTTTATGCCACCAAGCGATGGCCTGCATTTGATCCTTATCTGTGCCGTTTCCGTTGAACAGGCAGTGAGCTAGCTCTAGCTGAGCGGAGACATTTCCTTGCTCGGCGGACTTGCGGATCCAGGTTAGCGCCTGCGGTTTGTCCATCTCAACGCCTTGTCCGGCCATATACCTTCGGCCTAGGAAAAATTGGGCATCGGAATGCCCTTGTTCGGCTGCCTTCCGATACCAAAAAACGGCCTTGGTGTCATCCTTGGCGACGCCTTTATTGTTACCGTAACTGATCCCTAGTTGATGTTGGGCTTCAGCGTCTCCCTTTTCGGCCTTAGTCTTGTTCGCCTCAAAGGCCATCACCTCATCGCGGGTCATGCCGGCTTGGCCTGTCAGCGGTGCCATGGCTGAGGCGAAAAGAACAACGGCAATAAGCCAATGAGGTGCCATGAGGGACATAATAGCCTTATACTAGCCGAAAAATGAAGCCGTCAATCCGTCAGGTTGATGGGTGTCGGCATGTCTCAAATTAGTTCATGCCACCAATCCTAGGGGATTATTCCCATCCGCCGCGCCGGGCAGGCAGGGAAGGGAAGGTTTATAACAAAGTGACTAAGCGTTAGGTGGTGGCGGTTGGCTTCATGCTCACTTCCCGGCCGCCTTCGTCGCTGTTTTATCCGCGATTTCTTTCTGAAGCTTAAGTGCGTATTCTTTGCCCTTTGCGATGTCCGCCGGACTCATTTCAGACTCCAGCCTTGCGACGTTGATTCTGGACTGTTCGACGGTCTCTGCGGAAATCTTGAAATAAGCATATGCTTTGACCGGGTTGCTCACGACCCCGGCGTCCGCGATAAGCATGTAGCCTAATGCAAAGTGGGAGACATCGAGGCCTTGATCGGAGGCTTTGCTTAGCCACATAAAAGCCTTCTCTTTGCTGACGGCTACGCCTTCACCCTTCATGTAGCATAGTCCTAGGAAATGTTGAGCGCGTGGATGCCCTCCTTCTGCTGCCTTATTGAACCAAAAGACAGCTTGAGCCAAGTCTTTCGGAGTGCCCTGTCCTTTGTAAGAGTAGAGACCTAGATTCAGTTGCGACTCAACCCAGCCACTTTCTGCTGCCATCTTCCACCACTTCATAGCTTCAGGGATATTTTTTTCAACTCCTGCGCCCTGTTCATAGCAGATCCCTAGGTTGTTCTGGGCCATCGCGTAACCTTGGCTGGCTGACTTCTTGTTCCAGAAGACGGCTTGGGTAAGGTCTTGTTCGATACCATCACCCTTTTTATAGCAAAGTGCCAAGTTTGCTTGGGCTTCGGCGTAGCCTTGTTCTGCCGCTCGCTTAAGCCAAGCCACAGCCTTAATCGGATCGCGCGGCGTTCCTTCCCCGTTAATGTAGCTTAGGCCTAGCATGTTCTGAGCCTTTGGGTGCCCTTGGTCGGCAGCCTTGCGAAGCCAAGATAGACCCAGCTGGGTGTCTTCGGGAGCTCCTACTCCGCTGAAATAGCATACCCCAACGACCATCTGAGCCTCTGCGTCGCCAGCCTCAGCTCTAATCTTTTGTGCTTTGAGTTCATCTGTTTCTGCCGGCTTATTTGCCGCAATCACAGTGCACGAAAAATAGATCAGAAATGCCAAAGCGTTGATGTGACTGCGGAAGACGGCGTTTCTCATTTATCGGAGGGGTGCTTGGGCTATGCGTGTGCGCCAATTGCTTACTGGCTATAGGCCGACTTGGTAAGACGGCGAAACAATTCATAACCCCAGTAAATTGCGGAAAGAATGACGAAGTAGGAGCCTGAGGCTATCCAACCAAATCCCGAGAAGTAATAGTAATGATCAAACAGTTGAGCTTCTATGCGCTTCGGATAGCTCGCAACCTGTCGCTGTATCATACCCAGATTTTCACCGACCAAATTACCTTCATTAAGCAGCTCAATTAAGAGGTTTTGAGATTTGAGAGCCGAGCTGATGTTGTGGTGGCTCCACACAATTATTCCGCACCACCCGCCAAGGATTACAATCAACGCAAGGTTGAGCCAGGACAGTGCGTCTGGCCTAAATGATTTCCAGACGAACATGCCGGCTAGGGAGACGATAAATAACAGAAATATTAAGTTTGAGAATGCCATATGGTCCTAATGTCTCAGGCCTTCTTGTTGATATCAATTTTTAAGGTCACCATGTGGTTCTAAAACGTTACCACCGGGTAGATTCCCCGATCCCCACCCGAGCAACCCCTCATTGCCCTCATAGGCTTATAATCCCAGGGGTTTATTCCCATCCGCCGCGCCGGGCAGGGTGGGGTGATGCTAGGGCGATGATAGGTGCCTGCGGCTGGCGGTTAGCGGCTGGCGGCTAGGCCGCGTTCACTTCCCAGCCTTATTGGCGGCAATTTTGGCATCAATCTCTTTCCGGATCTCATCCTTCCGCTTTTTCCCTGCCACGATCTGAGCTGGTTGCATCTGCTTTTCAATCACTGCGAGCTTAACGCGCGCCTCCTCATGGTCAGGGCTAGCAATACTGTAAAATGCATAAGCTTCGGCCATATCCTTTGTCATGCCTTCTCCGCCTCCGTATAATCCTTCGTAGCATCCGGCTAATAAGAACTGAGCTGTGGCGTTTCCTTGTTCAGCAGCCTTACGCAGCCATAACTTCGCTTTCACTGGATCTCTCGTCACTCCATCTCCCAGAAGATAGCAGGAACCGAGGGCAGTCTGAGCCAGGGGGAAATCTCTGTCGGCAGATTGACGCCACCAGAAGGTCGCCTTAGACAGATCTATCGGTACGCCTTCGCCTTCATAGTAGCAACTACCAAGGTTAAATTGCGAGGTCGCCAGTCCATCTAGGGCTGCTTTATGCCACCAATAGGCTGCGCGTGAAAAATCCTTTTCTACCCCTTCGCCGAAGTAGTATCTCTTGCCTAGATTATGCTGCGCAAGGGTACTTCCTTGCTCGGCTTGCTTCTTTTCGGCTTCAAAAGTTTTCACCTCCTCTGGAGTCATCCCGGCGTGCGCCGGAGACAGGGCAAGTAACCCCACTAACAAGACGGCGATTAGCCAGGGGCGGGTGGTGAGGGTCATAAGCTTCTTTTAAGATAACCCATTAGATTTCGTCAATCTGGGAGGGCGTGATCTGGCCCCGCCGATTGATGCCCCGTGTCAACTTGCCCCTATGTCAGCCCCACCCTCGAAAGTTCCGCCTTCGCGCCCACATAGTCTTATAATCCCAGGGGTTATTCCCAACCGCCGCGCTGGGCAGGGTGGGGTGATTTATAACAAAGTGACGCCCCAGATTTAAGCAGTAACTACTGAGGTGGAATGCAGATGTCGTCCTTGTCGAAAACGCGGACTATATTGTCGGAATATTTTCCTGAATGAAGCACCCAACTGCACACCCGCTTGCCTTCGATGCGGGTTTCTTTGTTCGGTGGTCCGTACTTCATGACGAGCTGAACGTAAGTCATTCCCAACTCTCGGTCTTGTCTGGTAGAGCAACCAATAAGGGCTAAAACTACAATGATTACGGCTAATCTCATTTATGTAATAGCATTTAACATCCCTGAATAAGCAATAAACAATCTGTAAAATTCCAGCAACCTCCGAACCGGCCCCCTTCGCTATTCCCTTAGGATTCCAACTCCAAGTGGTTATTTCGATTCACCGCGCCGGGCACGTCGGAGTGATGCTAGAACGTCAGTAGATACCCGCGGCTGGCGGTTATCTTTTGGCGGCTAGGCCACGCTCACTTCCCGGCCTTCTTTGCGTCGATCTCTTTCTGAAGTTCCTTGGTGCGCCTCTGACCTTGAATGCGAGACTCGGGCGTCATCTCTTTCTCCAGTATGGAGAGGTTATGCCGGGCGTCTTCGTTGGTGATCCCAGCTAAGTTCCAGTAAGCGTAAGCTTCGATTTCGTCCTTCGCTACTCCTCGGCCTGTGGCGTAACTGAGCCCGAGGTTGAACTGGGCCATGACGTGCCCTTGTAAGGCGGCTTTGCGCCACCAGAAAGTCGCTTGGGTCATGTCTTTCTCGACTCCTAGGCCTTCCATGTAGGCGTCAGCCAGCGACCTTTGTGCCTGCGGCATGCCTTGTTCGGCTGCCTTGCGCCACCAGAATACGGCCTTCTCGTAGTCTTTTGCGACGCCGCGGCCTTCCTTATATTTCAACCCCAGCAATGATTGAGCGGTAGCCTCGCCCTGTTCGGCGGCTTTTCGCCACCAGAATACGGCCAGTTCGTCATCCTTTTCTACTCCCATGCCTATCGAGTAGCAAATCGCCACTCCGGTCTGTGCAGTAGCGTCGCCTTTTTGGGCCTTTACCATATTCTCCTCGTATCTCTTTACTTCTTCGGGAGTCATCCCAGCGTGCGCAGGCGAAAGGGTCAGCAAGCCAAGCAAGACAGCAATCAACCAGGGGCGGCCGGCGAGGTTCATAAGTTTCTTTTAAGATGCCCTCTTAGTCTTCGTCAATCTGAGAGGGCGTTGCCTGGCCCGATTGATTGAATCCCCGTGTCAACTTGCCCGCATGCCAGCTTGCCCACTCGAGGGCTCCGCCTTCGCGCGCCCATAGGCTTGCGATCCCAGGGGGTTATTCCCATCCGCCGCGCTGGGCAGGGTGGGTGATGCTAAAGCGATGATAGGTATCCGAGACTGGCGGTAAGCGGTTGGCGGTTAGCCGACGCTCACTTCCCGGCCTTCTTGGCTTCGATCTCTTTCTTGAGCTCCTCCGCGCGCTTCTTCCCGGCCGCGATTTCTTGGATTGATAAAGATTTCTCCAGGCCTGGGAGGCTATTTAAAGCCCTCTGATTAGTTGCCGCGGCGAGGATCCAATAGGCATATGCCTCCACTTTATCCTTCTCCAGGCCCTCGCCGTTCGCGTAACGAACGCCTAAATTGTATTGGGCCATGTCATACCCCTGATTCGCGGCCATGCGATACCATCTGACTGCCTGAACGAAGTCCTTCTCCAAGCCTTCCCCGTTGGCGTAACTATTCCCCAAATTAAATTGGGCCATGGCGTAGCCTTGCTCCGCCGACTTACGATACCAGGAAGCAGCTTGTACAAAGTCCTTTTCTACGCCTTCGCCGAGGAAGTAGCTATTCCCAAGGTTATACTGGGCAACGGCGTTTCCCCCTTCGGCCGCCTTACGATACCAGGAGACAGCTTCCACGAAATCCTTCTCCACCCCTACGCCGTCGGCGTAATGATTGCCCAGATGATTCTGCGCATTGGCGAAGCCTTGCTCTGCAGCCTTACGATACCACTTTACGGCTTCAGCGGCATCTTTCTCCACGCCTACGCCATTGGCATAACAGTAGCCAAGATTGAACTGCGCCCAATCAATTCCTTGCTCCATGCCCTTAAGCATATATTCTTTGAACGCTTTCTTCTCAGCGATTAAATTGCTTAGGACTATCGCACGGGCCTGAGCTCGGGATTTTGATTCGAGGGTCAGCACTTTCTCATAGGTCTGACGTGTCTTCCTTATGGCAATGCCCTCTTGGTCCTGTCCGGCTTCGTTGGCCGTATAGGCTGCCAGGATGAACCAAGCATGGGCCTCGACACTGTCCTTCTTCGGCACGCCCTCGCCTCTTGCATGCATGATTCCGAGGTCATGTTGCGCCATGGCGTGCCCTTGTATGGCTGCGCTGCGGTACCACTTTACCGCTTCGACATCGTCCATCGCCACGCCCCTGCCGTTGTCATACAGATTTCCGAGTTTGAATTGAGCATCGGCGTCGCCCTTGACGGCCGCCTTGCGAAACCATTTCGCGGCCTCTGAATCGTCCTTGGTCACGCCCCAACCGTTCGCGTAGCAGATCCCGAGGTTATATTGGGCTTCGGTGATGTCTTTTTCGGCAGCCTTCATGAACCATTTCACGGCCGACGCTTGATCCTGAGCTACGCCGTCGCCGTTGGCATAGGCCACCCCCACGTTGTACTGCGCGAACGCGTCCCCCGTCTCGGCCTGCATCTTTTGAGCTTCGAATTCTTTAGAAGCGCCAGATGGCGATTCCTTACGACCCATTCCTGGCGATACGGATGGAGCGCTGACCACGCCAACTCGCGTCGGCTCTGCGCCTAAGGTCGCGGAAGTCTTGTCTTCGATTTCTTTTAGCCAGGCATGCATCTCGCTGATGCCAGACGCTAGATGATCCTGGCTTTTGTTCATGTAAAGGAAGAGAAACTTCCCGTTTACGAGGACCCATGCCTGAACGGTATAGGTGACTTCATCCTTGGCGACCGTTAGCAATGTGCGGGAGGATTTCCCGATGATCATGGGCTTAGTCATCGTGGCGAACTGTCTGCTAACTTGCGCGTCCGTGAAGTCGCTTGGCTTGATGCCTAAGAATTCGCTCATCTTGGCCGTCTGATCCAGCTTAGTGAAAGCGGACTCTGCCTGTGCGCTGAGCGTCGCGAATTGCTCGAGGCTCATCCTGGATTTAGCCGAGAAGTTCGGGTAGACAGCCCAACAATCCAGCCCTCCGGTGACTTCCCCTTTCTTCTTGGAGACGGCAAACCGTTCCGGCTTCTGCATCGCTAGGATGAACGTATTGTTGCGACGCTCATCGGTGAACAAGTGCTCCTTGCCTTGGAGATAGGCCTTCGCCCATTCGGCATCCTTTTCAATGGCGACATAGCTGGCCGGGACAGGCATGCCAAAAGAAGTGTCGCCGACTGTGACGTTCATTTCGACGAAGCCTTGTCCGAGCAGTCGGACGATGCTGAGCGCTAGTACTGAAATGACGGAGATGGTCCTCATGTGATCCCTTTCTAATACATGAACAGTGACTAGAGACCCGGGCAACCCATCATTGCCCACATAGGCTGACAATCCCGGGGGGCTGAACACGGGGTCAGGCCGCACCTTTTGGCATGCGCACCTAAAGGGATGGGGAAAGTTTAGTTTTAGATGCGCATGGGTCGAGGGTGCTGCCTGACCCCATCATGTGCGGCTGACCGGGCCGGTCATCCCTACCCAAGTCATCTAGGGCAGCACGCGGTGCTACCCCTGCCTCGATGTATCCTATGTCGTGACGCGGTCCCGACCCTACCACTAGATTCGGATGAAGACTTTGCGGCGGTAGAGCCACCAGCAGAAGGTCCAGAGGACGGCGAGGACGAGGAGGCTTTGGGCGAGGGCGCCGGTGGTGCCTTCGAAGAGGCTACTGCCGAGCCAGGTGCGGCCGACGCTGCGGATCCAGCCGGCGTCCTGACCTAGTGGTCTGACCCCTTCTGCAACAGAATATCAGATGGGGCCAGGCTACTAGGTGGTACCCTGACCCTTTCGGCATGTTGGCTAATCGGGCCGCTTCCGAGCGATTTCCTTCAGTAGGGTCGTTTTTCCAGTTGGTGCCGGAGGGGAAGACGGCACGATTGTAGAATGACCTTGATATATCGCCTAGGTGCCTGGGTTGGCCTGTTCGTGGCCGGATTTCTGCTGCATGCCTGGTCGCCATGGGCCGAGGGCCAGTCGTCCGTCAGGCCACGGTCTCCGTTGGCCGTGATGGATTACGAAACTTTCGGAAAGGTCATTACGGATCCCGAATTTGAGGAGGAGGCTGCCCGTTTCCTAGTCGAACTGGACAGCAATTATCCCGGGACCGCCACTGAACTGCTGCTCGCTATCGTTATGCTGCATGAGCGCTACGGAGAGCCTTATCTTGCAGGATGTCAGATATCAGCCTACGCCGATCGTTACGGCGACGCGCAGGCCATGCTGACGGCTCGCCTGCTTAAAGACGCCCCTGCCCATCATCGTGAGAGGTTCCTGCGACTACGTGCCATCCTGAATGAGCTTAACCGAAGCGAAGCCGAATACGAATGCGTCTACTGCCGCGGCGGTAGCGGCTGCTACCGTGAGCGTCGTGAAGAGCACGTGCAGGTTGAGGATACGCTGTCTCGCTGGGCTTTGCGACTCGTTCACGAGCCCGATTCCGTCAATCCCGCCCCACGCAGTTCCTTCCTTAAATTGCAGCACCGGCTGGCGGCAGACAAAGAGATCGTGGACGAGGCATACGAATCGGACCGTGACGGTCGAGACTTCGTACAGAAGGAGCTGATCATTCCGCGTGGCCGCCTGATCACGGCATTCAATCGTCTCATCGAAGAACTGAAGGCCTGGCCTCCGGAAGTTGCTGAGGAGCTGTCTCCGCTGATCCTCCGTACCTTCCAAGAATAAGCATAATCGGCAGAACACGGGGTCAGGCCGCACCATATTGCAAGCGCACCTAAAGGGATGGGGAAAGTTTAGTTTTAGATGCGCATGGGTCGAGGGTGCTGCCTGACACCATCATGTACGGCTGACCGGGCCGGTCAGTCCTACCCAAGGCACTAGGGCAGCACGCGGTGCTGTCCCACCCTTTAGATCCGGATGAAGACTTTGCGGCGGTAGAGCCACCAGCAGAAGGTCCAGAGGACGGCGAGGACGAGGAGGCTCTGCATGAGCGGGCCGGTGGTGCCTTCGAAGAGGCTACTGCCGAGCCAGGTGCGGCCGACGCTGCGGATCCAGCCGGCGGTGAGCTGATAGGCGACGTAGATGGCGATGGAGTTCATGCCGACGACGACGAGCGGGAAGGTCCAAACTTTGTTTCCTTTGATGTCGATGACCTAGTAGAAGAGGGCGAAGGCCCAGGGGACCACGGCGCCGCTGTAGAAGGCCCAGGAGGGCGTCCAGAGGCGTTTGATGACGGGGCAGAGGGTGGTGCCAGTCACGAGCGCCAGAACGAGGCAGAGCGCCCCGGCCTTGATCAGCCAGCCGAGCTTCTCACCGGCGGTCTTGCCGGTGCGCAGGTTCTCCCCGGCCATGAGCCCGAGGATCATGGTGATGAGCGCGGGGACGAAGTTGAGGGTCTGGTAGCCGCCGTTGTTGAAGACGAAGGGCTTTTCGCGCGGGAAGAGATTCAGGAACCACTGGTCGAAGGCCGCTGCGAAATTGGCGTTCATGTTCCAATGCGCCCAGAGCCCATCCAGGGTCTGGCCCGCCTCAGTCACTCCGAGAGCCTTAAAATCCGTGCCCGGTCCGGCGACAGGGGTGAGCACGAACGAGGCCCAGGTGGCGATGGCGATGACGCCGATGGCACCGAGCTGGATCTTCCAGCCCCTCCCGACGAGCAGGGTGAGGAAGACGTAGCCGAGTCCGATCTGGGCGAGGACGTTCGTGAA
>JACCDW011152365.1_pt1 | contig 10727 bp, 10 predicted proteins | sample 7449781 | NCBI WGS metagenome assembly JACCDW01 (sample SAMN15323449, study PRJNA562643) | freshwater metagenome | isolation source: river surface water | place: USA:Blue River Watershed | collected 2017-08-18
GCAGCCGCGACGGGGACGGCGCAGCCGCCATGCGCTACACGGAAGCCCGGCTGTCGCCCTATGCCCGTCTGCTGCTGGACGAGCTGGACATGGGCACGGTGGACTTCGTGCCCAACTACGACGCTCGACCGAAGAGCCCAAGCAGCTGCCGGCACGCCTGCCGTTCACGCTGCTCAACGGTGCCAGCGGCATCGCCGTGGGTCTGGCCACCGAGATCCCCAGCCACAACCTGCGCGAAGTGGCCGATGCCTGCATCGCGCTGGTCAAGAACGAGAAACTCAGCGACGAAGAGTTGCTGGCCATCATCCCCGGCCCCGACTACTGCGGTGGCGGCCAGATCATCAGCCCGGCCAGCGACATCGCCGACGCCTACCGCACGGGGCGCGGCAGCCTCAAGGTGCGTGCGCGCTGGAAGATCGAAGACCTGGCGCGTGGCCAGTGGCAGCTGGTGGTCAACGAACTGCCGCCGGGTGTCAGTGCGCAAAAGGTGCTCGAAGAGATTGAGGAGCTGACCAACCCCAAGGTCAAGGCGGGCAAGAAGGCGCTCACGCAGGACCAGCAGCTGCTCAAGGCCAGCGTGCTGGCCGTGCTCGACGTGGTGCGCGACGAGTCGAGCAAGGACGCGGCGGTGCGTCTGGTGTTCGAGCCCAAGACCAGCAAGACCCTTCAGCAGGAGCTGATCACCACGCTGCTCGCGCACACCAGCCTGGAGACCTCGGCGCCGATCAACCTGACCATGGTGGGGCTGGACGGCCGTCCGACGCAAAAGTCGCTGCGCCAGATCCTCACCGAGTGGATCGCGTTCCGCCAGACCACCATCACGCGCCGCAGCCAGCACCGCCTGGCCAAGGTGCTCGACCGTATCCACATCCTCGAAGGTCGGCAGCTGGTGCTGCTCAACATCCACCAAGTGATCCACATCATCCGAAACAGCGACGAGCCCAAGGCTGCGCTGATCGAACGCTTCAAACTGTCCGACCGCCAGGCCGAGGACATCCTGGAGATCCGCCTGCGCCAGCTCGCGCGTTTGGAGGCGATCAAGATCGAGCAGGAGCTCTCGGAGCTGCGCGGCGAGCAGGGCAAGCTCGAGGAAATCCTCTCCAGCCCGGCCGCGCTGCGCCGCCTCATGGTCAGGGAAATCGAGCAGGATGCGAAGACCTTTGCCGATGCGCGCCGAACCCTGATCCAGGAAGAGAAAAAGGCCGTGGCCGAGGTCAAGGTCGTGGACGAACCGGTCACGGTGGTCATCAGCGAAAAAGGCTGGGTGCGTGCGCGCCAGGGCCATGGCCATGAGGCCGGTGCTTTTGCCTTCAAGGCGGGCGATGGCCTGTACGGCACCTTCGAGTGCCGCACGGTGGACCAGCTCATCGTCTTTGGCAACAACGGGCGCGTCTACAGCGTGCCGGTGGCCGCCTTGCCCGGCGCGCGCGGCGACGGCCAGCCCATCACCACGCTGATCGAACTCGAATCGGGCACCCAGCCCGCGCATTACTTTGCCGGCCCCACCAGCGCCACACTGCTGCTCTCGGGCTCGGGCGGCTACGGCTTTTTGGCCACGGTCGAAGGCCTGGTCTCGCGCAACAAGGGCGGCAAGAGCTTCATCAGCCTGGGCGAGGGCGAGACGGTCTGCGCGCCTTCGCATGTGAGCGGATCGAGCGCCACCGCGAGCGCCGAAAAACCAGCGCTGCCCGCAGCCACGCACGTGTGTTGCGCAAGCACGGGCGGTCGCATCCTCACCTTTGAGATCGGCGAACTCAAGCTCATGGACAAGGGCGGTCGGGGCCTGATGCTGATCGACCTCGAAGCCAAGGACCAGCTGGCCGGCGCCTGTGCCTACACGCGCAGCGTCAAGATCGAGGGCCTTGGCCGGGGCGGCAAGGAGCGCGAAGAGACGCTGGAGATCCGCAGCCTCAACAACGCCAAAGTCAGCCGCGCCAAAAAGGGCAAGGTGGCCGATCTGGGCTTCAAGCCCAGCCGCATCACGCGCGTGGAGTGAAGGCCTCTCAGCGCAGCGTGAGCAGGGGGATGTCCTTGGCCTTGGCCAGGGCGTTCAGTTGCTGACGTGTCTTGCCCGCCACGAAGTCGGCAATGCCCCGCTGCACCGCTGGCTTGAACAAATCCTTGACCGGGTGTGCGATCTTCAGGCCTGCAGCCTCGCACAGGCGCTGCGCAAAGTGCGCTTCGAGCGCGGCCACGGCAACGCGGCCGTTCTTGCAGGGGTAGATGCGGTAGCCGGCGTGCGCGCCACCCACCGGGCCCTGAGGCGTGGTCATTTGCCATTGGCGCGGCAGCGCCAGCCAGGCGGCGGCGGTGCTGAGCGCCACTTCGTGCAGCGTGCCTTTGCCCGTGGTTTTTTGCAGCAGCGTGGCCTGCAGCGCGGCCTCGCTGGCCATGAGTGCACCGCCCATGTCGGCAAACAGGCTGGCCGGCAGTTCCATGCCGGGCACCAGGCCGACCTCGGCCTGGTAGGTCAAATCGTGGCCTGGGATTTCGGCCAGCGGGCCGGGAGCGCCCACCACCTGCACCAGGCTCAATGCGGGATAGCGTTTGTGCAAGGCTTTCCAGCCCAGCCCCAGCTTGTCCAGCGCCGAGGGACGGAACGAGGTCAGCAGGATGTCGGTCTTGGCCAGCAGCTTGTGCAAGGCGGTCTGGCCTTGTGCGTTCTTGAGGTCGAGGGCGACTTCTTTCACCCCGGCATGCAACTGGGCGTAGCCGTCGGGCGTGTAGTGCTGCATCGGGTCGCCCGCAGGCGGGTTGACCTTGGTGCAGCGTGCGCCCATGTCGGCCAGGCGGCGCAGTGCGGCGGGGCCGGGCAGGTTCAGGGCAAGGCTGAGGACGCGCGTGCCGCGCAGGGGCTGGAGGGTGGCCATAAAGGAATCCGTGTTTGATTGCCCCAAATTATGAAGGGCCGCCGGGGTCTGCCCCGGGCGGCCCTTGTCGCGCGAGCGCGGGACTCAGCGGTCGCCAAAGTCCAGCGGCAGGCCCACGTAGTTTTCGGCGATGGTGCGCGAGCCCGATTCGCTGTGGACCAGGTAGTCGAGCTCGGCTTCCTGGAACTTCTGCGAGATCTCGCCCTCACCGGGGAAGCGGTGCATGAGCTGGGTGAACCACCACGAGAAGCGTTCGGCGCGCCAGATGCGTCGCAGGCAGCGCTCGGAGTAGCTGTCGATGCCTGCTTCGGACTTTTCCTGGTAATACTCGGTGATCGCGGTCGAGAGGTACTTCACATCGGTGGCGGCCAGGTTCAGGCCCTTGGCGCCGGTGGGTGGCACGATGTGGCCGGCATCGCCGGCCAGGAACATGCGGCCAAAGCGCATGGGCTCGGTCACAAAACTGCGCAGCGGCGCGATGCTTTTCTCAATGCTGGGGCCGGTGACCAGCTGCGCGCGGGCTTCGGGGTCGAGGCGGTGGCGCAGTTCGTCCCAGAAGGCCTCGTCGCTCCAGGCCTCGATCTTGTCGGTCAGCGGCACCTGCAGGTAGTAGCGGCTGCGCGTCTTGCTGCGCTGCGAGCACAGGGCAAAGCCGCGTGGGCTGTTCACATAGATCAGCTCGTGGTGCACGGGCGGTGTGTCCGAGAGCAGGCCCAGCCAGCCGAAGGGGTAGACCTTTTCGTACTCGCGGATCTTGTCCTTGGGGGCGCTGGCACGGCAGACGCCGTGAAAGCCGTCGCAGCCGGCGATGAAATCACATTCGATGCTGTGGGTCACGCCGTCTTTTTCGTAGGTGACGCGCGGTTTGGCGGTCTCAAAGTCGTGCACCTGCACGTTGTTGGCTTCGTAGACCGTGGGCAAGCCCAGTGCCTGGCGCGCTGCCATGAGGTCGCGCGTGACCTCGGTCTGGCCATAGACCATGACCTTTTTGCCGCCGGTCAGGTGGCTCATGTCGATGCGGTGGCGTTCGCCCTTGAAGAGCAGGTCAAAGCCTTCGTGCACCAGGCCCTCCTGGTGCATGCGCTGGCCCACACCCGCCTCGTCCAGCAGGTCGATGGACACCTGCTCGAGCACACCGGCGCGGATGCGCGAGAGCACATAGTCGCCGGTTTGGCGCTCCAGGATGATGGCGTCGATGCCGGCTTTGTGCAGCAGCTGGCCCAGCAGCAGGCCAGATGGCCCGGCGCCGATGATGGCGACCTGGGTGCGGGTGGATTGGGTCATGGGAGTCTCCTCAAAGGCATGCCCGCAAGCTTAGGCAAAGCCTGGGACCCGTGCCGCCTGCATCAGGCTGAATCGCGCGATGGCTGGATTGTTTGTGCGATGATCGCGCAATTGATGAAGCTCAACCCACCATGGCAATTGCCCGTGCAGATTACATCGAAGGCCTGGCCAAAGGCCTGGCCGTGCTCGAAGCCTTTGACACCGAGCGCCAGCGCCTGAACGCCACGCTGGCCGCGCAGCGCACCGGCATCACGCGGGCGGCGGCGCGGCGGCACCTGCTCACGCTGACCGAGCTGGGCTATCTGGAAACCGATGGTTCGCACTACTGGCTGTCGGCGCGGGTGCTGCGTTTTGCGGGCAGCTACATGGCCACCTCGCGCCTGCCGCGTGCGCTGCAGCCGACGCTCAACCGTTTGTCGGCGCAGACCGAGGCGGCGTTTTCGGCCGTCGTGCTCGACGGCAGCGAGGGCGTGATCGTGGCCCGCAGCGCGGGCAGCGCCGAGCCGGTGCGGGCGCTGGCCTATGGCCTGCACCTGGGCGCGCGCCTGCCAGCGCACGCCACCTCCACCGGGCGCGTCTTGCTGGCCAGCCTGTCCAAAACCGATTTTTCGGCCTGGCTCAAGGGGCGAGCGCTGACGCGCATCACGCCGCAGACCGAGGTCAGCACCAAGGCGTTCAAGACCCTGATCGAGCGGGTGCGTGAAGACGATTTTTGCCTGGCCCGAGAGGCACACGAGCTGGGCATCCACGCGCTGGCGGTGCCGCTGCGCGACATGCAAGGGCGCACGCTGGCAGCGCTCAATGTGGTGGGCACGGCGGCGCAGCTCAGCGATGCGGCCGTGCAGCGCCAGTGGCTGCCGCTCTTGCAAGAGGCCGCCCGCGATCTGCGGCCCCTGCTCTGAGACCCCCCGCTCAGACGCCCAGGTACTGTTCGAGCACGCTGGGGTCGGCGTGCAAGGCGTCGGACGTGCCTTCGAACACCACCTCGCCCTTGACCAGGATGACGTTGCGGTCGGTGATCTGGGTCACGTGCTTCCAGTTCTTGTCGACGATGATGGCGCTGATGCCGCTGTCCTTGATGACGCTGCAGATGCGCCAGATCTCGCGCGCGATCAACGGGGCCAGGCCTTCGGTGGCTTCGTCGAGGATCAGCACATCGGGGTTGGTCATCAGGGCGCGGCCGATGGTCAGCATCTGCTGCTCGCCACCCGAGAGTTGCTGGCCGCCGTGGCCCAGGCGCTCCTGCAGGCGCGGGAAGGTCTCGAGCACGCGCTCATAGGTCCAGTCGCGCTGGCCGCGTGTGCCGGGGCGGGCCGCCATTTTGAGGTTTTCCACCACGCTCAGGTTGCCGAAAATGCCGCGCCCTTCGGGCACATAGGCGATGCCCATCTGCGCGACTTCAAAGGTGGGGCGGCCGTTCATCGGTCGGCCCTTGATCTCCACGGTGCCTTGGCGTGGCGGCACGATGCCCATGATGGATTTGAGCAGGGTGCTTTTGCCCATGCCGTTGCGGCCCATCAGGCCGATGGTTTCGCCACGGTCCACGGTGAAGTCGATGCCGCGCAGGATGTGGCTGGCGCCGTAGTAGGTGTGGATGCCGTGGGCGTGGATCAGGCGCTCGCTCATCTCAGTGCTCCCCCAGATAGGCGGCCTGGACATTGCGGTCGGCACGCACAGAGGCTGGCGTGTCGCTCGCGATCACCTGGCCGTTGACCATCACCGTCAGGTGGTCGGCCAGCGCAAAAATGGCGTCGATGTCGTGCTCGACCAGCATCATGGCGTGGTCCTTTTTCAGGCGCAGCAACAGTTCCACCATGCGCTCGGCCTCGGCCACGCCCATGCCGGCCAGCGGCTCGTCGAGCAGCAACACCACCGGGTCGGTGGCCAGCGTCATGGCGATTTCAAGCTGGCGTTGCTCGCCATGGCTGGCGGCGCCGGCGAGGGTGTGGCGGCGCGCTTGCAGACCGGCCAGCTCGATGGCGCGCTCGGCGCGTGCATTGACGGCCGCCATGCCATCGGCGCGGCCGAGCCAGCCCAGCGGGTTGAAGGGCGCGGGCTGCAGGCGCGACTGCGCGGCCAGGCGCACGTTGTCCCAGACACTGAAGCTGCGGAAGATGTTGGTCTTCTGGTAGCTGCGGCCCAGGCGGTGGCGCGAGATTTTCTCGGGCGTCCAGCCGGTGATGTCGGTGCCATCGAGCGTGATGCTGCCGCTGCTGGGCGGCAGGTCGCCCGAGAGCAGGTTGGTCAGCGTGGATTTGCCGGCGCCGTTGGGGCCGATCACCGCGTGCAGTTGGCCCTGCCACAGATCGAGCGAGACTTCATTGACGGCCGCCAGGCCACCAAAGCGCTTGGTCAGACCGCGCGCGGACATCAAGACCTTGGCGTCACTCATGGCCGCTCTCCTGCTTGGCGAAGATGCGCGTGAGCAGGCCCAAAATGCCCTTGGGCGCGAACACCACCAGGGCCACGATGAACAGGCCCATCCACATCTGCCAGTGCTTGCCGGTGTTGAAGCCGCCGACCTCGGGCAGGTCTTTGAACAGGTGCAGCAGGTACTCGAACGAGAACGCGCCGATGATGGCGCCGGCGAAATTGCCCATGCCGCCCAGGATAACCATCATGATGGCGTGCGCGCTCATGTGAAAGCCCATGAGCTCGGGGTTCACAAAGCCCGATTGGGCGGCCCACAGGAAGCCGGCCAGACCGGCCATCGCACCGGCCAGCGTGAAGGCCGCGAGCTTGTGGCTGAAGGTGGAGAAACCCAGGGCGCGCATGCGGTGTTCGTTGACGCGGATACCGGCCAGCGCGCGGCCAAACGGGCTCCAGAGCACGCGGCGCAAAAACAGGTAGACACCGACCAGGCAAGCGAGCGTGAAGTGATAAAACACCTGCTTGTTCTCGAGGTCGATCAGCACGGCGTCGGGCCGGAAGTTCAGGAACAGGCCGTCCGAGCCGCCCAGGAACTTGTTGTCGAAAAACACATAGAACACCATCTGTGCGAACGCCATGGTGACCATGATGAAGTAGATGCCGTGCGTGCGCACGACCAGAAAGCCGATCACCAGCGCCGCCAGCGCCGAGGCGCCCACGGCCAGGGGCAAACTGGTGTACAGGCTCACCGGCTCGTTGGCCGGGGTGAGGAAGGCCAGTGCATAACCGGCCAGGCCAAAATAAGCCGCGTGGCCCAGCGACACCAGACCTGTCACGCCCTGCAGCAGGTCCAGGCTCATGGCGAAGATGGCCAGGATCATCATGCGGTTGACCATGGCCGTGTAGAAATCGCTGCCGACAAAGGGGAAGGCGACCAGGGCCGCCAGGCCCAACAGCAGCAGGAGCTGCACACTGCGCGGCAAGGTTTCGATGTGGATTTGGGGAGCGCTCATCGTCACCTCACTGCTTGAAGAGGCCTTCGGGCTTGTACAGCAGCACCGCAGCCATGAGCACATAGACCAGCATGCCAGAGACCTGGGGCAAGAGCACCTTGCCAAAGGTATCGACCAGGCCCACCAGCAGTGCCGCAATGAGGGCGCCGCGCACCGAGCCAATGCCGCCGATCACCACCACCACAAAGCACATGATCAGCACCTGGCCGCCCATATTGGGGTAGACGCTGGAGATCGGCGCGGCGATCATGCCGGCGATGGACGCCAGGCCCACGCCGAGTGCGAACACCACCGCGTGGATGAGCGTGATGTTCACGCCCAGCGCTTCGGTCATCTCGTGGTTGAAGGCGCCCGCGCGGATCTTCATGCCCAGGCGGGTTTTGGAGATCAAGAGGTACAGGCCCAGCGCCAGCAGCAGGCAAACGCCCGACATGAAGAGGCGGTAGACCGGGTAGGACAGGGTGTCGGTCAGCGCGATCGAGGCCGACAGCGCCTCGGGCACCTGCAGGCCATGAACGTCGTCGCCCCAGAGCATGGAGCGCAATTCCTCAAACACATAGATCAGGCCGAAGGTCAGCAGCACCTGGTCGAGGTGGTCGCGGTGGTAGAAGTGGCGAAACAGCACTTTTTCCAGCAACAGGCCAAAGGCCACCGAGAGCAGGGTGCCGACCACGATGGCCAGCGTGAAGCTGCCCAGCAGGCCGGCCAGCGACCAGGCCAGGTAAGCGCCCAGCATGTAAAAGCTGCCGTGCGCGAGGTTGACCACACCCATGATGCCGAAGATCAGCGTGAGGCCGGCCGCCAGCATGAACAGCAGCAGCCCGTACTGGACGCTGTTGAGCAGCTGGATGAGGAAGTTGACGATGTCCATCGGGGAGGGCGCAGAGGATCGGGATGCAAATGTGAAAACGGCGGATCAGATCCGCCGTTGGCCAGCAGGTGCCGCAGCCCCAGGGACTGCGGCAATCTCGTCAGAGGCGGCAGCCCGCGCCAGAGTCGGCCAGGGCCTTGGCGGCCACGCCGATCACCTTGTTTTCTTTGCCGACCACCTGGCGCAGGTAGATGTCTTGCACCGGGTTGTGGGCCTTGCTCATGGTCCACTTGCCGCGCGGGCTGTCGACGGTGGCGCCTTCCATGGCCTTGTAGAGTGCGGCCTTGTTGGACAGATCCCCCTTGACGGCATTGGCCCCCTGGATCAGCAAGAGGCCGGTGTCGTAGCCCTGCACAGCGTAGACATCGGGCTGCATCTTGAAGGTCTTGGCGTAGTTCAGGCGGAACTCGTTGTTGCGTTTGGTCTCGATGCCGTCGCCGTAGTGCAGCGTGGACAGCACGCCCTCGGCGGCCGGGCCAGCCGCCTCGATCGTGCCTTCGGTGAGGAAGCCCGAGCCGTACAGCGGGATCTTGTCCTTCAGACCCGCCGCAGCGTAGTCCTTCATGAATTTGGCGGCGCCGCCACCGGCGAAGAAGCAGGCCACGGCATCGGGTTTGAGCGCAGCGATCTCGGTCAGCAGGGCCTGAAATTCAACATTGGGGAAGGGCAGGCCCAACTCCTTGACGATGGTGCCGCCGGCCTTGGTGTAGCTTTCCTTGAAACCTTCGTAGGCTTCGTCGCCGGCCGCGTATTTCCAGGTGATCCACACCGCCTTCTTGTGGCCGCGCTTGACCATGGCCTCGCCCAGCGCCATGGTCGGCTGGCTGTTGGTGAAGCTGGTGCGGAACACATTGGGCGCGCACTGGGCGCGCGTGGCGATGTGCACGCCGGCGTTGGGGATCAGGCTGAGCACGCCGCTCTCGCGGGCCACGCGGTGGATGCCCATCTGCACGCCCGAGTGCACGGTGCCGATCAGCACATCGACCTTGTCGCGCTGCACCAGCTTGTTGGCGTTCTCGATGGCCTTGGACGGCTCGGATTCGTCGTCGACCTTGAACCACTCGATCTCGCGGCCACCGAGCTTGCCACCCTGTTCGTTGATGGCCATGCGCACACCGTTCTCAATGGCCACGCCCAGCTGGGCAAAGGTGCCGGTGTAGGGCAGCATGAAACCCACGCGGATCTTGCCGCTTTGGGCCAGGGCGTGTTGGGGGATCAGCAAGCCGGCCGAGCTGGTGCCCAGCAGGGCGGCACCTTGGGCCAGGATTTGACGACGGTTCAATGGGGTGTGCATGACAGTCTCCTTTTTATGATCAATGCATCCGTTGCCGGACGGTTTCAGCATACCGGACTCGGCGTGGTGTTTGATGCATTATGTTGCATGTGGTGCGGGGTGTGAACTCAGGTAAATCCCTGATATGGCGCCTTTGCATGCAAAAAAGAGCATGTTTTGGTGGGCTGCTGCACGCCCTGCCGGTGCTATGCCTTTGGGTGGATGGTCGATTCGCAGGCTGCATTTGACAATGGCTGGCGCAGGGCAATGGGCCCTTTTCACCCCAAGGAGCAAGCCAAATGATGAGCCCCGACCAAATGCAGGCCTCGCAAAAAGCGCAGGTCAACCAATGGTTCGATCTGGCCGACAAAAGCCTGGACGAAGCCGAGAAACTGATGGATCTGCACCTGAGCGCTTGCCGCGACACGCTCAAGGAAATGTCGCACTGCTGCCAAAACGCCTGTGAGATCCGTGACGTGCCCAGCGCCTGGCACTGGCAAAGTGGCGCGCTCAAGCCGTTTGCCGAGCAATCGGCGCAGTACGGTGCGCGGCTCATGGGCCTGGCCTCGGGCACCGGGCGCGAGTTCAGCCGCAGTTTTGAAAACCAGTGGCAGGCCCTGACCCAGCAGATGCGCGGCATGGTGGGCGATTGGCCGCGCATGGACACCAAGCGCCCGGACGCTGCTGTCGATTACCTGCGCAACACCATGCAGGCGTTCGACAGCGTGTGGGAAAGTGCGCGGCAGAACCTGCAGCAATCGCAACAGGCTGCGCTGCAGGTGGTGCAGTCGCACAAGACGCCAGCCAAAGCCGCGCAGGTGCGCAAATCGTCTTGAAGGGATGGCCTGTCCGGAGGGAATCGAACCCCCGACCCACAGCTTAGAAGGCTGTTGCTCTATCCAACTGAGCTACGGACAGATCAGAGACAGCAAAGGCCCTGAGCGGGCCTTTGTGTTTTTCGAATGGTCGGAGCGGCGGGATTCGAACTCGCGACCCTCTGCTCCCAAAGCAGATGCGCTACCAGGCTGCGCTACGCTCCGACTGGC
>JACCDW012067429.1_pt1 | contig 10727 bp, 8 predicted proteins | sample 7449781 | NCBI WGS metagenome assembly JACCDW01 (sample SAMN15323449, study PRJNA562643) | freshwater metagenome | isolation source: river surface water | place: USA:Blue River Watershed | collected 2017-08-18
ATTCGAATTGTGATCAGAAAAGCACCGAGCACAAGACCGAGAATTAAAAATTTGGTACTGGTTAAATTCCAATATTTGAATTGTTTCTTGGTAATTAGCCAAAAACAAATTCCACAGAGACAAATTAACCAAATAACTATTGCTAGTGGATTAGCTACGTCGGCTACCACTAAAGAACCAGCAGTTGATAGCCACAGCCCCAGTGCCAACGGTAAGAGGCGTAAATCCAACTAGACCCGAACTAATTCACGTATACGTCCGAATAGTTTTGGACCGATTCCTTCGATTTCTTGTAATTCATCTACATCCGAAAACCTGTTGTGGGTCTCACGCCAAGCCAAAATTCGGGCCGCCATAACTGGCCCTACGCCCGGAAGTTCTTCAAGTTGTGCGCTTGTTGCGGTGTTTAAATTAAGTCTTCCATCGGTTTGGTTGCTACTTTCATTGCCAACATAAATAAGCTCGCCGTCCTCAACTAAAGCAGCTAAATTTAAGTTCCCAAATTCCTTTTCTGTTATCAACCCTCCGGCTGCTGTTATTGCATCTATGACTCGACTACCAGCCGGAAGTTTCACCACACCTGGATTTCTTACCTCACCGGTGACATGGACCACTAGTTCACCAAGTGGATCCGCAGTACTAGCTTGTGAATTTGAGCTAATTGAATTTACTACTTCGCTAATTTCAGTTGGTCGATTTAGCCACCAAAGCGCAAGTAAACAAAGTACAAACAAAGCAGCACCTCTGATTAGCGGACGAACTGCGTATTCAGGAGGGTTGATTAAAAGCTCCGAATCTGAATTGGTTGGCGATACTAATTCTTTATCTCTTGCCTTAATTAGCCGGCTTAACCGCCGTTGCACATTATTTAAAGTAGGTTTTGGCAAAAACATGCCAAAAATTTAAGGGACTTAAACTTAATTTGAAGTGAGTATTTCAAAATGTGAATAACTCAAAGTTGTTAATCGATAACTACCGCAACAGTTCCCGGCCCAACATGGGCGCCCACTACTGCCCCAGCGCTGGTAATTGGCACTGGATTAATTTTCAAGGTATCTGCAATAGCTTCAGCGATTAACGCTGCCCGCTGTGCACCAGTCACATGATTAATTAAGTAGTTATGGTCTCTTCCATTTTCGACAGCAAGCTCAATTAACCGGTTTAAAGCTTTTTCTTCGGTCCGGACTAACTCATGTACTTCTACATTGCCGTTTTCTAACTTTAAAATTGGTTTGACGGTAAGCCATTGACCAATTTTTGATTTTAAATTTGAAATTCTGCCACCTCGGGCAAGAAACTCAAGAGTGTCTACGTAGAAATACATTTTTCGCTGTTCAATTGCTTGGTTAAGTTTTAGTTCTATTTGAGTTATCGGTAAACCCTGATTCCGAAAATCTACGGCTTGGCTGACGCAGCGGGCCAAGGCACCGGCAACACCTTTACTGTCGATTACAGTTAAGGGGGCTTTGATTTGTCTACTCGCCAGAAGTGCAGACTCGTAAGTTCCAGAAAGCTTACTTGAAAGATGGATACTTAGAATCTCCGTTGCGCCACTTTGGATCAACTTTTCATAGGCAGTCAGAAACGTTTGAACGCCAGGCCGAGCCGTGGTAACTGGGTTACCTGCTCTAAGTTGGCTGACTACTTCTTCAATTAATAATTCTGCTGAATCATCACGAGTTTGACCAGCGATAATAACTTGTACCGGAATGACTTCAATTGCGTTTGCCGAAATGAAATTTTCTGGCAAGTATGCAGTTGAATCAGTAACTATACCTATTGTCATTGATTTACTCGGAACTTAAAAATCACTAAGTAAGAACGATGTTTACTAATTTAGGTGGCCGCACAATTATTGCCTTTGGTGTTTTCGCGGCAACTTCTTGCGCAATACTCGGCAGACTTAGGGCAAGATTCTTGAATTCTTCCTCAGTAATACTCGGCGAAATCTGAACCCGTTCTTTGATTTTGCCATTTATCTGAATTACTGCTTCTACTTCATCTTCAACTAGTAATTCAGGTTTCACTTCTGGCCAAGGGGCTAGCGCAACTGATGGTTGATAACCCAACTTTTCCCACATTTCTTCAGCGGTATAGGGCGAAACAAGTGACAACATAATTGCCACTGCCTCAGTAGCTTCGCGCACCGCAGGATCTGCTGGACCACATCCAGAGTCAATCGCTTTTCGCGTTACATTAACTAGCTCCATGGTTCGCGCAACTGCAACATTGAAGCGATAGGTTTCAATCGCTAACTGGGCATCGTTTAATGCCCGATGGGTTGCTTTACGCAGATTTCGATCGCCTGATTCAAAGTCGGTACCAACTGGACTCTTCACATCGCCAGCTAGACGATAGGCGCGGCCTAAGAATTTTTTCGAACCGCTCGGTGAAACATCAGCCCAATCGACGTCATCCTCAGGTGGCCCAGCGAAAACCATAGTTAGGCGGACAGCATCAACACCATGTTCATTTAATTCATCGCTTAACCGAACTAAGTTGCCACGACTTTTACTCATCGCAGAGCCATCCATGATTACCATTCCTTGATTCAGTAACCGAGTGAATGGTTCAGTGAATTCGACTAACCCCATGTCGTACATCACTTTGGTAAAGAAGCGGCTATAGAGCAGATGCAAAATTGCATGTGTTACTCCACCAACATATTGATCAATTGGTAGCCATTCTTTGGCTACGGCTGGATCAAATGGTGCGCTGTCTAAGTGTGGATTCAAATAGCGCATGTAGTACCAAGAAGAGTCAACGAAAGTATCCATCGTGTCGGCATCACGTTTTGCTGGGCCACTGCACTTAGGACAATTAACGTTTACCCATTCTTGAGCAGCGCCCAATGGTGAAGTGCCTTTAGGAGCTAAATCTAGGCCGGCAGCATCAGGTAACTGCACCGGCAGTTGTTCTTCGGGAACTGGAACTTCACCACATTTTTCGCAGTGCACAATTGGAATTGGCGTACCCCAGAACCGCTGACGGGAAATTAACCAGTCGCGCAAGCGATAATTCTTTGCTGGTTTGCCCCGTCCATCTTTTTCTAAGATCTCAATCATTTTTTTGATTGCGTCTGCTTTAGCTAAACCATCAAGTGGACCCGAATTAACGTGAGCACCATCGTCTGCAGTGGCAATGCCAGTTTCAGCTGGATTTGTTTCGCTTTCAACAACAACGCGGATCGGAATGTTGAAAGTTTTCGCAAAATCTAAGTCACGTTGATCATGTGCAGGTACCGCCATAATTGCACCGGTGCCATAGTCCGCTAATACATAATCACTAGCCCAGATCGGCAAACGTTCACCATTAACAGGATTGATGGCGAAGCGATTTAAGAAAACTCCAGTTTTTGGTCGATCAGTAGCTAGGCGATCGATATCGCTAGTTGCCTTTACTTTTTCTAAATAGCTGACAAATTCTTTTTCGCTATCTGTTCCAGCAGCTAACTCACTTGCTAATTCACTATCTGCCGCGACAACAAAAAACGTAGCGCCATATAAAGTGTCCGGTCGAGTTGTGTAAACCACAACCGATTTATCCATACCCTCGATGTCGAAAGTTACTTCAGCACCCTGGCTGCGGCCAATCCAGTTACGCTGCATCTGCAGAACTTTCTCTGGCCAATTTCCTTCAAGCTGCTGCATGTCGTCAAGAAGTCGATCAGCATAGTCAGTAATTTTGAAATACCACTGAGTGAGTTTTTTCTTAGTTACTACTGAGTCACACCGCTCACAAAGCCCAGCAACAACTTGCTCGTTAGCTAAGACAGTTTGACATGAGGGACACCAGTTAACTGCCGAAGCTTTTCGGTAGGCCAAGCCACGGTTATACATTTGCAAGAAGAACCACTGGTTCCACTTGTAGTACTCGGGATCACAGGTATTTAGTACCCGATCCCAATCAAATGAACAGGCGTAGCGGCGCATCGAAGATTTTTGCATCGCAATGTTTTCATAAGTCCAAATTGCTGGACTTTCGTTTCGCTTGATGGCAGCGTTTTCTGCTGGTAAACCAAATGCATCCCATCCAATCGGATGCATCACATTGAAACCTTTATGCACCCAGTAACGAGCGATGACATCACCTAGTGCATAAGCCTCTGCGTGGCCCATGTGTAAATCGCCAGAAGGATAAGGAAACATATCGAGTACATATTTTTTAGGCCGACGATCATCTGCGTTTCCAGAACGAAATGGGGCTAGCTGATCCCAAATGGGTAACCACTTCTCTTGAATTGCGTTAAAGTCAATCGCATTTGGGTCTTGCTGATTTTGATCTGCATTCGGCATTTGCGTACTCATAATCCCCAAGATTACTGGAAATTTACCCGTGCCTAGACTCGTGCTTATGACTAAACGCGGTTGGCTACTAATTGGGGCACTTGGAGTTATTTGGGGAACACCATATCTTTTCATTCGGATTGCCGTAGCAGAGATTTCTCCTTCAATGGTTGTGTTTAGTCGTCTACTTATTGGGGCGATGATTTTATTGCCACTTGCTTTTTACCAAGGACAAAGCGGCGTTCTCAAAACTCATTGGAAAGGAATTTTCTTATTCGCCATAATCGAAATGGCAATTCCTTTTGGCGCTCTAGGGTATGCCGAACAAGGGATATCAAGTTCATTAACTGGGCTTCTGGTTGCTGCCGTGCCAATTGTTAACGCAATAATTACCCATCAACTTGGTTTGGATAAACACTGGAATTTGAAACGAATTAGTGGCTTAGTAATCGGTTTATTAGGCGTATCACTACTAGTTGGCTTTGAAATCAGTGCAGAGAATTGGTGGTCAGTAGCGATTGTTGGCTTAGCAATAATCGGCTACGCACTGGGTCCGGTTGTGATCTCACAAATGTTAAGTGACATACCGAGTATTGGAGTCATTGCTTGGTCGCAATTCATAGGTATGGCAATTTATGCGCCAATTGTGGCAATCGAGTTCACCCGTGGCACTTGGAAGTATGTTGATATTGTTTCTAGCGAAACGATAGTTAGCGTTCTTGGACTTGGCATACTTTGCACAGTCTTGGCATTTATTTTGTTATTTAAAGCCGTGGAAGAAGTTGGGCCAAGTAGGACCACAATCATTACTTACATAAATCCAGCAGTGGCTGTTCTACTTGGCATTGCAATTCTGAGTGAACCGCTAACTGTCGGAATTATTTTGGCATTCCCAATTATTTTGTTGGGCTCGATTTTGGCTGCAAGTAAACCTAAGGTTAGCTAATAACAGCTCGAAGATACTGACTCGGCAGCGGAAGTTCTTCGCCTAAGTCATGTGCAGCCTTGGCTGGCCAGCGAGGATTAGCTAACATGGCTCGCCCGATCATCACTGCTTCGACATTTCCGCGCTGCAATATGTCTTCGGCTTGTGGTCCAGTAGTTATTGAACCAACTGCGTTAGTTGCGATTCCAGTTTCTTGATGTATTTTTTCAGCGAACGGAGTTTGATAAGCCGGACCTAATTTTATATCTTGAGCCGTAGAAATACCTCCAGACGAGACATCAATTAAATCAACACCTCTTGCTTTAAGTTCACGACATAATTCAACACTTTGATCAACATCCCAACCGCCAGCAATCCAATCAGTTGCGGAAATTCGAACTAATAAAGCGTGCGATGTTGGAATTATTAAGCGAAGTTCGCTCGCGATTTCACAAAGTAATCGAATGCGATTTTCAAATGACCCGCCGTATTGATCAGTGCGTTTGTTGGAAATTGGCGAAAGGAATTGATGGAGTAGGTAGCCATGCGCAGCATGAATCTCAATCACATCAAAATCTGCTGAAAGTGCACGCTCTGCTGCTGCCGCAAAATCTGCCTTTAACTTTGTAATGTCCTGAAGTGTCAGTTCTCTCGGAACTGGATAACCTTCAAACGCAACTGCCGACGGTGCTACCGTATCCCAGCCTCCATCATGGTGAGCTACAGGTGCTAGACCTTGCCAAGGAGCGTTAACCGATGCCTTGCGACCTGCATGCGCTAATTGAATCCCTGCCTTTACGCCATGACGATGAGCAAAACGAGGAATTTCGGCTAAGAGTTGCGCTTGCTGATCGGTCCAGATGCCGGTACATCCCGGGGTGATCCGGCCTTCTGGTTGAACGGCTGTTGCCTCAACCATTACTAAACCAGCACCGCCAGTTATGTAAGCGCCGTAATTAACTGCATGCCAATCCTGGATTAAGCCATTTACCGCTGAATACTGACACATTGATGAAACCCAAACTCGGTTTTTTATTTCAACGCCACCGATTTTTACTGGGCTAAATAATTTACTCAATTTATTCCTCTACTGATTAATTGTCACCAATTGTGGCAACCATGATGGCTTTAATGGTGTGCAATCTATTTTCGGCTTGATCAAATACCACGCTTTCTGGACCTTCAAATACATCGTGGGTGACTTCTAAACCTTCATGCATTCCAGTTTTATTAGCGATGGCTCGACCAACTGTGGTTTGTTCATTATGGAAACCTGGAAGACAGTGCATGAATTTAGCATTTGGATTTTGTGTTTTACGTAGGGCTTCGTAATTAACTTGGTAATCACCAAGAAGCTCAACACGTTCTTTCCATTTTTCTTCAGACTCGCCCATTGAAACCCATACGTCGGTATGTACAAAATCCGAACCAGGTAGAGCTTCATCCATATCTTCAGTTAATAAAATTTTGGCTCCGCTAGCTTTGGCTAAATTATTGGCTAAAGCTTGAATATCATTAGCTGGCCACAATTGTTTTGGTGAAGCGATCCGTATATCACTACCTAATAATGCAGAAGTAACTAATAGTGAGTTGCCCATGTTTGACCTAGCATCACCAACGTAAGTGAACGCTATGTCAGTTGGATTTTTTTCAGAGTGTTCCATCATGGTCATAAAATCAGCCAACATCTGAGTTGGGTGCCATTGGTCAGTTAACCCGTTATAAACCGGAACTTCTGAATAGGCAGCTAACTCTTCAACTAGTGCTTGATCGCTGCACCGATATTCAATTGCGTCGTAATAGCGCGATAAAACGCGAGCAGTATCGGCAACTGACTCTTTATGGCCAACTTGCGAAGATGATCCATCCAAATATGTTGTGAAGGCACCTTGATCAAATGCAGCAACTTCAAAAGCGCATCTAGTTCTGGTTGAAGTTTTTTCAAAAATAAGAGCGATACTACGCCCAACCATGCGGCGCTTTTCTTGGCGAGCCTTTTTCTCTGCTTTTAAAGTAATCGCCAAATCGATTAACGACTGGAATTCTTCAGCAGTAAAGTCTATTTCTTTTAAGAAATCACGATTTTGTAAATCCATCGCTTACCTTTTCTGCTCGAACTGTAAGCCTAGCGAAGATTAACTCGGACCAAAATTAAAAAAGGACGCCAGCTAGCCAGCGCCCTTCTTTAATTGAAATTACCGTCCGGTGTAACTCATCACATGCTTTACGCGGGTATAGCCCTCGATTGCTTCATTGGATAAATCGTTACCGTGGCCTGAATGCTTGAAGCCACCATTTGGCATTTCACCAACTTGCACTAAGTGGCAGTTAACCCAAACCTGACCAAAATCTATGTCTTGGCTAACTCGAATTATCTTCTGATGATTTGTGGACCAAATACTTGCTGCCAAACCATAAGCCACATCATTTGCCATCCGAACTGCTTCGGCTTCATTCTTAAATGTTTGAATAGTTTGAACTGAAGCAAATACTTCATTTTGGATCATTTCATCATCTTGCTTTAAGCCAGCAACAAGTGTTGGTTCAAAGTAATAACCACCATTTAGGCGTGATGCTTTACCACCAGTCAAAATTTGTGCATGACTTGGTAGTCGATCCATAAAGCCTTGAACGCGATCTAATTGGGCCTGACTATTTAGTGAACCGTAGTAATTGTTGTCATCTTCGGGTGCACCAAATTTAAATTCGCTAATGCGCTTAGCAAGCGCACGGGTGAATTCGTCTGCGATACTTTCTTCGACAAGTACTCGACAGCCAGCTGCACAGTCTTGACCTGCATTCATCACATTTGCAGTTGCAACTTCATCTACTGTTCGATCAAAATCACAGTCGGCAAAAACGATTACTGGAGCCTTGCCGCCAAGTTCTAAGTGAACGCGCTTTAGGTCAGGTGCTGCGTTAGCAGCAATTTCCATACCAGCTCGAACTGAGCCAGTTATTGAAACCATGTCTGGTCGTTTGTGCGCAACCATGGCTCGACCAGTGTCACGATCACCATAAATAATGTTGGCAACGCCAGCTGGTAGGTACTCAGCAAAAATTTCAGCCAAGATGGCTGCCGATGCCGGAGTTGTATCAGAAGGTTTGAGCACGATTGTGTTACCTAATGCAATTGCCGGAGCGAACTTCCAAACTGCCATCAACATTGGGTAATTCCAAGGTGCGACTTGTGCACAAACACCTACTGGTTCACGTCGCACAGTTGAGTCATAACCAGCTAAATATTCGCCGGTTGAAAGTCCGGGCAAGTTGCGAGCAAGTGTTGCGTGAAAACGAGTGTGATCTACGATCATCGGCATTTCCATATCGCGCATCCACCAAACTGGTTTGCCGGTGTCTTGGACTTCAGCCGCAATAATTTCGGAAGCGCGCTTTTCCATAGCGTCCGCAATTCGGAATAGTGCCAAACTGCGATCTGCTGGACTAGTACGTTTCCATGCATCAAAAGCACTATCGGCTGCCTTGAACGCTAAATCAACATCCTCGACAGTTGATTTTGGCGCATGGCCATAAACCTGACCAGTGGCTGGATTTTCCATGTCCATTAATTGACCTTTAACTGGGTCGACTAATTTTCCACCGATGAAATTTTTCAAAGTGGCCATGAGTTACCTTCTCTCATTTTGAATTAACTAATTTTCCACGTTTCCAGTGCGAATTGCTACCCCTACGGCTGCTTCCAAAATACATAATGCACCTAACCGAATTGTCCGCTGATCTGGCGTATCTGCAAGTGCATCGATTTCCGTTATATCCATGGATTTAACCTGCGGGCTTAAAGAAGCAAGGTGTACAAACTGTCTTAACTCATCTGCGCTGATTCCACCTGGGGCCGCGGCTGGACATGCCGGCACAACAGCTCGATCGCAAACGTCAACATCGACATCTAGGTGAATAGGTCCACCACTGGCGCCAGCAATGTCTAGGGCTTCCTCCATCACATCAGCAATTGGTCTGCGACGTAGCGCATCACGAGTAATAACCGTTATGCCATACTCGCGAGCTCGCTTGGCATAAGCAGGTGAGTTCGCAAAGTCACTTATCCCAATTTGAACAGTATGTGTGCCCTGCAAGCCAGCCGCGATAAGTTGGCGAACTGGTGAACCATTACTTTCGCCATCACGTAAATCATGGTGCGCGTCAAAAGTTATTAATCCAGCTTTACCAATGTTGTCTTGCCAGAAAGATTTAGCCACCGAATGAGTAATGGAGTTATCTCCGCCGACTGCAATAAGTAATTCAGAGTCGGTCAGTTCTTTTACTTTTTGGGATACGCGCTCATGTCCATCTGCAAAATCTGGATCAACTACGTTGCCGGCATCAAAGAATTTCAGTTTTGTCACATCGACATCGTGCGACCACGAATAAGTTGAATAACGCAGCAATGCTTCACGAATGGCTACTGGAGTTGCGTGAGCTTGAGTAGGACTAATCGAAGTTAAATGCGCAGGAACCCCCAAGAAAACTAAATCGGGGTTATCAATTTTTGTGGACGAAAGCCACTGTCCAGCGCGTGGCCAAAGCTGGTCATTTGGTAGTGCGGTCATTACCAACTTCCTATTTATTAACCAAAACTTACTCTGCCTGTGGAGTGGTTGCCAAAAGGACTATTGACCGACAGACTTTTGCTTTACCAGCAATTGTTTAAAGGAAGTTATAAATATGGTTTCAGGCCCTCGCCCCGTAAGCGCTGCCACTGGTACAAAACTCACTGCCAAAGGATGGCAACAAGAGGCGGCGATCCGGATGCTAATGAATAACTTAGATCCGAATGTGGCTGAGCACCCTGATGAATTAGTTGTTTACGGTGGAACGGGTAAAGCTGCTCGTAACTGGGAATCCTTTGATGCAATAGTTCGAACTCTAACCAACTTGGAAAATGACGAAACTATGTTGGTTCAGTCCGGGAAGCCGGTAGGGGTATTTCAGACACACGAGTGGGCACCACGAGTAATTCTGGCTAACTCGAACTTGGTTGGCGATTGGGCTAATTGGCCAGAGTTTCGACGACTAGAGCAACTTGGCTTAACTATGTATGGCCAAATGACTGCTGGATCTTGGATTTACATCGGCACCCAAGGAATTTTACAAGGAACATACGAAACTTTTGCCGCGGTAGCCGCAAAACGATTTGGTGGCACTCTGGCCGGAACACTTACCGTAACTGGCGGATGCGGCGGCATGGGTGGAGCCCAACCATTAGCTGTGACCATGAATGAAGGCGTCTGTTTAATCATCGATATAGATGAAACTAGATTGCGTCGCCGAGTTGAAACTCGATACCTAGATGAAGTTACAACTGACCTTAAAGATGCAGTGGACCGTTGTTTGCAAGCAAAAGCGCAACGCCGTGCTCTTTCTGTGGGCTTAGTTGGCAATGCCGCAGAAGTTTTACCAAAACTTTTAGAGATGGATGTACCAGTAGATATTGTCACTGACCAAACTTCAGCACATGATCCGCTTTATTACATTCCAACTGGTATCGAATTTAGTGA
>JACCDW010846829.1_pt1 | contig 10726 bp, 9 predicted proteins | sample 7449781 | NCBI WGS metagenome assembly JACCDW01 (sample SAMN15323449, study PRJNA562643) | freshwater metagenome | isolation source: river surface water | place: USA:Blue River Watershed | collected 2017-08-18
CAAGACCTAAATTAGTAAGAATGATGTCCATTCAGTATCTGAGAATCAAAGTTAGCAAACTCATTGAGTTGAGAGATCTATTTTGTCGATTTTGCCCCATCTCTCTGTGTAATCTTGGCTTTTGCGGGGATAGTTAAAAATGTCGGTTTTCCCGACAAACACCTGTAGGTACCACGACCCCCGTATCGGACCCCAATTGAACCCAAAAGATCAATGTTTATATGAACACCCGAGACCACCGTTCAGTAACTTATTGTTACGCATTGTCTCTACAGATTTTTCAGCCCTTCTAAGCCGTAGGTCGCAGGTTCGAACACGAAGTATCGGCGTAGTCACTCCTGCTGGGCAGGCCACTAATTCCGAATATCCCCTAACGTGATCGTTGACGCAATTGCGAGTTGATCATAGCCAATGCTGTTTAGCGATAATCTAGTATCTATCTAAGACGGCTTAATGAATTTGGATAAATCGGAATTTGGAGGGCTTAAGATTATCAATACAGCTAACTACTGCATATTGATGCCGTGTAAGTTCAAACGTATGCTGGTTTTTTTCGAGCAATATCAGCTGTGCAACACTAGTTGATGGGCTGCCGAGTAAAGGGGGTCAGTCGTTAAACATGGACATTTAAGTTGGAGACTGTCTGCATTTGCTTCTGTACACAGGCAAGTCAACACATGAAAGAAAAGGTCAAAAATGGGCTGGAACTTAAGCTGGAGTTGCCACCCCAAGTCATCTTCGGGCACATACCACGCCCGAAATGGACCCAATTTTGGCTCGCATTGACTGCAGTCAAGCATGTTTCAGACCTAGTTTTCTATGATTTATTAAAAGAGTAAAAGAGTAAAAGAGTAAAAGAGTAAAAGAGTAAAAGAGCACATGGAATTCGAAATACCAGAAACCCTGGCCAATGCGCTACTTGGAATGATCAATGAGGATTCGCTGCTTGCTAGGCGGCTGAAGGAGTACGGCCTTTCCCGAGGTAAACGTGTGGTGCCCAGCTGTCTTTTCGATGCTACCTCACTCAACACACTCTACGGCCTTTGCCGTTCGGCCAACGAGCGTGAGCTGATGTTCCAAATGATGGCGCTTGACAATATCCACGCCGCGCCGGCTGCCCGAAAAATCCCCAGCTTGGAGCATCTGATCCCAGGTCTGATCGCTTGGCTGTCGCGTGACATGATCGATGGCTGGCTCTATAGGCTCGGTAAGGACGGTGCGTTGCTACCCTGGCTGGTCCATTCTATGCGTTATGTGCAGCCTGTCGATGGCGCAGCTTACGTCATCATCGGCCTTCTGGCTAATACCCTGCAGGCCGCAGAACGGGAGCCGGTTACCGATCCGAGGCTAAGGCGCACTGGCATGACCTACAGCATCACCTTTTATGCCGAAGATATTTTGGATTGCACAATTCCCGAATTGATGACGGGTTATGGTTACTTCAAAGAATGTGCGGAATTCAAAAACGAATACGAGACACACTTAAAGCGTTTCATGCAGATGCAGCCGAAGTTTGGTGCGCAGTTTACTGTTTCTGGCACTGTCTGGATGTCCAGTGAAAGGCCTCGCCCACAACTCGAATGCATGCGGCTGCAGGCAGGCACATCGGCCCGCTGCGTTAATGACGAAGAGCTACTGGAACGTCACTTTGACACTACTGCCGATGCAAGCTTCTGGCGCGGAAGTGGTATCAGCGAGGGTTTTGAGCGGATTCCCCAGCATTGCTATCTCCATCTATTTCACCTGGATTACCACCGCAACCTATGGGCGCATGTACAAAATGTTAAGGCGTATCGTTACAAGCCAGAATTGCGTGACAAGCTGGTTTTGCCGCATGCTCATCGTGACCTAATTGATATCTTGACTGCTGATCGTAACTTCCTAATGGAGGACATTGTCGAGGGTAAGTCGGGCGGAACAACCATCCTGTGCAAAGGCGCGCCTGGCCTAGGCAAGACGCTGACAGCAGAGGTCTATGCCGAAGTCGTCGAGAAACCACTATACCGCGTACATTCTGGTCAACTTGGCGTGACGGCAAGCTCAGTGGAAGCCAATCTTTCGAAAATCCTGCGGCGCGCGGCGCGCTGGGATTCGGTGCTGTTGCTCGATGAGGCCGACGTCTACATTCGCCGCCGCGACAACGATCTGGAGCACAACGCCATCGTGGCTGAGTTTCTGCGTACCCTCGAGTACTTCAATGGCTTGCTGTTCATGACCACCAACCGCGTAGCCGACATTGATGACGCCGTCTTGTCGCGCTGCATCGCTATCATCCAGTTTGAGATACCGACACAAGTGCAGGCGAAACAACTATGGAAATCGCTAGCGCAGCAGCTCAACACCGAACTGCCCGATGACCTAGTTGAGCGCTTGGTAATAACCTACGCAGCTGCCAGCGGCCGCGATATCAAGGAGTTACTCAAGCTGACGCTCAAGTTTTGCAAGGGTAGGAATTTGTTGCTCAGCGAGGAAGCCTTTGCTCAGTGCGCGGCTTTCCGCAGCATCGGTAAGCCCGTCTAAGATGGCAACCTTTGACACGTCTTTCCTGGGAGATTTCCTGCTGGGCCGGCTCAGTTTTCGATCCGGCACTGTGCCCGACAAGCTAGCCTTGCCCGCTGGTCGTCACGACCTGGGTATTGCTAGAGAGCGCGACGCTGTATTGATCGTGCCGGACGGCCTGCAGCCTGGAGTTCCAATCGCTCTGCTCGTGATGTTTCATGGCGCCGGTGGCAGCGCCGACAAGGTGTTGCCATTCATGATCGACCATGCGCGTCAGCATGGCTTTTTGCTTCTGCTGCCGCAGTCTCAGTTTCCAACTTGGGACTTGGTCGTAGGTGGTAACGGCCCAGACCTAGAGCGGCTGGACAAAGCATTACACGAAGTGGCGTCACGTTTTTCTATCAATCCATCCCACTTGGGATTTGCTGGGTTTTCAGATGGAGGCAGCTATGCGCTGTCAGTAGGCGTGACCAATGGCGACATCGTTAGCCACGTGATCGCATTTTCCGCAGGCTTCATGTCAGTCCTTCAGCAAAATGGCGCACCCCGCATTTTCATCGCCCACGGTTTGGAAGACGAGCAGCTGCCAATTGAAACTAGTGCCCGTCCTCACGTAGCCAAACTTAAGGCCGCAGGTTATGACGTAACCTCCTTGGAATTCAGAGGCCCGCACCACATCGAGCCGCCAGTGGTTACGTTGGCAATTGATTTCTTCCTGAAAGCGACGGCGCAGCCCTAACAAGCCCGATAGTAATATCGGGAGGGTGAAGAGACTAGACAGCACCCAGCTAAGTTCAGAAATGAATACGGTGAAAGCATAGTCCAGGAAGTGATGAAAATCACACAAACCCGAATCCTTTGGTCCCGGGTTCAAGTCCTGGTGGGACCACCAGAATACAAAAACCAAGTTAGAGACAGCTGGGGTTTTTTTATTGAGTATTAGTTTTATAGGGCAACACGCATCTCAGGCGTAGGTCGCAGGTTCGAACACGAAGTATCGGCGTAGCCACTCCTGCTGGGCAGGCTAAGTAATTCTGGCTAGGTAGTTTTTAGGGATTACAAAGATTACAAAATCTTGGATCAGCTGAAGAGGTTTTCTCAAAACGCTCCTCTTGATTAAATGGGCATTTTGGACATTCCCAATAGTTTCCGAATGCCTGAAGAGTTGGCTCTCCACAGTCTCTGCATGGCAGCCCAATAATTTTTTTGGTAATCCAAAATCCAGGGCTATTGCATTGTGGGCAATAAGACCGCATCTTTTGAACGAGTTGTTGTGTAGCTTTTGCAATATTATGCATCCTTGTAGGATTTGCGAACGCACGCAAGTCATTCTCTACAAAAACACTACTAGTTTTTGATTCTCTCATCGCCCATTCAAAAGCGTCTTCTAATCCCTTGATACTATTGATTCCTGAAATAAAACGGGTGTAATTGGCATGATCGGGTCGAAGAACTAGGTAATGTTCTGGAAAGCCAAATCCATCAAGGCTGTTCATTAACTCAGATAAGCTCGAAACAGTTTTACTAGAGTGTTGAGCCTTGCCATCGGCATAACCGACTAATTCAATATCGTGAATGGTGTCGATCAGCAGAACGAGTTCGGTATTCCAGGCCATCATACCGATGACAGGATCTGCTGAGAATGCTCCTTCACTAGCAATACCTATAGGAAGCTTACTGAGGTTCATGCCGATTCGTGCTTTTTTGTGAGCAGCTTCTATTTGTGATCCTGCTCTAGGAACACCTCGAGTAAAGTTGCCTAACTGGTCCGTATCAAAATCAAAAATATGTATGAGCTGACAGTCAAGCGCAGAGAGTTCTTCACCAATAACCAATTCTTTTCCATGCTTAGTCAGTAAGCTGATCTTCTGATTTTGATAGGCAGAGTTGATCATTATTTATCCTTGCATAAGGTTTTGAGCCATCCAGACATAGAGCGGGATTCCGATGAGGATGTTAATTGGGAAGGTAATCCCAATGGATAGCCCAAAGTAGATCGATGGATTTGCCTCTGGGATTGCATAGCGAAGTACCGCAGGCACTACGATATACGATGCACTGGCAGATAAAACCATGAGCAGGATCGTGTCCGCTAGCGAGATGCTCAATAGGGTACATAGGGCAAGAGCAAGGCTGGCGTGAATGATTGGGCTAATTGAGGCGTATACGATTAAGGTTGCTGAATTATTTCTTGCTGCTTTAAAGTTGTTTGCAACCATTAATCCCATATCAAGCAAGAAGAATGCAAGCATCCCCTTGAACAGATCTCCAGAAAATGGTTGCATAACTGTCTTGCCTGCTTCACCACTAATGTAACCGACCGCCATAGAGCCGAGCAGGAGTAGATGTGCGCCGTCAGTAAAGGATTCATGAAGAATACTTTTTAATGAGGGAGCGTTTGTCGCGGATATCCCATTTTGATGCCTCAACATATTGGCAAGTAATACCGCCATGATGATGGCAGGAGACTCCATGATGACAAGAGCAATTGCCATATAGCCATTTGGATTCAGTTGACTTTGTTCCATAAATTGAATGGCGGTTACGAAGGTTACTGCGCTGACAGACCCATAAGAAGCAGCTATCGCAGCTGCATCAAACTTGGCAATCCGATTTCTTAAGAACCAATAGCCAATCGTTGGAACAATAAATGCCATCACCAGCGCGACCATGAGACTGAAGGCAATTTCACTATTTAAACCTGTTTTCGCAAGGGCAAAGCCACCCTTTAAACCCAATGCCATGAGTAGGTACAGCGATAGAAATTTAGCAATCGAGCGGGGTATTTCAAGATTAGAACGAATCAGACCAGCAAAGCAGCCAAAGACAAAGAATAGGATCGCGGGATCGAGTAAGACTTGCATGATTTCTCCTAAATGTTGAGAAATCATAGGAGGCTTAATATATAAAGTAAAATCGATTATTAACTACTTATATATAGATAAAAATCTATGCATGCAAGTTTTCGTCAACTCCGTTTATTTCTTGCGCTGGCTGAGACAGGAAGTGTGAGCGCTGCAGCTAAGCGTGCCCACGTTACTCAGCCAACTGCTTCGATGCAGCTCAAAGAGCTTAGTGAAAACATTGGTGAACCATTGTTTGAAGTAATTTCCAGAAAAGTTCATCTCACCCTAGCTGGGGAACGCCTGGCAGTTACGGTGCGCTCAATGCTTGGGGAATGGCAAAGCTTTGAGCAAGAAATTGCTCAAATGAAAGGGCTTACTAAGGGCCGACTTAAGGTGGCTGCTGTGAGTACAGCGAAGTACTTTATCCCACAAATGTTGGGTGATTTTTGTAAGCGTTACCCAGAGATTGAAATTGCCTTTGAGGTGCTCAATCGCGACGGAGTTGTTAATCGCTTAGAGAACAATATGGATGATCTCTACATCATGTCAATGCCACCGGCACATATTGATATTGAAGATGAGGTATTTATGTCGAACCCAATTGTGATTATTGCTGCAAAGAATCATCCGTTACTTAAAAAGACAAACTTAGAACTCAAGGATTTAAAAAACGAGAAATTTGTGATGCGAGAGCAGGGCTCTGGTACACGAATGGCGGTTGATGCCTTCTTTAAGAAAAAACACTTTAATCCCAACATACGCTTAGAGTTGGGTACAAACGAAGCGGTTCGAAATTCCGTAGCTGCTAATCTTGGCATCGCGGCACTATCGATGCATTCTCTTGGGGGTAGTTTGAATCGAGAAATTAAGATCCTAAGTGTTCGGGATTTTCCAATTTCGTCAAATTGGCATATTGTGAGCTTAAAAGGGAAAAAGCTATCACCGCTAGCCGCAAATTTTAAAACCCATTTAATTGAACGTTTAATGAAACAAAACTAATTACGAAAAAGCCTGGAGTATAAAAATGTCGGTTTTCCCGACACGTGCCTGTGGATGCCATGACACCCACACGAGACCCCAAGTGAACCCACGAAATCACTGCCAAAGTGAACACCCAGAACCAGGGCGCTGTGGACCATTGTTGAGTATTGTCTTGCTAGATTTTCAGCCCTTCTAAGCCGTAGGTCGCATATTTGATGCCGCTAAATAGCGACCATAAATTGATCTTTCTCAAAAGATAAAGCCAAATAAGTTCTATAAATAAATCGTTGGCGGGGGATGTGCGCCTCAATTAAAAAAGATATTTGGCCTTTTACAAGGAAAGATCATGAAAAAGAAACTGCTGATGATTTCATTTCTATCGGCTTGCGCAACTGGTGCAATGGCTCAATCTAAGTTTGATGGTTTATATGGTCAATTAGGGGTCGGATATGAGGGCATTTCTCCCTATGTCACTACTAGCGCCAGTTATGCCGGTATTGGGATTCCTACATCGGCTGCTATGAGTAATTCAAATAGTTTTGTTGGTACGGCAACAATTGGTTATAGCTTTACCTTAACTGAAAGATTTATATTGGGGATTGGGGCAGAGTTCTCCCCATTTGCAGGTCAAAAAGAGAGCATTACGTATAGTGTTGATGGTATTTCAGCTCCTGGTGGAACCTATAACAAGAAAAATTCATACAACATCTTTGTGTCCCCTGGAATGGCTGTTGGACCAGATGGCGTAAGTTATTTGAAATTTGGCTTTACAGGTATGTCAGCCAATACTAGCGACATCACAACGAACTATACGGGATATTCATTAGGGTTAGGTTACAAACAATTTCTACCAGGAAGTGGCTTTTACGGATTTGCGGAATTTAATTATGCAAGTTATGGCAATAAAACCTATTCAGATTCTGCCATCATTAATGGAAGCATAGTCACTGCTTCAATAAAATCAAGTGCAAATGTAACCAATGTTTTGGTTGGACTCGGTTACAAATTTTAGTTAACAAAGATGTTGGTTTTCCCGACAAACTCCTGTGGATGCCACGAACCCCACATGAGACTCCACTAGAGCCCAAAAAACTGATGCCAAAACGAACACCTGAAACCAGGGCGCTGTAGACCATTGTTTCTTATTGTCTCTACAGATTTTTCAGCCCTTCTAAGCCGTAGGTCGCAGGTTCAACTCCTGCTGGGCAGGCCATATCCGGGCGGTTTCAATCGTATCATTTGTCGGATTGTGATCGGACGATTGAATTAATCTTTTTTGGGACCCCCCAAAATTGTCGGATAAGTAATGTTGTATCTATAAATGATAAGGCGTAGCGAAATCAAGAAAAAGAATGTAAAGATTACCGTGAGCAAAACGGGGGTTGAGCTTGACTCAAAGTAGTTTGAAATAAATAAGCCTGCAGTGAGTATCAAGCCCCCAATCACAGCGGCTTCTTCATAGATAACTCCCTTGAATGTGTGAGGTTCTTGATTAACCAAAACATCTCGCAACATACCGCCGCCCGCACACGAAAGTGCCCCACAAATGGGAGCCCAAAACCAAGGCATACCGGCTGCCAGTGCAAGCATTGCTCCCATCGTGGCTAGGCCTGCAAAACCAATAATGTCCGTATATTTTTTAATTCCTTTAAATAAATCTGAATGATGAAAACCCTGATAGCGCATTGCAATAATGCTAGCGATCAATACGATAAGCAAAATGCCAGTCGGAAAGACGATATCTTTGACATAGAAGAAGTTTAGGCGTTCACCACCAATCACAATATCGCGCAGAGTACCGCCGCCAAGTCCAGACAGTAAAGCCAAGATTAGTCGACCCCATAGATCGTAATTACGATTAATGCCTTCTAGAGTGCCTGATAACGCAAAGGTAAATGCGGATAGGTAAATCAGTAGTTTGAACCATTGAGACTTAACAATTTCGGTGACATAAAAACGGGTTGCTTCAGTAAGGGGTTTTGCGAGTCCATCCTCTTTTTGTACTTGCGCCCATATGGAGTGAGTCCAGAGTAGGCTGGGGTCAATTGCCCGATTTGGACTAACGCGTGCTAAGAGCTCTAGGCTCTTGCCATAATTTGCGAGATGAAATAATCCGAACTCATTATTATTTTTGGGTATTAACTCCAGTACAGCCTGCGCCATATGAACTTGATGACGAATATCCAAGCTAGCATCGTAGTTCAGTACTTGTTGTGCTGCCAAGGTAGGCGCAATTCTAGCCTCAGCCCAGCCCTTGCGTAGGGCTCTCATAAATCGCGCCATTTGATCCCGAAAGCCAGGATCCTGTAAGCGATCCCGCATGACATATAAGCCATCTTCGATATTGATGCTACCGTATTTTTCAGGTTCAACCACGATCAAATCAGAGGCAGGTACGCCCGCATCTAATATTCTCCAATACTCGTTGTAGTTCATTGCGGTGGCGCAAGCGACATTGCGATCGATTAAATCTTTACCATCAGGCCGTTGCTTGATCAGCTCGACTTGATTACTAGGAATGGAGAGCTTACGAAGCATTTCCATCACAATATCTTGGTCCCCTACACCCCATACCCCGATCTTTTTACCATGCATATCTTTGGAGCTAAAGACTCCGGCGCTAATACGACAAACAATATTAAGGGCCGAGCCAGAAAAGATTTGTCCGATATTTACCACTTGTTTATCGGGCTTGGAGAGTTGGTAGGCATTGTTAAACCAGGCAATCGCGACATCGGCGTTACCAATTTGCAGTTCGTTAATAGGGTTTAATGCAGACCCTCCAGGAAATACTATTACATCAAGGCCCTCAGCCTCAAAATGTTTACGCATTTGTGCAACATAGACCCCCGCAAATTGGGCCTGATGTGACCAAGCTAATTGGAGTCGGATTGGAGAAGAATTGGCTTCTTGAGCAAAACTGGGGTTAGTGAAAGCAAGAATCATCACTGACAAAAATGGGAGCCACCCCTTGCGTTGCATAAATGAAGCAAACTTAATCATTTGAGCGATCAAACTGTAAGCTCTACCGATAGCTTGGTAGCTGGCACGATGATGCTGCCTTGGTCTCCTGGGGGCACGGACACCCCCGAAGGGAGGCAATGTAATCAGGCAACATGATGTTTCTCCTGTTTGATATGGTCTTATATTACAGGCTTTAGGATTTCAGTATCAAAAATTAGGGGGTCTTGTTATACCCAAGATAGCAGGGGTGTGATACCTTAGAAGTTCTCAATCTATTTACAGGGGATTTTCTACATGTCAGTTCAGATGAGCGAAAGACTTTCTGGGAAATTAGAGCCTACTAAAAACGGCTCTACCTATATTGATCCCAAAACCATGGAATGGGAAAAGTCTCAATTTGAAAAAATATGGAAAAAAGTTCTTTATCACAATAAAGCTACCGGTGAGATGACAGTTTTATTAAAGTGGGAGCCAGGCGCAGTTCTACCTTTTCATCGGCATCCTGAGATTGAGCAAAGTTGGGTATTAGAAGGTTCGTTTTATGATCACGATGGAATTTGTCGTGCCGGCGAATTTGTGTGGAGACAGCCAGGCTCTCTTCATGAAACGAAATCTGATGAGGGCTGTATTCTTTTGGCCATTTATCGCAAGCCAAATATATTCTATAAACACAATGCAGGTTTCTCAGACAGTTAATAGCCTAAGATCATCGGTTTTTCAGACAAATACTTATTTGAACACCAAGAATTTTCCAACTGAAGGCAATTAATTATTTACCGAAGTAGGACTGCTGGCTGTTGCGGAAAGCTACCAGAAATCTTGTTCAAAATAATCATATTGCTCAAAAGATCCATGACTAGCGGAGAGTAGCCGTTGTTTTCTCTTGGAATTGCATATTCATCGCCATAGCTACCTACTGTTGATGCATAAGTAGTTTGGTTAGATGGCGGATTTTTTTGAACAACAAATAGAACATAGCGACGAGATTGACCTTCTTTGCGGTTCTTTGTCTCAGGTGTTGGTGGCAACGTTACAAAGACCGCGGGATTATGTTGTTGTGCGTTAATAACATCGCCCAGGTAGTTGAAAATATTTTTTAGTGAGCGTAGGCGCACAACAAATCTTGCTTTGCCATTGAACAGATCTCTTTCTTCGGTACTAATACCGCAATAATGATCTGCATGATAAGTTCTTTTTACGTTCGATCGATTGGGGTCGTGCTTAAGGCAGATTTGAAAGTCCTGCACAAGCTGCCCTGAGGATTGTGGTGATGGCGGTGAGCTTGGTTGCGCATTTTTATCTTTGCCAGAAGTACTTGTAGTTTTAGTACTGGGTGCAGGAGATACGATAGGCTCTATTTCCAGACCCTCATCGAGCATGGTGTAGAAAACCTCGGTAAATTTCTGATAGTTAGCATCAAGAGGGCTATTAAAATA
>JACCDW011588853.1_pt1 | contig 10726 bp, 12 predicted proteins | sample 7449781 | NCBI WGS metagenome assembly JACCDW01 (sample SAMN15323449, study PRJNA562643) | freshwater metagenome | isolation source: river surface water | place: USA:Blue River Watershed | collected 2017-08-18
ACAACACCTTAGTTAAGAATGGAATACCAATTCCAGTTTCTATACCTGTTTATGATACAACATTGACCGATAGACCAAACTGCTCACCTGAGCAACAACAAAACAAGTATGCTCAAACATGGATACCAATTACAATTGGATATGGAGATGTTGTAAGTGGTACGACAACGTCAAGTGTCGTTGTGAATAACGCTGTTGCTTCTCCAAATAGTTGTGTTTCTTCTGCTCAACAGACAGTATTGGTAACAACTCAAAATCCGACTGTCACAAATTGTGCTTGTTGTTCTGTTGTTTCTGATAACACACCAAGAGGTATAAATAACCATAGTGTTACAGGAGTAATCGTACCAGTGTTATGTACTTCTTATCAAATTACACCATCAGCATCGGGACCTGGAATAGTTTCCGTCAGATACACAGCTTGTAGTGGACAAATAATCTCACAAACCTATTATAATATCGGTACCTTCTGTGCTATCACTGGTACACCAGTAATTACTTTGGGAAGTGGTACTTTGGCTAACTTAGGACAGTGTCTTACATAATTAACTAAACAATATTTATAACTAATGGCATATATCATAAAAAATACCGCAGGATTAATAAGTACAAGACTAACCGATGTTGGTAGAAGAAACATTTCTGAAGGAAATTTTAATATTTCTTATTTCCAAGTGGGGGATAGTGAAGTTAATTATAAAATCCCTAATTACAATCAGGTTAGGAATAATATTTTGATGCCAGCTTTCAATGCTCAAAACAACGTTGGGTATCCAGAATCGAACAAACAAAATGTAAAATATCCTTATTTTGTAAGTGGAACTCAAGGGGGAACTTACGGTATTCCTTTCATGGATAGTGGTGTTCAAGAAGTTTATAACTCAGCAGGACCCAAAGGTTTCTTTTCAGGAGGAACAGGTTCTTCATTTGTGTGGTCAGCACAAACATCATCAGCCTACACTATCACATCAAACTATTTCGTTGATATGACAACCCTAACTGGAGGGACTACTTTATATATTGAATTAGACCCTTCAATTTGTGCTCCTACAACTGGAACACCTCAAATTGGTGATTTTGTTACGGTCTTTATCGACGGTATAGGGGGATGTAACGAGGTGAACACAGTTCCCATCCTAACTTATAAAATAATTGATTTAGACCCTTCTACAGGGACCACAGCACAAACATATTACAATGTGGTGGTTGATAGAGAAATTCCTGATTATTTAGGAATTGCCGTAAGTGGTCAATATGCCAGAGCTCTGATTTATCCGTCAGGAATGACTGTATTATACGATTTCGTAACACCAGCCCCATTCTGGCAGACCGACACTCTTAATTTTGAAAGTCCTTGTGATGTAAGTGCTAGAGAAAACACACTTATATGGAATATGAACATACCTTGGTCTGAAAATCCTGCGGGTCTTTTCCCTGTAACTTATAAGGATTATACAAACTATGGTTCGGTGAGTTATTTAGGAACCAAAGAATATCTTGGGTATCAAGAACCAACTGGTCAAACGGATACAAGTGAAGTTTTTTATTATAATTCATTCGACGAAAAAATTGTAGTTCCTCCTCAGAATCAAAAGGCTATAGCAATAATTCATTATACTAATCAGGATATTGACCATGTATATGGTGAGAAGTTCGCTACGATTCCTTTTGACCCACAAAACCCTACAAACAAAACAGGTTTAGCTAGACATTTTAAGTTGACTTTACCAACTTTGATGTGGCACAAAAAAACAGGAGATACAATCGGACAGACCTTCTATATTGACCCACCGAATTATAATTTATGTCAGCCGTACTATATTCAATCTAATCCAAATCCTGATATGAATGACCCTGGTATTAGATACTATCATCTTTGGGATACAAACGCCGACAGTAATGGTAACTTAAACAGAGTGGGTAAAGTATTTCCTGACCAACAAATAATTGTAATTGATGATGAAGAGATAGTTGCTGCTATGTCATATAAAGCAAATAGGAATTGGACCTTACCGGCACCTAAAGTTTCCTTAATTACGCCAAACGTAATTTCTCCATTCGGAGCAACCGGCTTAGGTTGTTTGACTGGTGATAATCAAACTTGTTGGGTTACTTACAGATTTGACAACACCGGATTCACAGAATCATTACATTGTAATTATTATTCGAAAGTTGTAGGTCCATCTACGGGTTGTTCTATTTCCTCACAAAATGTGGCAATACAATTCGGGGCTGAATTCCCGTTCTTAAATCAAAATTGGTCTACAACTAACTTCACAGGATTTTCAGCTAATGAGTTAAAAGTAATATTCCAAATCACCACTGGAGACACACTTCCTAGTTCTACTAATTGGCAAATTTTGGATGTTACTAATCAAATAAGTGCTTCGACCTTTGTCAATGGTTACATTACTATGAGTGGTATTACAGGAACTACATTCGAGATTGACGTAAACGCAGTTCAAACAGCACCTTCATACAATTTAGCTAACTATATAAATTTACCTCAAGTAGGTAGTTTAACAGGTATGAATTTTGGTGATGAATATTATTTCTACGGAAATCTTGAAACGGATATAATGGCCACTATATATGAAATGAAGTACCTTGTTACTTTAGGTAGAAATCAATTCACCAACACATCAAATCCCACATGGACCTCAGGCACAACATCATATGTGACTGAAATTGGGCTTTACGATTCAAATTATGACCTTATTGTTATATCTAAACTACAATCTCCGGAACTTAGACAGGGAATCCAACAGTTTGTAGTGAAATTAGATTTCTAATATGGCAAAAGAATTAAAAAAAGACTCCCCAAAAATTTTAGGGTTAGATATTAGCACAAAAACTATCGGTTGGGCTCTCTTTGATATCGGTACAAAGAATTTATTGGAGCTTACCCACATTTCACCCATTCCAAAACCTAAGGTTGAAAATAAGATTGAAGAATTGATTCTTAAAGGGAATATCTTCAGAAAAAAACTAGAAGATTATGTTGGACTGGGGATTAATAAAGTAATCATAGAGGAACCATTATTGAATTCCAATAATATTTACACTGTGGGAACATTGATGAGATACAACACTTTGATTTGTAAAGAAGTTTATGATGTTCTGAACGTTGTACCCGAGTTTATTTCAACCTACAATTCTCGAAAATTTGCCTTTCCCCACTTAGTTCAACCAAACGACAAAGGTAAACATGTCCTTTTTGGGGCATTTCCTAAAGATATCGATAAAAAGGTTATAATTTGGGAATTAGTTGCTAAAAGAGAACCTCAGATTACTTGGTTGTATACAAAAAACAACACTCTCAAAAAAGAAAATTTTGACCAAACAGATGCTTATTGTGCGGCTTTAGGGTTTATGAAGTCTAATAATATTTGGTAAATTAAAAAACATTTATTATCTTTGTGTAATATGGCAAGGATGATATCAACCCCTCAAACCAAAGGTCGCAAAACTCTTCTAAAAAAGTTCATCAAAGACATCGAAGTCTCCAACCCTAAAATAAAGGGTACATTTTCAATTTCAGGTTATAGACAGTACTTCTATTATTGTGAATTAGACGTGGAATTCAAAGGAGAAATTTGGGTTAGGTTCAACAGGACCACTGGTTGGTTTTCACCTAAAGACTTAATAAAGAAAGGGGCCTCAAAAGTTAGAGTCAACAGGATGGTTCGTCAGAAACTTTTACCTGAGATTTCATACAATACGCTTTGTTTTTCTGTAGAAGTTAGATGTCTCACAGATATTAAAAAATTAAATTATATTTAACATGGTAATCTTAAATTTCTTGGCGTACGCATACATTATTTCCTTGATTTTATTTGTTTTATTTGTCGTGGTATTTTATATCTTCGAGAAAAAAATTGATGATAGTAAACCAATAAAAAAGTGGTGGAGAAAGCACGTCGTTGGTCTCGACCCTGAAGATGAATATTGGAAAAATTTTAAAAGATAATGCAGGATGAAGTTGAAGTTTTAGTTGAGCTATTGTCTGATGTTTTGGGTGAGTATCATAATCATTATGAATCCAAAGGTCAGATATCATTCGACTGCCCTGTTTGTTCCCAAGAAAAAGGATTGGATAAAGGGGATGGTAAAGGTAATTTAGAGGTAAACTATTATCAACACGTATACAAGTGTTGGGCATGTGGAGAAACTTTGGGTACTCACGGTCCTTTAGGTAAATTATTTGATAAGTTCGGTACGAAAAAACAGAAAAAACTTTATGATATAATCAAACCTGAGGAACTCAAACAAGATGAAAAAAAGAAAGTTTTTCTAAGGTTACCCGAGGGTTACAGTAAATTCGAAGATTCTAATCCGAGATTCATACCCCACATCGAAGCCTATAACTATCTTAAAAACCGTGGCATTACTGATGAAATTATCAAAAAGTATAAGATTGGTTATACCGTTAAAGGTGACTTTGCTTATAGAATAATTGTTCCATCATACAACGCAGAAGGTCAACTTAATTATTATGTTGCTAGGTCATGGACACCGAGGAAGATGAAGTATAAAAACCCAACAGCCCAAAAAGATGAGATTATTTTCAACGAAGGATTAATTGATTGGAGTAAAGATATCTTTCTCTGTGAAGGTGTCTTCGATAGTTTTTTCTTGGACAATCCTCTGGTTATGCTCGGTAAGAAATTATCAAAACTGGCTTTCACTACAATTTACGAGAAGGCTCAGGGTAACATTATTATCTGTACAGATGGTGATGCTTGGGAAGATGGAATAAAGATTTACCACGAACTCAACGGTGGTAGATTATACAATAAAATAAAAATTGTTAAATTGCCCAAGGATAAGGATATTTGTGATTTACAGGGTCAAATACAAGAATTTTACTATGAAATTAGATAATGTTGCTCAAGAAATAAGAGAAATCATAAATCAAAGACAAAAGGAACTTGGTTTGGTCTTTGAAGAGGAGAGACATATCTATACCATGAATGGAAGGTCAGATTGGCCTTCAGTATCTAAAGTTCTCAAGAAGTTTTATAAACCATTTCCTACAGAGGAAGCGGCTTATAACAAAGCAGGAGGAGACCCTGAAATTCAACAACAACTAATTGAAGAGTGGGCCGCTGCTGGTCTGTATTCCACAAACTTAGGAAGTAGAGTTCACTTCGTTTTGGAAGAGGAAGTAATCAAGAGAAACGGGTCATTCAAGGAAATAAGGAAACCTATCTTCGATTGTGATTTGACACAGTTAATGAAAAGTGACAAAATGATTGTTGCTGGTAAAAGATATATCGATTTATTGGAACAACGTAACGTCACATTACTTGATACGGAGATTGTTTTAGGTGACCCTGAATTAGGATATACTGGTCAACCCGATAAAGTTTGGTTAACCATGAATAAGAAAGGGGATGAATTTGGATTCCTTATAACTGATTGGAAAACAAACAAACCTAAAAATTTTCAACAAAATGAATATACTGAAAGGATGTTTCCACCTTTCGAAAAATATCCCAATAACGCACTTGGACACTACTATATTCAACTTCCACTTTATGGAAAGTTACTGCTAAAAATGCTGAAGGGTTCGAAGTATGAAAACCTGAAACTTTACGGATGTATAATTTCACATCTTAGAGAAGATACACAGTTTGAGGAGTTCCGAGTCCCTAAAGATGTTATAGATACTGTGTTAAATATGGACATCACAGAGTATATAAGACCTAAACGGTTATTGAAAAGTAAATAACTTTTATTATATTTAAAACATAAAATCAAACAAAATGGATATCCCACAACCTAAAATCAACATCAGAGAATGTCCCACAATCAAATGTGAGAAATGTGGTGGCATTTACTTCAAGGAGGCACTTTATTTGAAATGGGTCTCAAAATTACAAGGTGCTCCCGAAGACCAACCAGTACCTTTTCCAATTTACATGTGTATCAAATGTGACCATGTAAATGAAGGATTTAACCCATTCGAAAACTCATCTCTCCAAAAAGAGTTAGATAATGATTAATAAACTTATACATTTCTCAGATTTACACATCCGATTGTTCAAAGACCACGAACTCTACAAGAAAGTTTTGGTACAGGCGCTCGGGGAGTGGTCGGCAATTAAACCGGACCGAATTGTATTCACTGGAGATTTAGTTCATTCGAAAAACCAAATGACACCAGAACTTGTGGAGTTTGTTGCTTGGATTCTTACCGAATGTGCCAAAATTTCTAAAACTATTTTGATTATTGGAAACCACGATTTTTTGGAAAATAACAGCTCAAGACTAGATGCTTTGACCCCAATTATAGAATCACTTAAGAATGAAAATATAGTTTATTACAAAGACAGAGGGGTTTATGAAGACGAGAATGTAAACTGGTGTGTTTACTCCTTGGTCGACCATAACATCCCCCCTGATATTTTGAAATCCAAAAATAAAAACATCGGGTTATTTCATGGACCAATCCGAGGGTTATACACTGACATCGGGTACAAGTTTGAGGATGGATTTGATTCAAACAAGTTTAAAGGGTGTGACTTAGTTCTTTGTGGGGACATTCATAAACGTCAAGTTTTTGATATTCCAAACAAAAAGAAGGCGTACATGGTTGGTTCGACTATCCAACAAAACTTTGGTGAGACAATCACTAAACACGGATATGGGGTTTATGAATTAGATAAAGACGAATATACCTTTGTTGATTTACCTAATCCTAAACCTTTTTTGTCTTTCTATATAAATTCTTTCGACGTTTTGAAGAACGGTTCTGAAAAACTGGTTAATTATTAATATGGAGATAAAGTTGAAATTAACGAGTCAAGAACACAAAGATTTGATTTCTTATTGTAATTTGAATGACTTGCTCGTTAGCTCAGTTGTCAAGGATTCCTTTACAACTGGTTTCAACATTGAGAGGTATGGATTATTGAATGCTAACACTGAAAAGGTTGTAGAAAAAGAGGTGGTGCGTGAAAAAAGGGTTGAGATTCCTGTGGAGGTGATAAAAGAAGTTGTGAAGATTGAGTACGTTGAAGTTGAAAAACCCGTAGAGAAAGTTGTTGAAAAAATAGTAGAGGTACCTGTGCCCGTTACAAAAGAGGTTCCTGTTGAGAGAATAGTAGAAAAAATTGTCGAGGTGATAAAAGAGGTGCCGGTGGAAAAGGTTGTTGTTCAAGAGGTAGTAAAAGAGGTGCCGGTGGAAAAGGTTGTTGTTCAAGAGATAATCAATGAAGTCATTAAAGAAGTACCAGTTGAAAAAGTTGTTTTTGTGACGGACCAACAAGAGTTACAAGAAAAAATTTTCCAAAAAGAACAAGATTTCGAGTCGGAAAGAAAAAAATTTTCCACCAAACTACAAGAAACTGAAAATATTTTCCGACAAGAAAAAAATGAGTTGTTATCAAAAATAAAACAATTGGAAAGCGAATCTCCAAAAGTTGTAGAGGTGATAAAAGAAGTGCCTGTCGAAAAAGTTGTTGTTGAAGAAAAAATTGTAGAGGTTGTAAAGGAAATACCCGTCGAAGTAATTAAAGAAGTGGTCATCGAGAAAGAAGGTTCCGACAAAAACAAAATAGAAGCCCTTCAACAAACTCTAATGAAAATAAGACAGGAAAATTTGGAAAAAGATAAATTGATAAAGGAATACGAAAAAACCATTCAAGACATACAGAATTTTCAACAAGAAAAAAAAGCCGTATATTTGAGTGGTTCAAATTTGGATAGAAAACTTTTTAAATAAAATGAATATGACACAATTAATTTTATGGATGGTAATGGCTTATGGATTAAGTAACATCCTCGTTTACGGAAGTATTTTTAACAGACCAAGAACTTACATCTTCAATGAAGCTGAACATGGTACAGGTTTATTTCATGACTTATATGTATTCTTGGCCGACATGTTGAAATGTATGATGTGTACACCAACGTGGGTTGGATTTTTCTTTGGAATTTTCTTATATTCACCTGTTCATACAATTTTGGATGTGAATCCTTACGTATCATGGTTTTTTGACGGTATGTTAGCTTCAGGTTCAACATGGATGATAAACTCAATAATCGAATGGTTTGAAGAAAACAGACCATCTAACAAATAAAAAAAAATAATATGCCAAATTCAAAAAAAAGAGGAGGAGCGAAGGCTCACAGGAAAAGAGTTCAACAAAAAAATGACCAAGATAAAAGAATGAGGTCTGCGATGCAGAAATTGATGGATGAATCTGTTAGACAGCAGATAGAAGAACTGAAAAAGAAATATGAGCAAGAAAACCCATCAGGCCAAACAGACAAACCACAATAATGAAACGGAATGGAATTTGTTTAAACCATACCCCGTATTCAATTATAATAATATGTCAAAAAAATTAGATATCTCCACTTTGGAAAATCCCAACATTCAAGTTATATGGGAGGATTTTGCGGAAAACTTCACACAAGAAAGAATCAAATCCGTTAAACAATATTTCCTAAAGAAATATAACAGTACCAATGTCAACGTAGTTACTAAAGTAAAAACAAGTGAAGATGTTCAACAAACTATTGATGTTTCTGTCAATATTATGGACAAAAACTATCAAAAGGAGTTAGTTAAATCGATGTTAGAATCTAAATCATTAGAAAAACATTACGATGAAGTTATGAACATCGATTTGGCGGTTGAAAACAAAATGTTGATAGATGAGGTAGAAATTACACCATTCAAAAAGTGGTATATCAAAAAAATTGAGTTCAGCAACTTTTTGTCGTACGGTGAAAACCAAGTGATAGATTTTGAAAAATGTAACGGAATAACTGTCGTAGAGTCTGACCCACCAAATTTCGGTGGCAAAACTGTTTTGACGGTAGACCTCCTTCTGTTCTTATTTTTCAATGCGACAACCAAAACATCCAAAGCAGAAGAGATATTCAATAGATTTACAGATAAGAACAAAGTTACTGTTAAGGGCGAAGTGTCGATAGATGGAGAAGAATATATCATTGCTAGACAAATTGAAAGAAAAAAGGCTAAATCGGGAGAGTGGAATGTTAAAACCGAATTAGACTTTTTCAAAAAACTTGCCGATGGGCAATTACAAAATTTCACAGGAGAACAACGTAGGGAAACTGAGGAGTTTATAAAAAATTCAATTGGCACTGTTGATGATTTCTTGATGACAATTCTAACAACGGCTTCGAACTTGGAAGACCTATTGGATGCCAAACCAACCGCAAGAGGTCAGGTTCTAAGTAGGTTTCTTGGATTGGAATTTCTGAAAAAGAAAGAAGAAACGGCAAAAGAAATATATTCGGAATTTTCAAAATCAATGATTTCGAACGTTTACAATGCCGAATCCTTGAGACAAAATAATGATGAGTCGAGGGACACGATTGAAAATCTGAAAAAGGAAATTGATGATATCATTGCCAAAATTGATGACGTTGACAATAGATTGTCAAAGGGACAAGATTATAAGGATAACTTGATGAGGTCAAAGTTCACTGACCTGGACCAAGAATTAGTTATTTTGAACCCTGAGAAATTAAAAAGTCAGATTGATGAATTAAAATCAAGTGGTAAGAGTATTCAGGGTCAAATCAAAGAAATAAAGATTGTTGAGCCTAAAGAGTTTTATCACGAAGACAAACATGATGAGATTAAGGACGAAATGAAAACCGTTAATGGTGAGTTGGTTCTTGCTCAGAATAAGGTTGAGGAGATTGAAGACCTTGTAAAGAAGTTTGGAGATGGGATTCAGTGTGAACACTGTGGAATCAAATTGATGGAGGCGGCACTCACAAAGAAAAAGATTGATGAGCTATCCGATTGGGAGAAAAAAGTTGATAAGCTCTCGAAGAAATGGAAAGACCTTGACTCAAAGGAGAAATCCTATACACAACTCAAGAAAGACTTTGATGAATATGAGAAAAACAAACTAATCAAAGAAAAATATGAGGCTTCTTTGGAGTCCAATAATCTGAAATTGTCTCAGGCTGAAGATAAACTTAAGAGATACAAGGAAGTTCAGGATAAAATCAAAAAAAATAATGAGATAGATGCTCAACTTCTGAAAGCTGGTGGAAGAATCGATGAGCTCATTAACGAGAAAAGACAATACGAAAGAACCCAAACAGGACACAAGCTCCAAATCGAAAGTCTAACAGACCGAATAAGTAAAAATAACGAATTGATTACTCAGATTGCCGAGGAGTTCCAAAGAGAAAAGATATATAAAATTTATTTAGAACTTTACGGAAAAAACGGAATCTCCAAGATGATTATGAAAACAATGATGCCTCTTATCAACCAAGAGCTCCAAAGACTTCTTGTTGATTCCTGTTATTTCGTTTTGGAGGTTAGAATTAACGATAAGAACGAAGTTGACTTCATCATGATTGATAACTCAAGTGGAATTGAAAAACCCATGACTTCAGGTTCAGGTTACGAAAGGACAATAGCAGCTATGGCACTTAGAGCTGTCCTGAGTAAAGTATGTTCTCTGCCTAAGCCAAACATCATTGTTTGGGACGAAGTATTCGGTAAAATTTCAAACGACAACCTTGATATGGTTGGGGAGTTCTTTATGAAGATGAAAGAATACTTCGAAAAAATATTTGTGATTACACACAATCCTATGGTGAACAATTGGGCAAACAACGTTGTTAGAATTACTAAAGAAGATAATATTTCTAAAGTTACACAATGACAAAGTTCAAAATTTTATTATGTCCCTTGGTTTCTTATGATACAAAAAGAGCC
>JACCDW011791088.1_pt1 | contig 10726 bp, 10 predicted proteins | sample 7449781 | NCBI WGS metagenome assembly JACCDW01 (sample SAMN15323449, study PRJNA562643) | freshwater metagenome | isolation source: river surface water | place: USA:Blue River Watershed | collected 2017-08-18
GAACGTGCTTATGACAATCCAAAGTTTGTTGAAGACATGGTGCGCGATGTGGCTGCTGTGCTAAATGATGAACCACGAATTGTAAAATTTGTGGTCGAATCGGAAAATTTCGAATCAATCCACAACCATTCTGCTTATGCTCTCATTGAAAAAGATAAACGAATTTAATTTATTTAAATCATAAAAAAGGCAGCTTATAAGCTGCCTTTTTTATTAACTAGATTTTCTTTGGCGTCATCCAGATAAACAAAATACATCCAATTAGCGCAAACCCTCCAGATAAGCCAAAAGTCCAACTCGATCCAAAACTTTCCCAAGCATAGCCGCTTACCAACCCGCCAAAGGTACCACCCATGCCGTAAGAGACGCCTGTATACAAACCCTGTCCTTTGGACTGATGCTTACCTTAAAAGTATCGATGCGTAAGTGCAACAGCAGAAGCATGATAAGAGCCAAAAGTCGCCGCATGTAAAATTTGCGCAACCAAAACGATCCACCACCAATCAACAGCCCACCCAATTAAATTAAAGCGCACAAAAGCAATAAACAAACTCATCACCAAAATACGTTTTAACCCAAATAATTTAGTCAGCTTTGGCATCCATAGGAAAATCAAGATCTCACAAATAACTCCTAGCGCCCAAAGCCAACCAACCTGACCTTTGGTATATCCATGATCTACTAAGTAAATAGAATAAAAAGTGTAGTAAACGCCATGTGCCGCAGCCATCATAAAACAGGCAGCCAATAAAGCTAACACTTCAGGCTGGCGCATAATCGTCCAGATAGAACTATCGTCCGTATGATGTGGAATAATTTTAGGCTCAGGAATATTCCTTGAAAAAATTAACACGCCTAACATCATCGCAAATACAAACCACAACAAAATTTGAATAGGAAAATAATCGAGTAAATAGCCCAAACCAATTACTGCAACAATAAAACCGATAGAGCCCCACATGCGAATGTGGCCATAACGATCAAATTGATCACCCAAATGTCCTAGCGTGACCGTTTCAATTAAAGGAAGCGATGCACTCCAGAAAAAGCTAAGAAGCAACATCACAGCAAACAGCCAAGGGTAACTTTCGCCCGTAAACACCCCCATATAAGAGACCGTACTAAAAACTGCTAACCATTGAATGATTTTGACGCGATGCCCTAGATGATCTGCCAACCAGCCCCATAGACTAGGCGCAAAAATACGCGCAACTTGAAAGAGCGACATCAACACCGCAATTTGAAAGGCTGAAAAAGCCAGTGACTGCAAATATAGTGTCCAATAAGGAGTAAAGGCACCTACAAATGCAAAGTATGCAAAATAAAAAGCGGAAAGGCGCCAATAAGGAAGTTGCATATTAGGCCTTAAAAATAGTTAAATATTTTTAAGCTTAGATACTACGTCACCGCATTGTGCACGATGACGTAATGCATGATCAATTAACACCAAAGCTAACATTGCTTCAACGATAGGTGTGGCGCGAATACCAACACATGGATCATGACGACCTGTGGTCTGCATTAAGACGGGCTGACCATCTTTATCGATAGAGTTACGCTCTTGAGGGATGCTCGATGTTGGTTTAAAAGCGACATTCACACAAATATCTTGGCCACTAGAAATACCGCCTAAGATACCGCCAGCATGATTAGTGGCAAAACCATTAGGTGTAAGCTCATCACTATGCACACTACCCCGCTGAATAACAGAATCAAAACCCGCGCCAATTTCAACACCCTTGACCGCGTTAATTCCCATCATTGCATAAGCGATCTCAGCATCTAGCCGATCAAAAATGGGTTCACCCCAGCCCACAGGCACGCCCTCAGCAATAACAGTAATTTGTGCACCAACTGAATCACGCTCAGCACGGACATGATCTAGATAAGATTCTAGCTCAGGCATCATCGCCATATTCGGCGTAAAAATTTTGTTATCAGAATACTGTAAATCATCCCAACTTGCGAAAGGAATATTAAGTTCGCCAAGCTGACTCAAATAAGCACGAATCGTCACACCATAACGCTGCTTCAACCATTTTTTGGCTATCGCACCAGCAGCAACACGAACCGCAGTTTCGCGGGCACTAGAACGACCACCACCACGATAATCGCGAATGCCATATTTTTGTGTGTAAGTATAATCTGCGTGACCTGGACGGAAAGTATCCATAATCTTGCTATAGTCTTGACTGCGTTGGTCTGTGTTGCGAATCAGTAATCCAATCGGAGCACCTGTTGTTTTGCCTTCAAAGACACCAGAAAGAATCTCTACGCTATCTGCTTCACTACGTTGCGTTACATGACGTGATGTACCTGGTTTACGTCTATCCAAATCCACCTGCAAATCTTCAGCGGACAACTCCAATCCTGGAGGGCATCCATCTACCACCCCACCGATAGCAGCGCCGTGAGATTCGCCAAATGAAGTCAGCGTAAATAATGTACCAATGGTGTTACCAGACATGAAATTCTCTTAATTCGTTTAAATGAATACTCTCAAGTTTACCATAAGCAATAAATAAGCGTTTAAGCCCTTATTTGGTGCAATTTAGAAATTAAATTTTCCGCCAAGTCCCCAAGGGCAAATCATCAAGACAATACTGACCTATCGCATATCTAATCAAACGCAAAGTGGGAAAGCCAACCTTAGCAGTCATGCGTCGGACTTGGCGGTTTTTACCTTCAGAAATCTTTATTTCCAACCATGTAGTTGGTATTGCTTTGCGATCTCTAATTGGCGGATTGCGCGGCCATAATTGATGAGGCTCTGCGATAACTTTTACTTGTGCGGGCGCGGTCACAAAATCACCCAAATCCACTCCTGTTAAAAGTGGCATTAAATCTGCTTCAGTAGGAGCACCTTCGACTTGCGCCCAATAAGTTTTAATTTCTTTATGTTTAGGGTGCGAAAGACGATGTTGTAGTGCGCCGTCATCGGTTAAAATAAGCAATCCTTCGCTATCTGTATCTAGACGGCCTGCCGCATAGACATTTGGAATAGCGATATAGTCAGCCAATGTTTGGTGATTTTCGTGAGCACTAAATTGACACACAACACCATAGGGCTTATTGAACAGAATTAACATAGCACTCAATTTTTTTAAGTTTTAACACATAAGTTTTACTACATAGGATTTATCAAGCATGCCATCCAAAATCACAGTTCCAAACTTTGGTGAGAAAATCACCGTTAATCCTGACAACACGCTGAATGTCCCAGACCAACCTATTATCCCATTTATTGAAGGTGATGGCATTGGTATAGACATTACACCTCCAATGCAAAAAGTTGTTGATGCTGCAGTAACAAAAGCTTACAGCGGCAAAAGAAAAATTGCTTGGATGGAAGTTTATGCTGGCGAAAAGGCAACCAAAGTTTACGATAAAGACACTTGGCTGCCAGAAGAGACCATGAAAGCCGTGCGTGACTATGTCATTTCAATCAAGGGCCCATTAACAACACCAGTTGGGGGTGGCATCCGCTCATTGAATGTTACATTAAGACAAGAACTCGATTTATACGTTTGCTTACGCCCAATTCAATACTTTACAGGCGTACCTAGCCCAGTTAAACACCCTGAAAAAACTGACATGGTAATTTTCCGTGAAAATACAGAAGATATTTATGCCGGGATTGAATGGGCGGCAGGCACACCAGAAGCTGAAAAAGTCATCGCGTTTTTAAGTGATATGGGAATGCGTAAAAAAATTCGCTTCCCAGAGTCTTCAGCAATTGGTATTAAACCGGTTTCTGTTGATGGCAGCAAACGTTTAATCCGTAAGGCGATTCAATACGCGATCGACAATAATCGCAAGTCGGTCACGATCACCCACAAAGGCAATATCATGAAGTTCACCGAAGGTGGCTTTAGAGACTGGGGTTATGAAATCGCCAAACAAGAATTTGGTGCGGTAGAGATTGACGGTGGCCCATGGTGCAAACTGCCTAACGGCATTATTATCAAAGACTGCATCGCAGATGCATTCTTACAAGAGATTTTATTGCACCCTAGCGATTATGACGTTGTTGCTGCACTTAATTTGAATGGCGACTATATGTCTGATGCACTTGCAGCACAAGTTGGTGGCATTGGGATTGCACCAGGCGCTAACCTATCTGACACTGTTGCGATGTTTGAAGCAACGCACGGTACAGCCCCTAAAATTGCTGGCAAGGATATTGCAAATCCAAGCTCAATTATTCTTTCAGCTGAAATGATGTTACGTCACCTAGGCTGGACAGAAGCTGCCGATCTAGTACTAAAAGGGGTAGGGAAAGCGATTAGTGCAAAGCGCGTAACGCATGACTTCTCATCTCAAATGGATGGCGCTACTCAAGTAGGCAGCGCCCAATTTGGCGATGAAATTATCAGTCAAATGTAAATCTGTTCGCTAAGAAATAACGGCTCAAATAAAAACGGCTTTAAGGGCAACCCTTAAAGCCGTTTTTATTTAGTTTGAATCGCTTACTTTTTAGTGGCCAATAATGCCTTTTCAATTTCAGCAGCCGGATACGCACCCAGCATACGTTTTCCATCAACAAAGAATAAAGTTGGTGTACTTGCAACACCAAGCTTCTTAGCTAATGCAGAATTTTTCTCTAATGGTGTATCACAATTGCTTATCCTCTTTGGCAATTGGCCATTTAAAACCCAATCATTCCAAGCCTTAGATTTGTCAGCACTGCACCAAATCGCTTTAGCTTTATTAGCAGCATCTGGATGCAACTGATCTAAAGGCAATAAAAATGTATATATCGTCACATCATTAATTGCACTTAGTTCATTTTGTTCCAAACGCTTACAAAATGGACAGTCAGGATCAGAAAATACCGCTATTTTTTTATTGCCGTTGCCTTTAACAACTTTAATTGCCTGATCTAATGGCAAACTAGAAAAATCTATTTTGCTTAAATCAGCTAAACGATCTGAAGTAATATCACGCTTAGTTTTAGTGTCAACCATACGACCTTCAGCAATGAGAAAACTAAATTTCTCATCGGTATAGATAATCTGCCCCCCCATATAAACCTCATACAATCCAGAGTGATTGGTCTTAGTCACACTTTCCACACTCATCTTTGGATATGCAACTTCGATTAATTTCCGCAGCGAAGTTTCATCTGCCCATGCACCCAAACTAAAGCTGATGAATCCCAACACTAATGACAATTTTCTGACCATATATACTTTCCTAAAACCTAATAATTAAAATTAATTCGCTAAATAAGAGCATGCTTCATCAATTGCTTTTTTAAACCAGTCAAACGATTAGGCAAAGCCAAGCCCCAATCTCTAAGGATTTTCACCAAAGCTTGCTTACTGTCAAAGACCGCATACAATCCGTGGGTCAATCCCTGCATTGCTAGAACATCTGTTTTTCTTGCACGTTCATATCGACGTAGTAAAAAACGATCGCCAATATCAGCCAAAGGATGGCGATCAGATAACACTTGGAGTAACTCGACTACATCTCTAAATCCTAAGTTCACCCCCTGCCCTGCCATGGGGTGAACTTGATGCGCAGCGTCACCCACCAAAGCTAGACGATTTGCAATCATTGAATTCGCATTTTGCTTTACTAATGGAAATGCTAAGGGTGGAGCAATCAACTTCATTTGACCCAGTTTAAAACAACCTGCTTGAGCAACTGACTGAGATAAGTCTTCTGAACTTAATTGCATCAAATGTTGAGCATCTTTTGTCGACCAAACCATAGAAATACGATTTCCCGGCAATGGCAACCAAGCCAGGATTCCATCTTCAACAAACCATTGTCTCGCAACATTTTGATGTGGTAATTCAACTTCAAAATTAGCCACAACACCAACATGTTCATACACTTTCTTTTGCACCCCTAAAGCTGCCTGCGAGCGCACCCAAGAGTTTCCACCATCTGCTGCAACAAGCAACTGAGCAAATAAGGAAGTGCCATTCATCATTCGAATGGTGACTGCTTGAATACCAAAATCGATATCAGCACATTGAACATCTAGCATCACATCAACATCCAAGCTTTTTAATTCATCCCATAACGCTTGATGCAAACAACTATTTTCTAAAATCACGCCAAGGTTTTCTAAATGAGCATCTGCCGCATCAAAACTCAAATGCGGTGAATTGGCATCCGCCCAAACATGCATTCCAGCAATAGCGGTTAGGCGGTCTTGATTAATACGCTCCCAAACACCTACTTGACCTAGCCAATCGACATTGCCTGGGCTAATTGCATAAATACGACTATCCCAAACTTCTGGATCAGCACTTGCAAAGCTAGGGGCCTTTACATCAATTAGCGCCACTTTAAATCCCTGCTTAGCCAAACCTACTGCAGCTGATGCGCCAACCAAAGCAGCGCCAATAACAACAACGTCATAATGTTTAGATTGCAAAGGCATCAACCGCGACTTCCGAAACTCATTTTATTAACAACACGAGATTTAATCGGCCCTAATAAATCAAACAAACCTAAACCTAAGCCTCGCATACTAGAGATGCCAGCAACATCGTTTGAAAACAAATTGACTAAAAAATCGGTAAACATTAAACCGCGCTTAGTATCATTCTTACGGCCTTTTTGATAAGCCTCAAGCATGGATAGTCCACCCCAATCAGCAGCGTTAGTTTCAGCAATTATGCTTGCCAATTCATAAGCATCACGCAAACCTACATTAAAACCTTGTCCTGCGACGGGATGCATAGTCTGAGCAGCATTACCTATCACTACCAAATGCGGCGCCGTCACTGGATTTAAGTAAGAAAGCTTCAATGGAAAAGTCAGCCGCTTCTCTACACCCACGAACCGTCCAACACGATCACCAAAATGCTCATGAAGGCGACTTAAAAATGTCGCGTCATCTAACTGCATAACTTCAGCGACCTGTGCTTGTTTGCCTGTCCACACCAATGAAAAATCACGTTCACCATTTGGCAATAGCGCTACTGGCCCCATCGGAGTAAAGCGCTCGTAAGCAATATTGTCATGTGGCAACTCACATTGCACTTTGCTCACTAGCGCGTCATGGCCATAAACTTTAGTTTCACGAGCCATCCCAGGAATGTCACCAAGACTTCGGCCTCCATCAGCTAAGACCAATAATCTACTTGCCATCTGCTGAACCTGAGATTGGTGCTTAAAAGTCACTGATGCACTTTCTATTGCAGGCTCAATATGGGTAGCCTCAGACTCATAAACAATTTGAACCCCAGAGAACTCAGCAAGTTTTTCATCTAAAGCTTGAGCAAGCACCCCATAAGACAACACGTAACCCAAGGCCGGCAAATCATGGTCTTGCGCTTTTAACAAACTGCGACCTATGCTGCCACGCTGAGAAATATGAATCTTATTAATTGCGGTCGCTTTAGACGCCAACTTTTGCCACACACCTAATTGCTCTAATATTCGACGACTGCCATAGGAAAGCGCCAAAGCACGTTGATCTTGATAAGCGGACCCCTTAACACGAGCCTCTAAGATGATGACTGGAATACCCTTTGTCTGCAAAGTTAAAGCCAAGGTCGCCCCAACCGGCCCACCACCGACAACAATCACTGATTCCGTCAAAACCAAACTCATTTTTTCATCAAACTTTCAATGTCAGCCACTGACTTCACAGCGGCAGATGTCAATACCTCACAACCGTTAGACGTGACCAAAACATCATCCTCAATACGTATCCCTATATTCCAAAAATGCTCAGGGACATTCTCAGCAGGTCGTACATAGCACCCGGGTTCTACAGTCAAAGTCATTCCTGGCTCCAGCCTACGCCAGGCTCCAGCTTGATCTTTATATTCACCAGCATCGTGAACATCCAAGCCTAGCCAATGGCCTGTTCGGTGCATGTAAAACTGACGATAAGTTCCTTTTTCCAGAACTTCATCAGGACTGCCTTTACATAGACCTAAATCAATAAACCCGCGAATCAACACATCTAAAGCTGCTTCATGCGGAGCATTCCAATGATTATTGGGGGCAACTTTACTAATTGCAGCCGCTTGTGAAGCTAAGACAAGTTCATATAAATCTTTTTGAGGCGCACTGAATTTTCCATTCACAGGAAAAGTCCGTGTAATGTCAGAAGCATAACCATCTAGCTCACAACCAGCGTCAATTAACAGCAAGTCGCCGTCACGCAACTTGCTGTTATTAGCGTTATAGTGCAAGGTACAAGCGTTAGCGCCACTAGCCACAATACTGGTATAAGCTGGTGCTTGGGCACCTTGACGATAAAACTCGTGTAAAAATTCAGCCTCTATTTGATATTCCATCATATCGGGGCGCGTAAATTGCATAGCACGTTGATGTGCTGCAGCGGCAATATTGGCTGAGCGTCGCATCACTGACAATTCTGCATCTGACTTATACAAACGCATTTCATCTAATAGCTTACGCACATCGATGATGCTATCTGGCGCACTAAGGCCCATTCTTGCTTGCGTTCTCAACTGATTAATCCAACCAGTAACTCGAGCATCCCAGGCAGTGTCAGCCCCTAAGCTATAAAAAAGTTTAGATTGATTTGCCAATAATTGAGGAGCAAGTTCATCGAGATGACTCATTGAATATGCTTCATCAATACCAAATTCAATGACCGCACCAGCTGGACCATGACGGAAACCATCCCAAATTTCACGCTCCATGTCTTTATCTCTACAAAACAAAATCGTTTTAGCTTGTGGCCCAGCAATTAGAAATAGAACTGACTCTGGCTCTTTAAAGCCCGAAAGATAATAAAAATAGCTATCAAATCTAAATGGATAGTGACTATCTCGATTGCGAATGAGTTCAGGTGAAGTTGGCAAAATGGCAACGCCCTCACCCATTTCAGCCATCAGTTGATAGCGACGCTTACTGAATTCATTAATATTGATTGTCATATTCAAAAAAGTTGTTTTGTATGATTGAGAGAGTCTTTTAACTTAAGAAAGTTGCTTATCTAAAGCATTCAATCGTTCTGGGGTGCCGATGTCATGCCATAAACCTTGGTAATGCTGCCCTGTCACCATGCTTTTATTCATAGCATCCCTAAGTAAAGGCGCTAATTTAGCGGCTTCTCCTGGCTTCACACTCACAAACAAATCTGGGTGATAAACACCAACACCAGAAAATGTAAGCTTAGGTACACCCTCAATCATCAGGCGATCTCCAATTAAAGCAAAATCTCCTTGAGGATGCTGCGGCGGATTATCGACCATGACTAAATGTGCTAAATAATGCGTCTTTAAAACAAGACGAGAGAAATCAACCTCAGTAAAAACGTCTCCATTCACTACCAAAAATGGATCTCCCCCTATCAATGACAAGGCGTTTGCAATACCACCAGCAGTCTCCAAAGCGCTAGCTTCAGGGCTATATTGGATGTTTACACCCCAAGCGCTCCCATCTTTCAAAGCAGCCTCAATTTGGCTACCAAGATGCGCATGGTTAATCAAAATCTCTTTAAACCCTGCCTTGGCCAACCGCTCAATATGCCAAACAATAAGTGGCTTACCTCCGACTGACAATAGAGGCTTGGGCGTATGGTCGGTCAACGGCCGCATACGCTCTCCTCGACCAGCGGCAAGTATCATCGCCTTCATTAAAACGTATATCCCGCTTTCAATTCAACACCCGCAAGCTGATCTAATAATCGCAACATTGGCTTAAGTTCAATGTAACGATCACACACCCGACGCAAGTAATCCATCACTAAGGGCATATCTTTTAAATAACCATCTTTACCGTCGCGGTGATAAAGACGAGCAAAAATACCTAAGACTTTAATATGTCGCTGAGCGCCCATCCATTCAAAATCTCTGTAAAAGTCAGCTACATCATCAGGAACTGGCAAGCCTGCTTTTTTAGCGGACTGCCAATAGCGAACCGCCCAATCAAGAATTTGGTCCTCATCCCAACTAATATAGGCATCTTTAAGTAAAGACACCAAGTCATAGGTAATAGGGCCGTAAACTGCATCTTGAAAATCTAACACTCCGAGATCATGAGAAGCTGGCTGCACCATCAAATTACGGGAATGATAATCACGATGCACATAGACTTTAGATTGCGCAAGAATGTTCTGATTAAGCAAAGTAAAAGTTTTTGTTAAAACAGCCTGCTGCTGTTCAGTTAAGGTCACATTCAAGTGTTTAGTAATGTACCAATCTGGGAAAAGCTGCATTTCGCGGGTTAGCAGCGCCTCATCGTAAGGAGGCAAAACATTAGGCTGGCTCGCCAATTGCATTTTAATTAAAACCTGACTCGCATCACGATATAGATCGGCTGCCACACTCATCCCATTAGGTGCCTGTAGCGCACTTAAGAACGTTGTATCTCCCAGATCAGAAAGTAGCAAAAATCCACTTTCAAGATCTTTAGCAACAATCTTAGGCACATTTAAACCGGCTTTTAAAAACAATTCGGCCACTTTAACAAATGGCGTGCAATCTTCCTGTGGCGGCGGTGCATCCATGGCAATGTACGTTTCATCAGCCAAGCTCACTCTAAAATAACGTCTAAAGCTAGCATCTGCAGAAGCAGGTGCTAGCTTATAGTCTTTACCTACTAGAACAATTTCCAACCAGTTATTCAATTGCTGCAATCGTATCAATTTAGACATCCATCAGTAATTCATCTCAAGTCAAAATAGACTTAAAAAAATGTTGTTAATCGTAAGCTAAAAAAGCTTGCTTTTTTGGTAAATAAAACCAATAAAACTATCAATTTTTAGGGACTTTTCATA
>JACCDW010289833.1_pt1 | contig 10723 bp, 9 predicted proteins | sample 7449781 | NCBI WGS metagenome assembly JACCDW01 (sample SAMN15323449, study PRJNA562643) | freshwater metagenome | isolation source: river surface water | place: USA:Blue River Watershed | collected 2017-08-18
CTCGAGGTATCGGACAACCGCCTCTGTAATGCTCTACTGCTGTGTGACATGATTCGACTCGGATAATGTTTTTTCTTTGCCCGGCAACGGGCAAAGTGTGACTGAAACGATCTGGATAATGCTTAAACTTTGCGCTTCGCGCAAAATATTCATATATCTTAATAATTGTTAAAAAAGAAAAAATGCGTTGAGCGAAAGCGAAAACGCAAAAGAGCGTTAGCTCTTTCTTTACAATAAATAAGTAATAGATCATAAAACATTATCTTATGCGATTAAAAAACATATTAGAATTACCACAGGTAAACAATCAATATCTTTACGAAGGTTTAGATAGGACATCAGCTGGATCGATGTTGTTGTGGGAACATGCAGGTATTAAGCTACGTGAAGCTGCGTTAACTGCTGACCAAATACAACAGATATTTCAAAATGTAGAGAAAGGTGCTACTGATGCTGGTGGTAATCGCACACTACTGGGCAAAGGCAAAGATGCTGCCGAAGCTGTAAACAAAGCCTGGGAAGATCTAAAGACAAAAATTCAAGATTCTGGTCCAATTAAAAACGTAGACAATGCCTACGACAGTGCTGTGGCTAAAATTGAAGCAGGGTTGGGCGGTCCAGATAATGCACTAAACAAAGTAATACAACGATATCGTAAGTTTGCCAAAGAGCATCCAATTGCACAAGGTTTCATTTACTCTGCACTGATCGCTGCTGCTGGTATTTCAGGCGCAGGACTTGGAGGTGCAGCGGTATTAGGTCTGCTAAAACTAACAGACAAGCTGCTACAAGGTGAGAAATTTTCTAGCGCAGCCTATTCAGGCGCCAAAACTGGCGCAATGGCCTATGGTGCTAGTAAGATTGGTGACTATCTAAAAGGTAAGCCCGAAGGTGAACCATCTGCTGCTGCCGCAACTAATGCTGTTGGTGGTCTCGACTCAAGGTCTGTTGCTAAAAATGCTTTCACAATAATGAAAGAAAAAATAGCCAATGGCGAAGTTACAGATTATAATTCTTATACACAGGCCATGGAAGATGCAATCCAAGCCGCAGCAACAAACGGAGCAAAGACTGCCAGTTTTCAATCACAGGAAACAGCACGTCTCTTACTACGTGCTCAATTAGATCGTGTAGCTGCTGATGCAGCAGGCGGAGCTTTTAGTGGCAGTGGTCCAGAAAAGGTAGCATCAGTTATTCAATCGTTGGGCGGAACAGTCAATAAAGACAGCATGAATCAAGCAATTCAAGCCGCAGCATCCATGCGTAAGGCAATGGGTGGCGAAAGTATTATTTGGTCAGGTAAAAAATTATCAGAAGGTCAAGTTTATATGATCTTCAATCGTGTTGCACGTGAAGATATCATGGAAGGTCCATTAGATGCTCTCAAGGGCATGGCTGGTAAAGCTGTTGATTGGGCCAAGACCAAAGGTAAGAATCTAACTACCAAAGTTACCGCAGACAAATTAAATTCTGCTTGGAAGAAAGCAGGATCGCCAATGGATTCTGATCAGCTGGCAACATTCTTACAGGATCAAGGCGTAGATGCAGGTATTGTTGACAAGGTCTATGCAGATCTTAAATTACCAACTGCTAGTGACGCCGCTGGCGATGCCGGTGATCAAAAGGCTGCACCTGGCGAAGAAAAAGCCAAAGGCAAGACTGACTATGCGTCAATTAAAGAATTAGTATTAAAATTAGATAAAAAAGGTAAACAGCGCATAGCTGCTTATCTACAAAAACAACTAGGAACCGCTTGATATGAAAATTACAGAATTACTCACTGAAGATCAACAACTAGCCGAAGGTCCGTTGGCTAACAAGATTGGCACAGCCGTTGGCAAAGGTGTAGGCACACTGGCCAAAGGTGTTGGCGCAGTAGCAGGCGGCGTAGCAGGACTAGGATCAGCAGTTAAGAAAGGATTTGCTGCCGGTAAACAAACAGTAGCAGGTGCCGGAGACGATCCAGAAGCTGATGCCGCAGGCGGAGCAGCAGCTGGAGCAGATGCAGCAGGAGCAGATGCAACGACTCCCGCAGGTGGTAAGAAACCAGGATTTATGGCAGGGCTTAAAGCAGGTCTAGCAGGTAAAAAAGGACAACCGGCAGCTGAGCCAGCCGCAGGAGCAGCACCTGCAGCAGATCCTAAAATTGCAGGAGGAGAAACTCCTCCAGGCGCAGTTCAACCAGGCACAGGCGGAGTTCCAGCAACATCAGGTGCAGCACCAACTGCTCAAGACATCAATGCGCAAGGACCTAAAGGCACAGCAGCAGCTAAAACACAGACAGGTGCAGCAGCCGCAGCTATTAAGAAAACAGCAGATGCAACAGCAGGTGCAGGCGCAGAAAAAGCAGGACAAACAGTTTATGCTCAAGTTAAGTCGCAGATTAATAATTTAGATAAGAAAGGCAAGCAACGTATTCTACAGTTGCTACAAAAATCTTTAACACAACCAGCTCCGGCTGATAAAGCAGGCGCTGCACCAGCTGATGCAGGAGCAGGAGCAATGGGACAAATGGCAGGACAGTTAGCTAAAGGCGGAGCACAGCCTAACACTATGGCAAATGCTCCAGTGAGTAAAACAAATACTGCTAAACCTGGTAATCCAAATGCAGCACCAGCAGCAACTGAACCAGCACAAGCACCAGCGGCAACTGAACCTGCAGCAGCAACTGAACCAGCACCGGTCAAGAAGCGTGGAGGCCGTAAAGCCAAACCAGCAGCACCTAGTCAAGCAGAAATCGATGCTGACCGTGAAGCTAGAATGGGTCCAACTAGTGATTCTATTATTAGAAATTACCCAAGTCTTGCAGAATCATTATATGAACGTGTTGAAACACATAAGCGTAAAATGTTTGAAACAAGTTTGCAAACTGGCGAATTTAGAGTATTTAAAAAATGAAAATCAACGAAGTTGTTGTCGAAAACGATGTAAGTGATGTTGCTAATCTAAGTGCAAAAAATGTTAGCAGTGGCTACGACACAGTTAGTAAATTGTTTTCACCGTCTCAATGGTTTAAAGGCAGTGTTAAAGTTGATGACGAACCATCGACTCAAAAATCTACAGCTCAAAAATCTAAATCTCAAAAACAGAAACCAGCAGTTTCATCAACATTGCATTTAGAAAAAGAAGCAGTGGTAGATGCCAGTCAAGGTAAAGAATTATTTAAAAATGACCTAACCTACATTAAAACAGTATACAGTAAAGTTAAGTCTGGAAAAATATCTGTAGCCGATCCAGATACTACTTTGTTAGCTCTTAAATCAGTATTAAACGGCACACCATTAACTGATCAACAAAAGCAAACATTGTCTCAGCTATCAACACAACTTTAAAAGAAAGGCAATCCTGTTTTTTTAGTTGTTTCGAGATTTTCTTTGATAATCTCTCCAATAATATCTCGTTCTTCCCAAGTTAAATTCATGCCTTCTGCATAAGAAAGGCCTCTCATATACCAACACATTTTGAGAACTTCTTTCTTTACAGCCCTAGCCTCTTTGTCCATCTTAGAGGATAGTTCTATGATCTCAGGCAAGGGCAGGCTTAAGATCTGACGGCGAAAAAATTTGATTGATCCATGGTCACTGGAAGATCAAACGATTTATGGCAACTTTCACATTCAGCATTTTGAACTTTCATTTCCATTTGTTCTTTAATGCCTGTGACATGTTTTGAGATTTTTTCAAACACATCTTTAGAACAGTTATTAATAAATTCTTTAATCATTGATTTATCACTAACTTCACCGTCGGGTGTTAGAATTTTAGCAATACAATTACCAATAACGTCGACAGTAAGTTCTGTAATCTTAACAAAGCTCTTACCAAAGCGATCTATTTTTTCTTCGTCGCTCATTTGTTCGTCGTTGATGATATTAAAAATACGCTGTTGTTCTAATGTCTTAATTGAAGTCTTGGTGATTTCTTGATAGGTATACGGTCTTACAATTACAGTTAAAGGTTCAACTGAGATTTGTTCATTGTAGTTAAAACTAGAAAACATGTTTAACCATAAGTTAAGATCAATGTCGTAACTGTTATCGTGATCGCAATGCGGACAATTTGCACCTACTTCCATCTTTTCCCCATAGGTAGCAATACGAATAGCAATTAACGCAAAGTCTAAGTCAATACTAGGCATCTGCCATGGATCTAAAATTGCTGGAAAACAACTTTTAATAACTTCTACGGTGCTCTGCCCAGATAATAATGCATCTGGAGTTTTAAACATTAGCTCATCTTTGGCAGTCATAGCATATACCGGATACTCTCCTGTAGTGCTAACATCCAATGTTCCTTCGGGATAGAATTTTCCGTTTGAAGGTAGTTTCACATAAATTTTTGGTTGACGGAACCATCCGGCCAACGGATTTTTCTTTTGACCCGGTTGTTGATTTAGTAAATCACTCATTTTTTCTCCAATAAATACAATTAGCGTTTTGTATTTATATGCGCATTTTTCTGGGGAAAAAATAAAATATGGCCGGTGTAATGATCGATATTCCAGGTGTTGGCACAGTAGAAGCCAAAAATGCGGCCTCAGAATCTACCCTTAAAGAATTACTAAAGGCCATACAAGATGGTGCTGGTGGAGGCTATAAAAAAGGTGGTAAGCCTGGTCCAGAAGAAAAAAATAAAGGTGGAGGCCCTGGTGGTGGTGGGGGCAAAGAAGGTGGTGGTGGTGGGGGCAAAGCTGCTCCTAGTATGTTTGGATTAGGTAAAGCTGTTGGCGCTGCAATAAGACCAATTCAGCAGGCTACTGGCGGATTCATGGCGCTTGGAAAAGAAAGCGCACAATTAATACAAAGTTTCGCTAATGTCGGAGACAGTTTTTCTGGTGCTGCTTCTGTCTTTTCCGGAATACCAGTTTTAGGCACTATATTTGGTGCAGTTGCCGCCGCAGCAGATAAAACTCTAGGATCGTATCAAGCTGCTACAGCATCTGGTGCTACATTTGGTGGTAGTATGAATGCTTTTGCTGGTGCCGCCAGTGCAGCTGGTATGACCATGGACAAGTTTGGTCAGTTGATTGCACAAAATGGTGAAGCGTTAATGACACTTGGCGGAACTACAGAAAACGGTGCTAAACAATTTGCCAATATGTCTAAAGAAATTAGAGGTAGTGCTATTGGCGCACAGTTATACGGACTCGGTATGACCACAGAACAGGTCAATCAAGGTATGGCTAGCTATCTTAAAACTTACGGTGCTTCAGGAGCACTGCAAGGAAAATCAACAAGAGAATTAGCACAAGGTGCAGGTCAATACTTAAAAGAATTAGACGCACTGGCAAAGATTACAGGACAGAATAGAGCTGAGATACAAAAAGAACAAGAAGCTAGGATGAAAGACTCCCAGTTCCGTGCTGCTATTGCTAATCTTGATGCTGACCAAGCTAAAATGATGAACAACTTTGTTAGTTCGTTTCCTAAAGAACAACAAGAAGCTGTTAAGGATATGATTGCTACGGGTAACATAACTTCAGATGCTGCTATTATGTTTAATCAACAGATGGGAGGAACTGCTCAAGAAGTTATGAACATGGGTAACATTATCAGAAGTGGCGGAAAACTTACACAACAATCTTATGACAATGCTTACAAAGGTGCAATTAGAGAAGCTAAGGTAGCGGCTTCATCTGAAGAAGCAAGAACACAGGCATTATACAATAGTCAACAATTTGGTAACACTTACATCGGTCTTGCAGAATTAGCCAAACGTGATATTAATGGTAAAGAAAAAGCTCTAACAGAACAAGAAAAAGCCGCAGCAGCACAGGCAGCAGCTATGGAAAAAGCCAAACAGAATTTAGCTGCATTTAGCAACAGCTTCCAAATGGCTTTAGCTAACAGTGGAATTCTTGATCTAATGTTAAAGGCCTTCCAAGTTGCAGCAGATCTAGTAATGAATTGGGTTGTTCCAGCATTCCAAATCTTTTCAGCAGTAATAACTGAAGTTGGAACATTTTTAATAGACACACTGAAACCTGTATTTGCAACAGTATCAGATTTTATTAGAGATACTTTATATCCTATATTCTTAGATCTAGCCGCAATAGTTATGGTTGATGTATGGCCGGCTCTACAAGCTGTCGGGGATATAATTCAAACCTATGTATGGCCTGCACTACAAACTATCGGTGGCGTAATAATGGATTATGTATATCCGGTGTTTGAAACAATGTATACATTTATTGCTGACAATTTACAACCTATTCTGTTAGCACTAGGAACCGCTCTAGTAGCGTATGCTGGATATGTAGCCATAATGAACGGAATAGAATTAATCAGAAACGGATTATTAATTGCATCTAGTTTAGGGTTAGGCGGATTAACTGCCGCAGCGTGGGCAGCGGCTGCTCCGATACTAGCCATTGTAGCACCTATTGTTGCACTAGTTGGTTTGTTTACCTATCTCTATAAATCTGGTTGGACATTTGGCACAGCAATTGATGCAGTTAAAGATAATTTTTCTAGATTATGGTTAACTTTACAAGACTGGATGGATGGATTACTTGTAATGATTCCAAATGCACTTGGCGGAATATCTGAAGAAGAAGCTAAGAAGAGACAAGAAATTCGAGATCAAACACGTAAAGAACTAGACGAAAAAGAAAAAGCTAGAGACAAAGAAAGAGAAGCTAAAGCAGCGGAACGATCTTCTGAAAACAAAGCACAGCAACGTAAAGAGGCTGCTGCTAAGATTGATCAAAAAATAGTAGATCTTAAAAATAAAGGTGCTGGCGGATTATCAGCAGCCAATGATAGAGAACAAAAAGCCAGAGATAAAGCTGCTGAATTAAAAGAAATAGATCTTGAAGATCCTAATAATATGTTGTTGGGTTATGCTCAACAACAAAAGAGTGCATTCATTAAGAATCCAGAAGGCAGCACAACGACAGATAATGGTAAAAAAACAGCAAACGCTGTAATTAGAAATCCAGAACGTAACGCAGTTGCGGGTGCAGAAGGCGGTAGAAGGGCAATAGAATCTGAAGCAGACAAACAAAAACGATTAGAAACAGAAGAAAAAGCTAGAGTAGAAGCAGCCAAAAAAGAAGCAGAAGAAAAAGCCAAAGGAAAAGGACCAGCACCTACTACTCAAGAAAGCTCTGAAACATTGTTGGCTAGCTTAAATACTAAGATGGATCAACTTATAAAAATCAATAAAGGTGTTCACGAAGTCAACGAGAGACAGCTAGGTGTTCAACAGAGCCTTTCTGGTGATGTATATGCGTCAGTCTAAGTGAAAAAAATATAATGAGTTGGAAAAAATACTTTACTCCTGTTAATATCGATAATGCCAAATCGGTAAGCCCAATTAGCGGTCGTGGCCGCCCAGGACCGGCACGAGCAAATTACAGTTCATTCTTGCCCGATGTTTACGCCGGCGCACCTAACCGTGTTGAGCGTTATATGCAATATGATACTATGGATATGGACAGTGAAGTTAATGCTGCTCTAGACATCCTTGCAGAGTTTTGCACACAAAAAGACAAAGAAAATTTTACTCCTTTCCATATTGGGTTTAGAGGACAACCGACTTCTACAGAAGTTAAAATCATCAAAGACAGTTTACAAAAATGGTGTAAACAAAATCAATTTGAAACTAGAATTTTCCGTATAGTTCGTAACGCATTCAAATACGGCGATGTATTTTTCGTTAGAGATCCGCAGACTAAAAAATGGTTATTTGTTGATGCTGCCAAAGTATCTAAAATTATTGTTAATGAAAGCGAAGGTAAAATTCCTGAACAGTATGTGTTAAAAGATATTAACTTTAATTTCAAAGACTTAATAGCAGTAACTCCACACGGAACTGCAAACACATCACCTAGCGGCACTAGTTCATATACTTCAGGCGGTGGATTTGGTAGAGGCATGGTAGGTGCCGCAGCAAATACTCCAGGAACAAGATTTCAAAATGCTCAAAATGAAATAGCAGTTGATGCAAAAAATGTCATACACATTTCGTTATCAGAAGGGTTAGACAACAACTACCCATTTGGTAATTCATTATTAGAATCTGTTTTTAAAGTTTACAAGCAGAAAGAATTATTAGAAGATGCGATCATTATCTATCGTATACAACGTGCTCCTGAAAGACGTATTTTTTATGTAGACGTTGGCAATATGCCAGCACACATGGCTATGAGCTTTGTTGAACGTGTTAAAAACGAAATCCAACAAAGACGTATTCCATCAGCTACAGGCGGCGGAGCAAACGTCATAGACGCTAGTTATAATCCTCTAAGTGTAAACGAAGATTACTTCTTTCCACAGACAGCAGAGGGTCGTGGTTCAAAAGTTGAAACACTTCCAGGCGGAACCAATCTAGGTGAAATCACTGACCTACGTTATTTTACTAATAAATTATTCCGTGCCCTACGCATTCCAGCAAGCTACTTGCCTACAGCGATTGATGAGCAGCCAAACACAATGGCTGATGGAAAAGTTGGCACAGCATATATTCAAGAATTAAGATTCAATGAATATTGCAAACGTCTACAATCTATGATTGTAGAAACATTTGATTTAGAATTTAAGTTATGGTTGCACAGTCAAGGTGTTAACATTGATTCTGGACTATTTGAACTTAAGTTTAATCAACCACAAAATTTTGCTGCTTATCGTCAATCAGAACTAGACACAGCAAGAGCAGCAACATTTAGTCAAGTAGTTCAAATTCCTCATTTAAGCAAACGTTTTGCTATGAAACGATTCCTAGGAATGACTGAGGAAGAAATCAAAGAGAACGAAAAATTGTGGAGGGAAGAGAACGGTTCTACCCTTAAACCAAAAACAGATTCTGCGCAAGATATGAGATCTGTAGGAGTATCACCCGGTGGATTAGCAGCAGATGCAGCCGGACAAACAGCAGAAGCACCACCAGACATGGCAGCAGCAGCAGAAGCTGGCGCCGAAGGCGGAGCCGAAGCAGCACCAGCAGAACCTCCTGCTCAATAATAAATACATTATGCTTCTTAACGAATTTTTCTATTTTAATGAAAAGAACAACGACTTTGCTAATGATCGTAGATACGACAATAGCAGAGATAGTTCTGTTTTGGAAAAAGAAGACACACGTAAAATTCGCTTAACTCTCAAAATGATTAATCAAATGAGATTACAAAGTGAAGCTCATATGGTTGAACAGGAATCTGAACTAAACTTTATTAGACAGATGTATGCAACACCAGCCGAAGCAGCACCAGCCTAACAATACCGCATTTATCATTGGTAATGGCGTTAGCAGACAATGCGTTAACGTTTCTAATCTTACGAATGAAGGCACAGTTTATGGTTGTAATGCGCAGTATAGAGAATTTAATCCTCATTTTTTAATAGCAGTAGATGTTAAAATGGTTAATGAAATCATTGCATCTGGTTGGCACAAAGACCATCAAGTTTGGACAAATGCTAACAAAGGTATTACTTCTAAACACAATATTAACTTTTTTACACCGCACAAAGGATGGAGCTCAGGACCCACAGCGTTATGGTTTGCTGCTACCAACGGACACAAAGACGTTTATATCTTAGGTTTTGACTATCAAGGAGTAAACGGTAAATTTAATAATGTGTATGCAGACACATTTAACTACAAAAAATCTACAGATTCTGCAACATTTTTTGGTAACTGGTTAAGTCAAACTGAAAAAGTAATCAAAGATTTTAAACACACAAATTTTATTAGAGTAATAGAACCGGGTGGATTTATACCAGACAAGTTAGGACCCACACTACACAATCTTACTCACATAACATATAAAGAGTTTGGGCAAAAGTTCACAAACGCACTTTATCTTGATCATTTCGATCAAAAAACTACCATTTAATGCCGTTTTATTACGAGCTTGTTAAATAAAGCACAGCCTTGACAATTAGGAGAATAGCTATGGCCGATAAAAATATTTTAGAACAGATGCTTGAGCATCTTGTTAACGATGAACAGCAAAAAGCTGAAGAATTATTCCACGAGTATGTAGTTTCACGTTCACGTGAAATATATGAAGGGTTAATCCAAGAAGAGTTTGACCTAGAAGAAGAAAAAGACGAAGACGAAGACGAAGAAAACAAAAAAGTTGATGAAGCTTCCGACGAAGATGACGAAGACGAAGAAAACAAAAAAGTTGACGAAGAATTTGAAGACATCGCTATCGAAGGCGATGACGAAGGCCCAATGGGCGACCCAACTGGTGATCTAGAAGATGAACTAGAAATGGGCGACGAAGAAGATGAAGAAGGCGGTGAAAAGTCTGAAGAAGAACTTTTCCAAGACCTTGATTCTATCGTTGACGAGCTACAAGCCAAGTTTGATGAACTAAAAGGCGGTGGCGACATGGGCGACATGGGCGACATGGGCGGTGACGACGAAGAAATGAAAGACGACATGGACTTAGAAACAGTTCGTGAATATGTTGAGAAAGTTGGTAACCCAAAGCATGGCGACAACGGTGCTAATGCTAAATCGATCGTTGCAGGTAAGAACGACATGGGCGGAACAGCATCAAATATTGCAACAGGTAAAGAAGAAGCACCTAAGTATGCAGGTGCAGGCGGTGGCCAGTTAGGCGGATCAAGCCTATTCAAAGGCACAGCAAAAGAAGATAATGCTGGCAACATCAATGTTCCAGGCGGCAAAGCTGGCAATGCGTTCAGCAAGAAAGAGCCCGGACATGGTGCTGAGAAAGCTGGTGCAAAAGAATCAGCTGACAACAAGCAAAG
>JACCDW010030852.1_pt1 | contig 10721 bp, 10 predicted proteins | sample 7449781 | NCBI WGS metagenome assembly JACCDW01 (sample SAMN15323449, study PRJNA562643) | freshwater metagenome | isolation source: river surface water | place: USA:Blue River Watershed | collected 2017-08-18
AAACCTCGTACTTTGTGCCAGGCAACAGGGTAAAACTCACCTCGCACGTATGATGATGCTCGGGCATATGTTTTTATTTGATAGCCCTAACGTACTTATTATGAGCTCTAATAGATCAATGGCTTTAGACACCTTTAGGCAGGTGGCCTACGCTATTGAGGGCTCAGCTGAGCTAAGCCGTCAGGTCAAACAGATTAGGTACGCTAACGGCACCGAATCCATAGAGCTAAAAAACGGTCATCGGCTCGATGTAGTCGCAGCGACTCGCGACGGCAGTCGCGGCAGGTCAGCGAGTTTTTTATACGTCGATGAAATCCGCGAAATATCGGAGGAAGGCTTTAGAGCTGCTACCCCTACTACTCGCGCTAAACCTAATGCTCAGACACTTTTAACTAGCAACGCCGGAGATAGTTTTTCGACCGTGCTCAATGATCTCGTCGAGCGCGCCCGTAGTACGCCGCCTAAATCTTTTGGCTACTATGAATATTCTGCTCCACCTTTTGCCAAGATAACAGACCGTAGCGCCTGGGCTCACGCTAATCCGGCACTTGGCTATATGGTGACTATGGAATCCCTAGAGGAAGCCGTAGCTACTCAGCCTATCGAGACCACAAAAACGGAGATGCTTTGTCAATGGGTCAGTTCGACCGCGAGCCCCTGGCCGCATATGTCCGTCGAGGAGTCAGGGGATAAAGACCTAAAGCTTGTACCTGGGCCTCTTACTATCTTTGCTTTTGACGTAGCTCCAAGCCGCCGAGACGGATCGTTAGTTATGGGCCAGGTTCTCCCCGATGGCCGTATAGGTGTCGCGGTCCTGGAGATATTCCACTCGGATGTATCTATCGACGAGCTCTTTGTAGCTAACTCAATAGCCAAATGGGCCAAAATCTATTACCCGAGGGCCGTCGCTTATGACAAGTACACTACGGCATCGATCGCTAAACGGCTTGAGGTAAACGGTATACAGATTATGGATATATCCGGGCAGAAAGGTTATCAAGCCTCCGGGGATCTCTATGAAGCTCTAGCTAATAAAAGGCTTGTGCACTCGGGGCAAGATGAGCTCGTAACTCATATGGCTAATTGTGCAGCCAAGGAATCGGATGCAAGTTGGCGTATCATCCGTAGGAAATCTGCCGGACCGGTCGATATTGCAATAGGCCTTAGTATGGTTGTACACGTACTTACCCAGCCTCAGAGTGAGGCTAAAGTTTACGTTTAGACACGCACAATATAACCGTACTTATGCTTGACAATATGGGAAAATGGCGGCTATGGGACTATTACAAACTCTTGGATTTAAGTCAGCTGCAAAGCAGACCGTAGAGGCTCAGTATGCCCCAGCCGTTATGGATACTACATACGGCTACGGATCATTTAATACTAATAGCGCTTTTGGATATAACGGCGTAGGTATTGATCGTAATTTTGCACTCCAGGTAAGTAGCGTAGCTAGATGCCGCAACCTTGTAGCCGGTGTAATTTCTAGTATCGATTTAGGATTATACAAAAAATCAACAGGTGAAAAATTAGGATCTCCGGTTTGGTTAGAGCAGCCGGATCAGAGACAACCTCGTAGCGTAACTATTGCAGCGACCGTAGATAGTTTAATGTTTTATGCGGTGGCCTACTGGAGAACAACCTCTCTGTATGCCGATGACGGAAGGCCGTCGGGCTTTGAGTGGGTAGCTAATAACCGAGTTACATATACAACTAATAAATACGGTACTGAGGTACAAGATTATTTCGTCGATGGTCAGCTCGTACCTATGTCCGGTATCGGATCTCTTGTAACTTTCCAATCTCTACTACCTGGGGTTTTGCAGTCTGCAAGTACAACTATTAGAGCCGCGTGGGATGTACAAAAGGCCGCCGCTGTATCTGCAGCTACGCCGATGGCCACCACGGTATTAAAAAATAATGGTGCGGATTTACCCGAGTCTCAGATCCAAGGAATATTAGCCGGCTGGAACTCAGCTCGTAGAAATCGCAGCACCGCATATTTAACGTCCACTCTCAGCGCAGAAAATATAGGATTTTCTCCTAAAGAAATGGGCTACGTAGATTTTTCTCAGTATTTAGCTACCGAAATTAGCCGCGCGATGAACGTGCCAAGTTACCTAATCTCCGCCGATATGAATAATTCTATGACGTACCAAAATATTTTAGATGGCCGTAAAGAGTTTGTAGCTTATTCACTACAGCCTTATATCTCAGCTATTGAGGACAGGCTCTCAATGAATGACATAACAAATAGTCAAAATCAGGTGCGCTTTGCGGTAGACGATACGTTTTTACGTGTCGATGCTAAAGATCGCCTAGATATTATTGAGAAGATGCTAAACCTAGATTTAATTGACGTAAATAAAGCTCGAGAAATGGAACAACTAACACCGCTAGGGGATACAAGTGCTACTAACGTTTAGTCAGGAAATCCAAGCCGCCGACACAGAGCGCCGTATCGTCTCCGGACTCGTTGCACCATATGGCGAGATAGGTCATACAAGCGCAGGACCTGTAATGTTCGAGCGCGGTGCTATTGCTATTCCGGATGCAACAAAAATAAAATTACTATCGCAGCATCAACAGGATAAGCCGGTAGGTCGCGCAATTTCCTTTAGCGATTCCACTAGCGGCGTTTACGGATCGTTTAAGCTTTCGAGTAGCACCCGGGGACAGGATGCGCTCGTACTCGCGCAGGAAAATCTCGTATCAGGCTTATCCGTTGGGGTAGATGTAACTGCCTCAAAGCCTATGGGTGATTACCTGCTCGTCACGGCGGCCGTCCTAAAAGAGGTGTCGCTCGTCGAGAGCGCCGCATTTTCTAGCGCTTCCGTCGATGAAATTATGGCCGCACGTGTAGCGCTTGAAGCTGCTACAAGCACAAAAGAAAAAACTACAACTATTTCTACGACGATCGTAGAGATTGAAACAGAAACAGAAACCGAAAGCGAGGAAGCTGTGACTACAGCCCCAGAAAATACACCGGAGGAAACTCCGGTAGATGCACCGGCCGAGGCTGAAAAAGTCGAGGCTGCTCGTAAAATCATCCGTCCATCCGTACTAGACTCTCAGCGAGTCCGTACTCCTATCGTCTCAATGGCTACATATACAGAGCACAAAATCAAAGCTGCACTAGGTAGCGATGAATCACGTCTCTACGTAACCGCTGCGGATGATAGTTTTTCTACCAACCCTGCATTTAATCCGACTCAGTATCTTTCAGAATTTGTAACTAATACTCGTTTTGGAACTCCTGCTATCGATGCCTGCTCACAAGGCACCCTCCCAACTAGCGGTATGACAATTTCCGTACCGTCACTCGTGACCTCGGCCGGTGGTGGTTCAGGTGTAGCGCCTACCGTCACAGTAGAGGCAGAAGCAGGAGCCGTATCCAATACTGGTATGGTTACTGAATACCTCACAGGTACAGTAAGCAAGTATTCCGGTATGAATACGATCTCGGTCGAGTTGCTCGAGCGGTCAGATCCGAATTTTTATGCTGAGCTTACAAATCAGCTCCAAAATGCGTATTTGACTTCTATCGATACAGCTGTTGTAAGTGCACTACTTACAGCTAGTACAGCGGCAACAGCTACTACAGCAGACAGCGACGGTATTATCGCTTTCAGCTCACAAGCTGCAGCAACTATTTACAAAAACACAGGTTACTTTGCTCAGAACTACGTAGGAAATGCCGCACAGTGGCAGCTGCTAATGGGCGCGGTCGATACTACAAAGAGACCAATCTATAACGCTATCCAGCCAATGAACGCAGCCGGACAGGTAGGCCCACAGTCTATTCGCGGTAACGTACTCGGCTTGGATCTCTACGTAGATAAGAATTTCACAGAAACCACAGTAGATGACGGTTCAGCGCTAATTTTGGCTCCTGAAGCTTTCACCGTATACCGTGGACCTCAGGCTTATATGTCTGTAAATGTCGTATCCAACCTACAGGTTCAGGTCGCTATTTATGGCTTTATGGCCACTATCGCCAAAATGCCTAACGGTATCGTCCGTTACCTTAAGGCGTAAGGTAAAAAACTAATAGTCGGTAGGGCTCTTAGCCCTTTGAGCCCTACCGGCCTCTTTTAAGATTGGAGTATAAAGATGCCAGCTACATACGTCACCGAGGCCGAGCTACGCGCTAACCTGGGTATCGAAAATCTTTACTCCAGCGACATAGTAGAAACCTGTTGCCAAACAGCCCAGGATCTTCTAAATCAGTTTTTATGGTTTGACTCAGCTCCGGTAGTAGGCGTAACGCTGCAAAATAACGTAGCTACCGCGATGATCGCTAACCCTATGATTTTTAGTACAGGTCAGAGCGTAACCTTGAGTGGATGCGGCTCAACCTTTAACGGAACCTACACGATTATCGGCACAATGCCTTGGAGCGCAGGTACCGTAAATCAGATCCCTAGCCTCGTATGGAACCCTTATACCTGGAACTGGCCTAACGGCTTTAGCTTTATTCAATATGCTAAAACAGCCGCGGACGTTAATTTTCAACGCGTACTACCTTACGGCTCAGCTGTAGGCACAGATACAAAAACAAACTCTTACGCTACTACCCCGGCTATCCGTGAAGCCGCGATGATCCTGGCAGTAGATATTTTTCAGGCCCGGCAGGTCAGCCAAACAGGCGGCGTAACTATCGACGGATTTAGTCCTAGCCCTTACAGGATGGGTAACTCGATGATCGGCAAAATCAGAGGCCTTATAGCGGGTTATCAAAATCCGAATAGTATGGTCGGATAAATGCCAGCACCGATTACTACACTCCGAGCTACGGTAGCTACAGCTTTAGCTAATCCGAACGTATGGAATACCTATAGCTTTCCGCCTCCAACTATTACAGCGAACAGCGTAATCGTGGCCCCAGGGGATCCGTACCTCACTCCGAGTAATAACAGCTATAACTCTATATCGCCTTTAGCGAACCTAAAAATTATTATGACGGTGCCAATGCTCGATAATCAGGGCAACCTCAACGGTATCGAGACTACAGCGGTAGCAGTATTTAATAAACTAGCTACCTCTAATATCGTAATGAATATTGGCAGTTTGTCGGCTCCTACAGTGCTAAGCGTACAAAGTGGGGACCTACTAACCGCCGATTTTACTATCTCAATTCTCACGAGCTGGAGTTAATAAATGCCATATACAGAGGATGATCTAAAGTTTTTGCGAAAGATCGGGCAGATCGTGGACGAGCCTGAACCGGTTAAAGTAGCAAAAGTAAAACCAACACCAACACCAACTACAACCGAAAGCGAGGAATAGGTCGATGGCCGTATTCTTATCAAATGGAGTGGTCGTAACCCTTAACTCGGTAGACCTATCCGACCACGTAACGAGCGCAACAATAAACCGCGTATTTGAGGAGCTGGAAATCACAGCTATGGGGGATAATTCGAGACGTTATACTAAGGGCCTCGAGACTTCTACAGTGACTCTTGATTTCCTAAATGACACTGCAGCCGGTGAAGTTCTAGCAACTTTGCAGGGAGCGTGGGGTACTACAGTGCCACTAACACTTAAGCAGACAAGCGCGGCTATTTCAGCTACAAATCCGGAATATCAGACTACGATTTTGGTCAACAACACCACCGACATTAATGGGGCCGTTGGAGATATTTCCACTCAGAGCATTACATTTACTTGTAACTCACCTATCGTAGTAGACACAACCGTATAACCAACTAACAAAGGGGCGAAAAATGGCAAGACTCAAAATAACAAGGGCTAGCGGCGAGGTTACTGAGCATCAGATAACCCCACGTATTGAGTACCTGTTCGAGCTCTACGCAAAAAAAGGCTTTCATAAAGCTTTTAGAGAGGATGAGAAACAGACCGATCTCTTTTACCTAGCTCACGAGTGTTTACGCTCTAGCGGAGTAGTGGTAAAACCTTTTGGCGCTGAATTTCTCGACGATCTAAAAAAGGTTGAGGTCCTAGACGATGAACCTTTAGACTAGGGCGAGACTCCCTTACTTATCAGGTAGCCCAGCTATCTATTAGGTTAGGGATCTCGCCTGAGTCGGTCCTCGATCTTGATACAGAGATGTACAAGATGTTAGTTCAAGTATTAAACGATCAAGCTAAGGAGGCTGAGAGAAATGCCGGTAGACATAAAAGGCGTTAAAGAGACTCTTAGAGCCATCCGTAAGGTAGATCCTGAACTACTTAAAGAGATGAACAAAGAAATTAAAGCCGTAATGATTCCTATCCGGGATAAGGCTCGAGGATACGCTCCATCACCTCAGCCCGATAACCTTTACGGCTGGAACGAAAACACGGTAGGTAAAACCATTACCGCTAAAAACTCGGCTTTTAGAACCTTTAATACTGAGGGCCGTCTACGCCTATTTCCTCTCTATGATTATGAGACGGTTAAAAAAGGTATCTATTACTCCCAGCCTGCCGGCACACGTAATAAAAATGGCTGGAGGGCGCTGTACTACGTAGCTAATAAATCGGCTGCAGGTGCTATCTATGAGACTGCCGGCCGAGCTAACCCGGGTGGGGCTTCTAACAGTAAGTCTAATAACCCAGGAGCAGGCGCTCACTTTATTAGCCGTATGGGTCCTCTCTACGGCGATAAGCGCGAGGAGCGCGGCCGTATGATTTTCAGAGCGTGGGCTGAGGATCAGGGTAAGGCGCAGGCCGCGGTAATTCGGGCTATCGAGAAAACAGTAGAGGCCTTTAATCAGGGCCGTTACACCAAGGCCGCATAATGGCGCTTAATATACCTAGCTTAGTTGTAAGCGCTGTAACCACTTTTGACGGTAAAGGCCTAGCTAAAGGTCAAAAGCAGATTTCAAGCTTTGATAAAACAGCTAAGAATTTAGCTAAAACTTTAGGCGTAACTTTTGGAGCCGCCTCCGTAGTAGCTTTCGGTAAAGCCTCTGTAAAAGCTTTCGCCGAGGATGAAAAGGCGGCAAAAAGGTTAGCCACCACCGTTAATAATCTTGGCCTTAGCTTTGAGAATAGTCGCATTACAAAATTTATCGCGGACCTGGAGAAAACGGCTAACGTATCCGATGACGTTTTACGTCCGGCTTTCAGTTCACTTTTAACCACTACAGGATCAGTAGCAAAATCTCAAAAACTATTGGCCACCTCTTTAGACGTTGCGGCCGGCAGTGGCCAGGATGTAGCCCAGGTCGCTAAAGATTTATCTCTTGCATACCTGGGTAATACTAAAGGCCTAGCTAAATACAATTTAGGACTGACAAAGGCCGAGTTAGCCGGCAAGAGCTTTAGCGAAATTCAGGACTTAATAAATAAACAATTTGCCGGACAAAATGCAGCGAGATTAGATACTTACGAAGGTAAGGTAGCTGCGTTAGGTATATCTTACGGAAATCTACAAGAGACCGTAGGCGAAGGTTTAGTAGATGCTTTTGCGATTCTTGCCGGTGACGGCGGTATTGAGGGCGCTACTAACGCGATGGAAGCTTTTGGCGAGTCCAGCCGCGACGTTTTAGTAGGCACCGCTAGCTACGTAGATAAACTTCTCGATAAGCTAAAAGGATTTAGTGCTAAGACCGGCGGCGTAGACTTCCTGGCTTTTATACCAATTATCGGCAGTTATCTAGGCGAGGGCGGCGTATTCGATAAATTGGCCCAGGAGGGCCGTAAAGCTACAGGCCGGGATAAGCAATTCGGCGGCCGTTATGCTGATATTTATAATGAACAAAAGGAAAAGGCTAACGCTAAGGCTCGTGCTAAAGCTGAGGCCGATGCCGCTAAGCGAGCTAAAGAGTTACTAGCCCTACAGAAAAAACAGGAAAAAGCCGAAAAAGCAAAAATAGCCTTATCCAAGGCCGCCGCCGTTTTTGATAGTACTCGCATATCGCTAGCTGCAGCCCTACAGGCAACGTATGACAAAGAGACTAAACTACGCCTAGAAGCTCTTATGCTTATTGAAGAAGATCGCGGCGATGAGGCTCTTAAGAAAATCAGAGAGCTATCGGCTTTTCAGAAAAGCGCCGATCTACAGCGCCTAGCCGGTGTCACTGAAATTAGTAACGCGACATTATTAGCTCTTAACACACAGCTATTAACCGAGCTTAAGGTTATTAACGATAGCAAGATGGCAGAAGGTGATAAGGAATTAGCTCGCGAGGAAGCGTTTAAGAAATATAACGCTGCGATAACGGCCGCGGGTACGCTAATGGCAAAAGAGGCATACAGCGAGCGCGTACAGATTCAGCTTACCGAGATAGCCCGCTTAGCCTCTTTGAGTAAAACCTATAACGCGGCTGTAACTAATAATCTTTTGCTAGAGGCCTCAGAGCTATCTATGATAGATCGAGTCTCTAAAGCTCAAGCGGATGCGGATGCCAAGCGTTTAGCGGCCTTAAAAGAATATCAAGACAATCTAAACAAAATGGGCTTATGCGGCCCTGGAGGCGTATCTACTTTTAATCCGCCAATCGGTCCAAAAGGCGGCATAGGCGGATCTACAATATCTCCCACCGTATCCAGTATCCCGGCAGTTCAGGCTACTTTTGAGAAGGTATACACGGATATGGCTGCGATGGGAAATAACGCCACTCAGTCCGCGGTACTCGCTCTATCCTCAGCTAGATACGAAGCTCTAGCGGCTTCATATGCTAATTACACACCTAGTAAAATGTCTTATGATCCTGTAGCTAGTTATCAAAATTCCGCGGCTAATATAACTATTAACGCCGGCGTGGGAGATCCTGAGGCGATAGCTAGAGCCGTTGAGGATGTACTCAATCAATCTACATATAGAGGCACCTCGGTAAATCGAGGCTCAGGTAGATACTATGAGTAGTTGGCTACCCGAGTGGAGGATTACGGTAGGCACTACGGTTTACGATAACGTTTTAGCGGTAAATATGGCTACCGGCCGGGATGACATAGATCTCCAATGTAACGCCGGTTACGCTCGTATGGAAATTATTAACGTCGATAATACGCCTTTTGACATAGATGTAACCGATGCCCTAACCCTGGAGCTCAAGAATAGCTCCGGTGTCTATGTACCGGTTTTTGGCGGCCAAGTATCGGATTTTGGTATCTCGGTCCGATCTCCTGAAGAAACCGGATTTATAACAATCGGTAATATATTGGCCGTTGGTTCGCTATCTAAACTAACTAAAGCTTTATTTCCCGATGCCCTGGTGAAAGACTACGACGGTAATCAGGTCTACGACATACTTAACGAGCTTCTTATTAACTCTTGGTACGAGGTGGCTCCAGCCTTACAGTGGTTTAATTATGACCCTGCAACCACCTGGGCCACAGCTGAAAATGTAGGGCTAGGCGAGATAGATCAACCCGGCCTATACGAAATGATTTCTCGAGCAGCTGAGCCTGGCAATAGTTATAACCTTTGTGCTCAGATAGCGCAGAGCGCCCAGGGGCAGATTTACGAGGATAAGGTCGGGCGCGTGTGTTATGCCGACACAGATCACCGCACTCAGTACCTATCCACCTATGGATATACGACCTTATCGGCTAACTACGCCGTACCCTCTACAGTTAAAACTATTTTACAGATAGGCAAAATCCGTAACAGCCTGGTATTTAACTACGGTAATAACTACGCTAGCCAAGCTACGGCCCTCGATGCCGATTCGATAGCTAACTATGGCCGTTATCAAGAAAGCGTAACTACTAACCTACATAACCTAGCCGACGTAAATACCCTTATGAACAGGCAACTAGGCCTACGAGCTATTCCTCGAGAGCAGCTACAGAGTATTACTTTTAGGCTTGATAATGAAGATTTACCTAGCGCTGAGCGTAATAAGCTTATAAACGCTTTTTTTGGTGAGCCTGTAGTAATTAATGATCTACCCCTAAATATGTTTAACGGCTCCTTTAATGGCTTTGTGGAGGGCTTTGCTATAAAAGCTACTCCGGGTTATGTAGATCTAACCCTAACCCTAAGCCCTACAGATTTCTCACTGGTCGCGCCACAGTGGGCAACAGTTACTCCGAGTTCCTTGGCTTGGACCGGTGTAAATGCTACTCTTATATGGCAAAATGCTTTCGGAGGTTTAACCTAATGGCAACAGTCACCCCTAATTTTAACTGGCCAGTGCCCACTTCGACAGACCTCGTAAAAGATGGCGCTACAGCTATCGAGGCTCTCGGAGATTCTATCGATGCTTCACTGGTCGATCTTAAAGGCGGCACTACCGGCCAGGTACTTAGCAAAAATTCTAATACCGATATGGATTTCACCTGGGTTACTGATCCAGGCGGAGATATAACAGCGGTTACAGTTACGAGCCCGATTACCGGAGGAGGCACCTCAGGTAGCGTAGCTATTGGATACGATGCCAAAGCCGGCACTACCTTAGGTTTTAATGCTCAAACAGGCACTACTTACACCTTAGTAGCTGCAGATGCTTCTAATAAACTCGTTACTACTTCTAACGCCTCGGCTGTAACGGTAACAGTACCGCCTAACGTTTTTGCAGCCGGGGAACAAATTAACCTACAGAGTATCGGTGTTGGATTAACGAGTTTGGCACAAGGCGCAGGAGTAACAATTACCTCTACAGGCGCTACTGCTTCTGCCCCGGTATTACGTGCTCGTTATTCAGGTTGTACTATAGTGTGCACCGCTAGTAACACGTTTACGGTTTTCGGCGATATTGCGTAATGTCTCCAATACTCGGGATCTTGGCATCGGGCAACTACCCGCGTGTAACAAATAGCTATGAGTC
>JACCDW010179394.1_pt1 | contig 10720 bp, 12 predicted proteins | sample 7449781 | NCBI WGS metagenome assembly JACCDW01 (sample SAMN15323449, study PRJNA562643) | freshwater metagenome | isolation source: river surface water | place: USA:Blue River Watershed | collected 2017-08-18
TAGTGGCTGACGGACGCGCACCAAGAGATGGTAAATTCATCGAGAAAATTGGTACTTACAATCCTTTAACAGTTCCAGCGACAATCAATTTAGATCGTCAAAAGTCTTTAGAGTGGTTAAACAAAGGAGCTCAACCTACAGACACCGTTCGTAGAATCTTGTCTTTCAAAGGAGTACTTTATTTAAAACACTTATTACGTGGTGTTAAATTAGGTCTATTTGATGATGCAACTGCAATGACTAAGTTTGAAGCTTGGTATGCTCAGCATGAAACATCAATTGCTTCTAAGAATGATGCACACAAAAAAGCGCAAGCTGATAAAAAAGTGTATGTACCAGTAGTTAAGAAAGTAGCTGAACCAGTTGCTGAAGCACCTGCAGAAGTTGTTGCTGAAGAAGTGCCAGCTGCAGAAGTTGAAGCACCAGCTGCAGAAGCGGTTGCTGAAGAAACACCAGCTGCAGAATAACCTGAAGAAATCTAAAATTTATTTAAGATTCAATAGTATTTAACCTCCCGAAATTCGGGAGGTTTTTTTTATCGTCCAATCATTTACTAAATTCGTGTATGAGTGAATATATCCACATAGGAAAAATTGTTGCAGCACATGGTCTAACTGGTCATCTGATATTAGAGCATGCTTTGGGTACACCCATTCATTTTAAAGGCATTGACGCTATTTTTATAGAAAAAAATGCAGCCAGTTTTATTCCATATTTTATTCAGTCCGCATCCGCTAAAACAGAAAGTTTAACCCACTTACAAGTCGAAGGAATCACAACAAGAGAAGCTTGTGGTATTTTGATTGGGAAAAAAGTATGGCTACCAGAAGCTGAGTTCCAATTGCTGGTAGATAAAAATTCGCCACTTTCCTTACTTGGATATATGGTGGTTGAAAATGGTAAAGAATTGGGTAAGGTGCAAGAAGTCATTGAGCAGCCACATCAGTTAATGGTGACGATTTTATACCAAGGCAACGAAACCTATATTCCTTTACATGAAGAGAGTCTTAAAGGGGTAGACCATGCAAAAAGGCAAGTGCATGTGGCGTTGCCCGATGGTTTATTGGATTTAGCGATTCCACTTGTCTAATTGCTTAATGGTCGCCGCTAAATCTTTAGGAAGCGGCGCTTCAAAAGCAAATGCTTTTTCTTTAAAAATAAGTTTTAAACTATGTGCATGTAAAGCATGTCTAGCAAGTAGTGGCTTTTCTTCTTCGGATTTGCTTAATTTAAAATTCTTTTTCTTAATACTAGAGAGTAATAATTTAACGCCATCACCATAAATTTCATCTGCAATGATTGGATGTCCAATATGTTTTGCATGCACCCTAATTTGATGGGTCCTTCCAGTATGAATTTGAAATGAGACTAAGGCGTAGTGTTTATAATAGGTCACCACTTCATAAGTTGTTAATGCATTTTTTCCTTTTACATGGATATACATCTGTCCCTTTTTAACAGGATGTTCCATAATGCTTCCGTCAATGCTGCCATTGGGTGCTGGTCGACCTAACACTAAGCCAAGGTATTTTTTTTCAATCGTTCTGCCTTCAAATAAAAGGCTTAGTTCCTTATGCGCATCTGCGTTTTTTGCAAAAATTATAAGTCCACTCGTTGATTGATCCAAACGATGTACGGTAAAAATAGTACCATATTTATCTTGTAAAAGGGACTTAATGGAAAGTTCTTTTCCAAAACGGTCTGGAATACTTAATACACCAGCAGGCTTGTTAACGACAATCATGTCTTGATCCTCAAATAGTATATCTAACATCCCTTACTTACTTGCTTTTCTTGTAAATGACTTATTTAAGAATTTTAAAGTTCTTACTTCTTTTTCTGCTAAGAATCTCCATTTACCTCGGTCTACATTCTTCTTAGTTAAATTCGCGAACATCACCCTGTCCAAATGTCTCACATCATATCCAAGGTGTTCGAATATTCTTCTTACAATTCTGTTTCTGCCACTATGAATTTCTATACCAATCACATTTTTAGATGTGTTGGATAAATAACTTATTGCATCTGCTGCAATGAATCCATCTTCTAATTCAACACCCGCTGCAATAGATTCCATATCGGCCTTAGTCACCGGCTTGTCTAAAGTGACCTCGTAGATTTTTTTAATTTCATAAGAAGGATGGGTTAGCTTTTGTGCCAAATCACCATCGTTGGTTAAAATTAAAACACCCGTTGTATTTCTATCCAAACGACCTACGGGAAACATTCTTTGCGTGGTCGCATTTTTAATAATATCTAAAACAGTCTTTCTGCCTTCTGGATCGTTTGCTGTGCAGATATAATCTTTTGGCTTGTTCAATAAAATATACACAGGAGTCACTTGCAACTGCAATACTTTCCCCTTTAATCTTACCACATCTTTGTATTGTACTTTATAACCAGGCTCTAAAACTGTATCTCCGTTCACCGTGATATGACCAGACTTAACAAGTTCTGCTGCTTCTCTTCTTCCGCAAGTGCCAGCATGTGCAATGTATTTGTTCAATGGCATTTGCTCGTAAGGCATATCCTCATTGGCAGTGACTTTGCCAATACTTGCTGAACGTTTTGCGTCTGCACGGTCCATAGAGGCAGGTGTACGCTTATTCGCTCTTGGACTACCCGATTTTTGTAACGCACCATATTTTGGTGGACCTGTTACAAATTCTTTTTTATCAAAGCCTCTTTTTTTATCAAAGCCAGGTTTTTTATTATTCCCTAGTGGTTCAACAGCAATACCTCTTTCAATATCTTTTTTTCTTTGACGCGCAGCTTCACCAGCAGCTCTTGCATCTTTTTTTGCCTGCTTTTTTTCTTGTCTATATTCTTCTTTAACTGCACTTCCTTTTTTCTTATTGGCAAACTTGTCAAAGTTGTCGGATCTTTTCGCTTTCATGGGAGGCGGTATTAATTGTCTTTATTGGCTAACTGTCCACAAGCCGCATCGATATCTTTACCACGACTTCTTCTTATACGAACGTTCACTCTGTTTTTTTGTAAAATTTCTACAAATGTTTCAAATCCATCTTCATCAGGTTTGTCAAATGGAAAACGATCAATAGCATTGTATTCAATGACATTGATTAAATCTGCAGGCACTTGTCTGTAAATTTTAACTAATTCCATCGCATCTTTTTCGCTATCATTGAAATCTTTGAATAAGATGTATTCAAATGTAATTTCGTTACCTGTCTTCTTATAGAAATAGTTTAATGCTTCAATTAATGATTCAATATTATTACTCTCATTGATTGGCATAATTTCATTACGCTTCTTATCATTGGCTGCATGAAGCGATAGTGCTAATTTAAATTTCACTTGATCGTCTCCTAATTGCTTGATTTGTTTTGCCACACCAGCGGTAGAAACGGTGATACGTCTTGGGCTCATGCCTAGACCATCTGGTGAAGTAATTTTTTCAATCGCCTTCATTACATTCTTGTAATTCAGTAATGGCTCACCCATACCCATGAATACAATATTGGATAAATTTTGATCATAGGTTTTTTCTACCTGTTGTTTGATCATCACGACTTGATCATAAATTTCGTCGAAATTCAAATTCCTGCTTCGCTCCATATAACCAGTAGCGCAAAATTTACAACTAAGACTACAGCCAATCTGAGAAGACACACATGCGGTCTTTCTTAAAGTGGTTGGAATTAGTACGCCTTCAATCATATGATCGTCGAAAGTTCTGAACCTTGTTTTAAAAGTGCCATCGCTACTCATTTGAGTGGTATCAATTGATAGTGCTGGTAAACTAAAGTGCTCCACTAGTTTTTTACGTAGATCCAGGCTTAAATTGGTCATTTCGTCAAAGCTATGTGCATGTTTTTGCCATAACCATTCTACAATCTGTTTTACCCTAAACGGCTTTTCTTCGATTTTTGCAATAAATCGTTCAATCTCAGCGACCTCTACTGCCCTGATATTTGGTCTTGTTTGCTCCATGTTGCAAAGATACTTGATCAGTCTGTTAACATTCAACTATTTCTACCCGAAATGGCCATTTTATATGGGAATTTTCACTAAAACATAGTAATTTGGGTAACTTAAAACTTAAATCTACAATTATGAGAAAATTATGCTTTATTACTATGATTTTGATGGGTGCTTTCTTGTCGGTAAATGCACAACAAGGGCCATTAAATGATTATTTAGGAAAATATGTTTTTGCGGAAGGAAGTCCAGTGGCCGAAGTATCTGTAACTATTCAAGATTCTAGCTTGGTAATCAATTCTGCTATGGGTTCAACAATGCTTGAGAAAAAAGGAGTAGATAGTTTTTATTTAGCAACTTATGATGCCTTAGTGATCTTTAAAAGAAAAGATGGCAAGTCTGTTGAGTCAGTTAGTATTTTAGTACAAGGCATGGAACTTTTGGGTAGAAAAGAAGCAAGTCCAGTTGCGTTAAAAGAAGATGAATTCTACGTTAAATATTGGGCGAAACAAAACTACTAGCGCATTTAAAATTCCATAGTTGCAAGTGCTTCAAATGGAATTGTTTGCTGTGTTCCAGTGATTAAGTTTTTAAGAGTGCATTCTTTTTTACTCAATTCATCGGATCCGATGATGATAATATTTGGGATGCCTTTCTTTTCGGCATATTTAAATTGCTTGTCGAATTTACTCTTGTCTGGGTAGATTTCACAAGCAATTTTTTTGGCTCTTAGTACGGCCATTAATTGGTAAGCTTCTTTTGCTTCCTTTTCCCCTAAATTAAAAAATAGAATAGTGGTATGTTGCTCTACTGATGCAGGAAAAAGATTTTTTTCCTCCAGTACATCATAGATACGATCCACGCCAAAGCTAATACCCACGCCAGGTACATTCGGTACGCCAAATAAACTTGTTAAGTCATTGTACCTTCCACCGCCACCAATACTGCCCATCGCTGCGTCGATTGCTTTTACTTCAAAAATTAATCCAGTATAATAATTTAAACCTCTAGCTAAAGTAAAATCTGCTACTAAATTTTTCGCCAATCCACTTTGTGTATGATAGTCTAAAACATATTGTATTTCTTCAATTCCTTTTGCGGCATTTTCATTGCCATTTAAAAGCTGGCCCAGTTGTGTTAATTTTGATGCATTGGTTCCTGTAATTTCCAAATAGGCTTGGATTGTTTTTTGTTGCGCTGCAGTAAATCCTTTTCGCTCTAATTCCTCTGCAACTTTTTCCCAGCCAATCTTATCTAATTTATCTATGGCAATTGTTAAGTCAATCATTTTATCGGCTCCACCACAAACTTGGGCAAGGCCTAATAAAATTTTACGATTATTTATTTTCACCTCCACATCTAGTTGAAGTTCCTTAAACACAGTTAAGTAAATGGCTGTTAATTCTACTTCATTTAATAAACTGTCAGAGCCAACAATATCAGCATCACATTGGTAAAACTCTCTATACCTTCCTTTTTGTGGTCGATCTGCTCTCCAAACTGGTTGAATTTGGTAACGTTTAAATGGGAAACTTAGTGACCCATGGTTCATGGCGACATATCTAGCGAAAGGAATGGTCAAATCGTATCTTAATGCCCTTTCTGTGATCTGCGTGCTAGATTTACCATCTAAAATTTTTTGAAACCCTTCATTCGTTGCTGTAGCTTTTTGTGGGTTATCTAAACCGTTATTTAAAATTTTAAAAATCAGTTTATCTCCTTCTTCTCCGTACTTACCCATCAAGGTGTCCAATTGTTCCATCGCAGGTGTTTCCAGTGGCTGGAATCCATATAGTTCAAATACCGTCCTAATTGTTTGGAAGATATACTGTCTTTTTTGAACGGTTGCCGCGTTAAAATCTCTGGTGCCTTGTGGTAAAGAAGGTTTACTCATGAACTCAATTTGATTGTAAAGATAATTTTTTAAATCGTTACCATGTTAATTGTTTAAATTGCTTTTTCAAAATTGCCCTATATGGAAGAAAGAGAAAAATCTGAAAGGTCATTTCGTTTTTTTAGACGTATTTATGACTTCTCCATGTCTACATTGATTCTTGGAATTGGGTGCCTCTTATTTGGTGCCAAATACCTTAAAATGGATATGGTTTTGAATATCGACAATGATTTTAGACTCATTTTTGGCACTTTGTGCTTGGTTTATGGCGGATTTAGGCTTTTTCGAGCGATTAAACAAGATTATTAATGCGACCAATCAACACACAGGAACTATGCGCAACATTTTAATTGGCTTCACTTTTATACTACTATTGGCTTCATGCAGGAATGCATCCGAAAAGACTTTAGAATCCCCAAATGAAGGACTCATTCGTATTTCTGTAGAGGCAAGTTTTAAGCCATTTATGGAGGAACAATTAAAAGTTTTTTTGGAAAGCAATCCGAAGGCAAAGATTGAGGTAAGTTATAAATCGGAGATTGAATGTTTCAAAGATTTAGCGAATGATAGTACCAGGATGATTTTTGTTACAAGAGGTCTGAATAAGGAAGAACAAATGGACTATAAAAAAAGCCTTGGTTTTAATCCAAATTTTGCCATCCTTGCATACAATGCAGTGGCTGTTCTGGTGCATAAATCAGCAAAGGATTCTATTTTTAGTATAGCAACTTTAAGACAAAGATTGAGTGGAAAATCAGCTAAAGAAGTGGTCATGGATGGCAACAATTTAACAGGCATCATTCGTTTTTTAAAAGATAGTTTAGTAAAAGATGCTCCTTTTGGAAAAAATGTTGTTGCTGCAAATGGAAGTAAAGAAGTAATAGACTATATCGCTACACATCCTGATGCCATTGGGTTTGTGGGGATGAACTGGATTGGGGATGGATATGATCCAGCACAAATTGAATTGCGTAAAAAAGTAAAACTAGGCTTGGTAGAATGTACACAATGCATCGAAAAAGGGTATTTTTCAAAACCTTCACCTGCCACCATCAGCAAAGCGCAATATCCACTTACTTTACCTATTTATTATATATTAAAAGAAAATGCTGCTGGCTTAGGTACGGGTTTTTTAAACTTTTTAAGTTTAGAAAGAGGGCAGTTGATTTTTAAGCGTTCTTTTTTAGTGCCAGCAAAAATGGGCTTTAAAAAAAGGAATAGTTTGCTAGAATAGCCCTAAATGCTAACAAGGTTTAGTAGAATTAACTAAAAATTAAAGCGGTTTCTTGCGAAAAAATTAATATTTTAGCTTTCTTATAGTAGAAGCCCAATAGGATGCTCGAAATCTGGGTTTTGAACTGAGCATTATTTATAAATTAGAAAAAACACTGTGATGAAAAAATTGGTTTTCTTAATGATGGCAGTCGCATTTGCTTTAACTGGAGTTAATGCACAAACGCCTGTATCTCCATTAAACGAGGGATTGAAATTGTTGCGTTATGAAAAGAACAAATCTGCATTAGCTTTCTTTAAAGATGCCTACGAGAAAAATGCAAAAGACCCGGAAACGATATTTTGGTATGGTCAATCGATTTTATCTCAAAATGGTGCTGGTGTTCCTCCAAAAGCGATTGTACAAACCGCAAAAGACTTATACCAAAAAGCAGCAACTGAATTAGGCAACAATGCATGGATTTTAGTGGGTACTGCCCATATTCAATTATTGGAAGAAGGTGCATCTGCTGACCTCAATGCAATCAAGCAAACCTTAGAAGTTGCCATCACAACTACTTTAAATACAAAGGGTAAATTCAAGGGCAAGCCAAGTCAAGATATTGTGAATGCAATTGGTTATATACACTCTGAAATCCCTACTAATGTTGGCGATCATCAATATGCGATAGATAAGTTAAAGGAAACAATTTCTGCATATGAAGGCGCACCAGTGTTACCAAGTTTGTATGTTAATTTAGGTATTAACTACCTTAAATTGGGCGGTGAAAATGGGGGTGAAGCAGTAACTGCTTTTTTGGAAGCGATCAATAGAGACCCACAAAGTGCGTATCCTTATTATAGAATCGGTAAAGTATACCAATCACAAAACAACGTAGAGTCTTTTGATGAATATTTTAAAAAGTCATTGGCTGTTGATCCTAAGTTTCCTTCAACTTATTTTGCCTTGTATCAGTATTATGCAGATAAGAACACAGAAACTGCAAAAACAAATCTTGATTTGTTTTTGCTAAACGCAGACAAGGATCCAGCTTTGGATATCTTTAATGCAGATTATCTATTCCGTGCTGGACAATACGAAGCTTCTTTAGCGAAATCGAAGGAATTAGAGTCAACTATTGGAGTTGAGGCATTACCTCGTATTGGTGTATTATTGGCCTACAACTTTGACCGTATAGGAGACTCTATCCAGGCTAAAAATTATATCGAACAATTTATCAATAAAAGTCCAGCCGATCAGGTATTGAACTCGGATTATGAGCTTGCTGTAAAAGTGATGTCTAAATTCAAAGGCAATGAAACGGTTGTAGCAGGCATCCTAGAAAAAGCAATCGCTGCTGATACGGTGAAGGCAAATCGAATGAAATATTACAAGCTTGGTGCAGATATGTACGAAAAAGCAAATATGTATGTTGATGCTTTAAAGTGGAATGTGAGTTATTTTAACCTTAGAGCCATTAAAGACGAAGTCTATTTTTACAAGTTATCTAGCGTTGCCTTGAATGCAAAAGATGGCCTTTTTACAACAGATATTGCAAAGCAATACATTGCTGCTTTTCCTGACCGTCAAAATGGGTATTCATTCAATTTAAAAGGCGCTAAATTGCTCGATACGGCTAATAATTTGGGTATCCAGTTTCAAGCTGCAACCTTGCAAAATGAATTTTTGTTGAAAGATCCGGTTAAAAACAAACAGGGTTTGGTGAACAATTATTATGTGATGATGGGTTATTACAATGAATTGAAAGACCTAGAAAAAGCAATTGCCATGTGTGATAAAGTATTGGAATTAATGCCTGCCGAAGCACAAACTTTAAAAATTAAAGAGAGCTTGGTTAAAAACTGGGAAATCATTAAAAAGATGCAAGGCAATCAAAAGCCTGCCCCGGATGCCCCAACTCAAAATCAGCACTAATTTACCTTTTTATTGTCCTATTTAGGCTTCAAAAAAAAGATGCTAAAAACTCCCCATAATTGGGGAGTTTTTAGTTTAAACAAGTTCCTTTGCGTATTTTTGCGGCACCTAAATGACTTATAAATGAATAGTGCTGCCAATTACTTACCAATTGTATTGCAAATATTGTTTGCAGCTGGCTTTGTAGCCATCATGATATTGGTGTCTAGCTTAGTAGGACCTGCAAGAAAAACATCAGACAAATTAGAAAATTTTGCGAGTGGAATTGAATCTCATGGAGATGCAAGATCACCAATGGCCATTAAATATTTTTTAGTTGCGATCTTATTTGTTTTGTTTGATGTTGAAGTTATTTTCTTTTATCCATACGCAGTTAATTTTAAAAGTTTAGGCTGGGCTGGATTTTTCGAAGTGGTTTTATTTGTTGGATTTTTCTTGGTAGGCTTTGTCTACATCATCAAGAAAGGTGCACTTAAATGGGAAGATTAATTTTAAAAAATATAATGCATAAATTATGCGTCCAGTAAGATTTAACATACATCCAAAAGAAGCCGAAATTGCAGATGCAATTGGAATGGGAAAAGCACCAGATGGTGTACCAGGTGATGGTTTTTTTGCAACACAATTAAGTTCTGTTGTAGGCCTTGCGCGTAAAAATTCTTTATGGCCTTTGCCTTTTGCAACATCATGTTGTGGTATTGAATTCATGGCGACCATGGCTTCACACTATGACTTATCTCGTTTTGGTTCAGAGCGTGTAGGCTTCTCTCCACGTCAATGTGATTTGTTGATGGTGATGGGTACCATCGCAAAAAAAATGGCACCGGTCTTAAGACAAGTGTATATCCAAATGGCAGAGCCACGTTGGGTAATTGCAGTAGGTGCTTGTGCGTCTAGCGGTGGTATTTTTGACACTTACAGTGTATTACAAGGGATTGATCAAGTAATTCCAGTAGATGTGTATGTGCCAGGCTGTCCTCCAAGACCAGAAGCGATCATTGATGGTTTTATGAAAATTCAAGACCTAGTTGGACAAGAAAGTATTCGCCGTAGAAATAGCGAACAATACAAAGCATTATTAAATAGTTATGGCATTCAATAGCCAACACATAATTCTTACAATATGTCGTTAAGTAACGAAATGGTACAAGAAAAGTTAGTTGCAAAATTTGGAGATCAAGTGTCTCAATTTGCAACTAGTTATGGCATGCTTTCTTTTGAATCTCCAAAGGAAATCAATTTGAAAGTGTTGCAATTTTTATATGATGAACCAAGTTTAGCTTTTACATTTTTAACAGATATCTGTGCAGTCAACTATCCTGATCAAAAAGGAGCAGAACTGGTTGTAGTGTATCATCTACATAATTTAAAAGAGAATATCAGATTACGCTATTCTGTAAGCACTTCATTGGAAAATACAGATGTTTTTACTGCTACAAAATTATTTGAATCTGCGAACTGGATGGAGCGTGAGACTTATGATTTCTTTGGTATCAACTTTGTGGGCCATCCAAATTTGAAACGCATTTTAAATGTGGATGAGATGGATTATTTCCCATTAAGAAAAGAATTTCCACTAGAAGATCAAACAAGAATTGATAAGGATGATGAAATGTTTGGTAGAGGATAAAAATTATAAAATCAAGGTATAACTAAATATACAATGGAACACAATCATATTACATTACCAGAGGGCTCAATTGAGAAAACAACGACCACTCTAAATATTGGACCAA
>JACCDW011367779.1_pt1 | contig 10716 bp, 6 predicted proteins | sample 7449781 | NCBI WGS metagenome assembly JACCDW01 (sample SAMN15323449, study PRJNA562643) | freshwater metagenome | isolation source: river surface water | place: USA:Blue River Watershed | collected 2017-08-18
ACCGACGCCTGGGCAAAAAAAGCGTTGGCCGCCGACTCGACGACAAAAGGCAGCTGCATGCCGCCGATCTCGGCCGATTGTGCTGCCCCCAGCATGCCCGATTCGACATAGGCGGCATGGGCGTCGTGGGTGGCCTGAGGCAAGATCACCCGTTCGCCGTCAAAACGGGGCTCCTCGGTGTCGATCAGGCGGTTGAAAGGCGCGTACTTTTCCCGTGCGATGCGCTCGCAGGTGTCGAGGACGGCGGCAAAGGTCTCGAGGTTGTGATCGGCGTGACGTTCACGCCCACACAAGCGCTCGACCCGCAACCAGCGGATCAGCAGGTGATCCAGCGTCTCGCGCAGGCTCACAGGACTTCAAACACACCCGCCGCGCCCATGCCCCCGCCGATGCACATGGTCACCGCCACGCGCTTGGCGCCCCGGCGCTTGCCTTCGATCAGGGCATGTCCCGTCAGGCGCTGGCCGCTGACCCCATAGGGGTGCCCCAGGGCGATGGCGCCGCCATTGACGTTGAGCCGGTCGGCCGGGATGCCCAGCCGATCGCGGCAGTAGAGCACTTGCACGGCAAAGGCCTCGTTGAGTTCCCACAGGTCGATGTCGCTGACCTTCAGGCCCAGGCGGTCGAGCACCTTGGGCACGGCAAACACCGGTCCGATGCCCATTTCGTCGGGTTCGCAACCCGCGACGGCAAAGCCCAAGAAGCGCCCCAGAGGTTTGAGGCCTTTGCGCTCGGCCACCGCCTCATCCATGACCACGCAGGCGCCGGCCCCATCAGAGAACTGGCTGGCGTTACCCGCCGACACCGACCCGCCGGGGACGGCGGGCTTGATGCCGCTGATGCCCTCGACCGTCGTGCCCTCGCGCAAGCCCTCGTCTTTGCTGACCGTGACTTCTTTCGTCATCAAGCCCATGACCTTGTCCGCCACCCCGGCCATGACCGTGATGGGCGCAATTTCATCGGCAAATTTGCCGGCCGCCTGGGCTGCGCAGGCCTTTTGCTGGCTGGCCGCGCCGTACTCGTCCATCGCCTCGCGCGAGATCTGGTAACGTTTGGCCACTTGTTCGGCGGTTTGCAGCATGGGCCAGTAGATTTCGGGCTTGGACTTGAGCAGGTTGGGGTCTTGGAACATGTGCATGTTCATCTCTTGTTGCACGCAAGAGATGTTTTCCACCCCGCCCGCAACGTAGGTGTCGCCCTCCCCCGCGATGATGCGCTGCGCGGCCATGGCGATGGTCTGCAGGCCCGAGGAGCAAAAGCGGTTGATGGTCATGCCACTGACCGTGATCGGCAGTCCGGCGGCCAAGGCGCACTGGCGGGCAATGTTCCACCCGGTGGCGCCTTCGGGGTTGGCGCAGCCCATCAGCACGTCTTCGACCTCGGCAGGGTCGATCCCGGCGCGGGCGACCGCGTGACGGATCGCATGGCCCCCCAAGGTGGCGCCGTGGGTCATGTTGAAAGAGCCCTTCCAACTTTTGGTCAGGGGGGTACGGGCGGTGGAGACGATGACGGCCTTGCTCATGACAGATTCCTTTGCGTGGGTTTCACTTGACGTTGTTGAAGGTCTGGCCTTCGGCAGCCAGTCGGGCCAGCAGTGGCGCAGGTTGCCAAAATTGTGCGTCGTCGAGCGGATTTTGGGCAAAGCGCTGCATGGCCTGCACCACGTTGAAGAGGCCAAACTGGTCGGCGTACAGCATGGGCCCCCCGCGGTGCACGGGGAAACCATAGCCCGTGATGTAGACCACGTCGACATCGCTCGCCTTGGCGGCGATGCCCTCTTCCAGGATGTGGGCGGCCTCGTTGACCAGTGAGAACACCAGCCGTTGCACGATTTCCTCGTCGGTGATCTTGCGCGGCGAGATGCCCAGCGCTTGACGGTGCTGGACCACCATGTCCTCAACCACTTTGGAGGGGATGGCGTCACGCTTGCCGGGTTGGTAGTCGTACCAGCCAGCACCGGTTTTTTGGCCATAGCGACCCATTTCACAAAGCAGGTCGGCGGTCTTGCTGTAGCGCAGTTGCGGTTTTTCGACATAGCGGCGCTTGCGAATGGCCCAGCCGATGTCGTTGCCTGCCAGATCGCCCATGCGGAACGGCCCCATGGCAAAACCAAATTTTTCGATCGCCCGGTCCACTTGGGACGGGGTGCACCCTTCTTCCAGCAGAAACCCGGCCTGACGCGAGTACTGTTCGATCATGCGGTTGCCAATGAAACCGTCGCACACACCCGACACCACCGCGGTCTTTTTGATCTTTTTGGCCACCGCCATCACGGTCGCCATGACGTCCTTGGCCGTCTTGGCGCCACGCACCACTTCAAGCAGCTTCATGACATTGGCAGGGCTGAAAAAGTGCATGCCCACGACATCCTGGGGGCGCTGGGTGAAGCCGGCGATCTGATTGACGTCCAGGGTCGAGGTGTTGCTGGCCAAGATGGCACCGGGTTTCATCACCCGGTCGAGTTGCTTGAACACCGCCTCTTTGACTCCGATCTCTTCGAACACCGCTTCGATCACCAGATCGGCTTGCGCAATGTCGTCATAAGACAGGGTGGTGCTCAGCAGCGACATGCGCTTGTCGTAGACCTCGGGCTTGAGCTTGGCTTTGGCGACTTGCGCCTCGTAGTTTTTGCGGATCGTCGCCAGGCCCCGATCCAAGGCTTCTTGCTTCATCTCCAGGATCTTGACCGGGATGCCCGCGTTCAGGAAGTTCATCGCGATGCCCCCGCCCATGGTGCCAGCGCCGATGATCGCCACCTGGGCGATCGAACGTGAGGGGGTGCTGTCGGGCACATCGGCGATCTTCGATGCCGCCCGTTGGGCGACGAACAAATGGCGCAGGGCGCGGCACTCGGGCGTGAGCATCAGGTTCAAAAACAACTCTCGCTCGTAGACCATGCCTTCGTCAAATTTGCGTCGGGTGGCCGATTCGACGGCATCGACGCATTTGAGCGGGGCGGGGAAGTTCTTTGACATGCCCTTGACCATGTTGCGAGCGAACTGGAAGTAAGCGTCGCCGAGCGGGTGCTTGCAGGGCAAATCGCGCACCCGAGGCAAGGGGCGTTGATCGGCCACTTTGCGGGCCAGGGCCATGGCCTCGTCCATCAAGGTCTCGGCGGAGGTGGCCAGTTGATCAAACAGTTTTTGCCCTGGCAGAGCAGCCAGCATCTCGCTTTTGATGGGTTCGCCGCTGACGATCATGTTGAGTGCCGGCTCGACCCCAAGCACGCGCGGCAGGCGTTGGGTGCCGCCCGCACCGGGGATCAGGCCAATTTTGACTTCGGGCAAGGCCACGCTACAGCCGGGCGCAGCGATGCGGTAGTGGCACCCCAGCGCCAACTCCAGCCCTCCCCCCATGGCCACGCTGTGCACGGCGGCGACCACGGGCTTGGTCGCGTTTTCCAACGCTGCGATCAGGCTGAGCAAATTGGGTTCCTGGGTCGCTTTGGGTGAGCCAAACTCCTTGATGTCGGCGCCACCCGAAAACGCCTTGCCAGCGCCGGTCACGACGACGGCCTTGACCTGGGGTTCGGCGAGTGCCCGTTGCAATCCATCGATGAAAGCCAGCCGGGTGGCCAGCCCCAGGCCGTTGACCGGGGGGTTGTTCAGGGTGATGACGGCGACATCGTCTTGGACCTGGTAATCAGCGCTCATGCGGGTTTCCTTGCTCGGTGGGATAAAAAAGAACGACCGTTCGTTATTGTGATTCTAGGGCCAGAAGCGGGCCGCTCCTACAGGGGTTGTCACTCATGAAATCTCCAACCATTCACGCCGGATCGATGCATCGCGCCGAAAGTCCTCGGGGGTGCCGTCAAAAACCACTTGGCCATGCCCCATGACCAGCACACGGTCGCTGATGTCCAACGCCAGGGTCAATTTTTGCTCGATGAGCAGCACCGACACCCGGCGCTCTCTGAGTGCGCGCAGGTATTGACCCACCGCTTCGACGATTTTGGGGGCCAGCCCTTCGGTGGGCTCATCGACCATGATCAGCTCGGGATCGCCCATGAGCGTGCGGCACAGGGTCAACATTTGTTGCTCACCCCCGGACAGCGCGCCGGCCTCGACATCGGCGCGCTCGCGCAAGCGGGGAAACAACTCGAACATGTCATGCATCGACCAGCGCGGGCTCTTTTGGCCCGGCTTGACGCCCAGCAACAGGTTCTGGCGCACCGTCAGACGGCCAAAAATGTCGCGGTTTTCGGGCACGTAACCCAGGCCCAATCGGGCGATTTGGTGCGGCGGCAGTCCGATCAGCGATTGCCCGCGCCAATCGATCCGCCCAGTGGTTTGGACCAGACCCATGATGGCGCGGGCGGTCGTCGAGCGACCCGATCCGTTGCGGCCCAACAGGGACACGATCTCCCCAGGGGCGATGTCGAAATCCACCCCGTGCAAGACATGGCTTTGGCCATAAAAGGCATGCACCCCCCGCACCCTCAGCATGGTGCCTCCCCTGCAGGTTCGCCGAGATAGGCCTCGCGCACCGCTGGGTCGGCGCGCACGCGCTCTGGCGTGTCCAGGGCGATCACCTGTCCATGGACCAAGACGGCGATCCGATCGGCCAAGCCAAACACCACGTTCATGTCGTGCTCGACCATGATCAGGGTTTTGCCTTGGGTCAGGCGTCGGATCAGCCCGATCATGTAAGTGGTTTCGGCCCGACTCATGCCGGCGGTGGGTTCATCGAGCAAAATCAGATCGGCCCCACTGCCCAAGGTGATGCCCAGCTCCAATGCCCGCTGTTCGGCATAGGTCAGGTTCATGGCCAGCTCCTCGCGGCGATGGGTCAGTCGGAGGTCGACGAGCAGGCGCTCGACGCGCGCGCTGACGTCGGGCAAGCGCTCCAGGTGGCGCCAGAAACAAAGGCCGTGCCCCAGGCTGTGCAGCACGCTGCATCGCAGGTTGTCAATCACGCTCAGGCGGTGAAAAAGCTGCGTGATCTGAAAACTGCGCGCCAAACCCCGTCGATGGATGAACTGCGGTTGGCGTCCTGAGATGTCTTGGGAACCCAGCAAAACCTGGCCCTCGGTGGGCCCATGACGTCCGCTGATCAGGTTGAACAGCGTGGACTTGCCTGCGCCGTTGGGACCGATCAGGGCCACCCGTTCGCCTCGAAACACCTGCAAATCGACCCCACGAATGACCTCGACCGGGCCAAAGTGTTTGCGCAGGCCCCGGATCGTCAGCACCACGTCGGGTGGCGCCGACGGGGGTGGAGCGGGGGGGGCGCTGGGGTCGTCCAGGGGCGTCATCGCCACTTGTCCGATGGCGGCACTGGGTGCGGCGGTTTGCGCCGCAGCCTGCAACTGCGACCACCGCGCTGAAAAGCGGGGCCAGGCCCAGATCAGGGCCGCCAAGCCCAAGACCGCCCAAGCCGAGACAGCAAACCAGGTGGGCGTTGATGCAGTGTCCAGCCGAAGCGGACCCATGTGAAGCTCTGGCGACAAAGACGCGTTGAGTTGCAGGTGGTAGACCATTTCAATCAGGATGGCGAGGCCACACAAACCGACCAGCGCGGCGGGCAGCAAACGGGCGTAGGCGATGGCCATGGCGCGGGCCTGACCGAGACGCCACAGCCGAAGGTGCTGCAACACAAGTCCCGCCAAGCCCCCCGGCACGAACATGACCATGAGCACAAACAGCAGCCCCAAATAAAGCAGCCAAGCCTGGGTCCACTCGGACATCAGCGTGCTGGCCACCACCATCAGCACTGCCCCCAAAATGGGGCCGATGAAATACGAGGCACCACCCAAAAAGACAAACAGCAGGTAAGCGCCGGATCGATGCGCGCTCACCACCTCAGACGTGACGATTTCAAAGTTCAGGGCCGCCAAGCCGCCGCCGATGCCGGCAAAAAAGGCGGCGATGCAAAACGCGATGTAGCGCACGATGCGGGGGTCATGGCCCAGAAAGGCGACCCGCTCGGGGTTGTCCCGCACGGCATTGAGCAAGCGGCCCAGCGGCGTGCGGGTCAGCGCATAGAGCAAGCCGGTGCAAGCCCAGGCATAGACGGCGATCAGCCCATAGAGCTCGATTTGCGGTCCAAAACTGATCCCCAGCGGCGTGGCCCCGGTGACCCGATTGCCACTGATGCCAGCCTCGCCCCCAAAGAAGCCTGGAAACATCAACGACAGGGCCCAGACCAGTTCGCCCACGCCCAGGGTGATCATGGCAAAAGGGGTGGCGGCCTTTTGGGTGCTGACCCATCCGAGCACCAGGGCCACCGCCAGACCGGTCAGCCCACCGACCAGTGGAATCAGGCTGACCGGCAGGCTCATTGTCCCAGCCCCGACCGCGTTCAGGGTGTGGATGGCCAAAAACGCGCCCATGCCCGAATAGACCGCGTGACCAAAACTGAGCATCCCACCCTGGCCCAGCAAGAGGTTGTAGCTCAGACACACGATGATGGCAATGCCGATCTGGCTGACCAGGTTCAAGCCCAGGCTGCTGCCAAACACCCAGGGCAAGAGGGCCAATGCCAAGGCGTAGGCGATCCACGGGGCGTATCGTCGCATCATGGCCTCATCCCTCTCGCGTGCCCATCAAACCCCGGGGGCGGAAAATCAGCATCCAGACCAGCAAGAGATAGGGCAGGATCGGTGCGATCTGGCTCAGTTTCAGCGACCCCAGGGCATGGCCCCAATCGCCTGGGTCCAGCCGCACCCCCCAGCCTGAGAGCACCGACACCAGGGATTGGTCCAGGGCCACCGCAACGGTCTGCAAGGTGCCGATCAGCAGCGACGCCACAAAGGCCCCAGCCAGCGACCCCATGCCCCCCACGACGACAACGACAAAAATGACCGACCCCACCGTGGCCGCCATGCCGGGCTCGGTGACAAAGGCGTTGCCCCCCAGCACGCCGGCCAGTCCCGCCAGCGCCGACCCCACCCCAAACACCCCCATGAAGATGCGTGGCACGTTGTGTCCCAGGGCCTGGACGGTGTCTGGGTGCGTGAGCGCCGCTTGGATCAGCAGCCCGATGCGGGTGCGGGTCAGCAGGGCCCAAAGCGCCAGCAGCATGAGCAGCGATACCCCCATCATGAAGGCGCGGTAAGCCGGGAACTGGGTGTCCAACCAGATGAAGAGCGGTCCGTCAAGCTCGGCCGGCACTCGATAGTCCATGGCGCCACGGCCCCAGATCAGCTGCACCACCTCCAAAATGATGTAACTCAGACCAAACGTGATGAGCAACTCGGGGATGTGGCCCATGGCATGCACCCGACGCAGACACCAGCGTTCGAAGGCTGCACCCAGTGCGCCGACCACCAGGGGCGCCAGCACCAGGGCCATCCAAAAGCCCAGCCACTGACTCATCGCATGGGCCAGATAGGCGCCCAGCATGTAAAAACTGGCGTGGGCGAAGTTGAGCACCCCCATCATGCTGAAAATCAGCGTCAAGCCCGAGCTGATCATGAACAGCAACAGGCCGTAACTCAAGCCGTTCAGCAACGAAATGAGCCAAAATTCCATCAGGGTCGATTCATGTGACGATGGCTGGGTGCGGCTGCCAGCCACGGGCTTTTGACGCGCCTGAGCCCCGCCGCAAGTTCATGGGGCCACATCTACATGCCCGGCAAGCGGTAGTCGGCCAATTTTTTGCGCAACTCGGTCTTGAGCATTTTGCCCGTCGCCCCCAGGGGAATGGCATCGACGAACACCACATCGTCGGGGATCTGCCATTTGGCGGTCTTGCCTTGATAGAAGTCGAGCAATTCCTGGCGCCCCACCTCGGCCCCTGGTTTTTTCACCACCACCACGATCGGCCGCTCGTCCCATTTGGGGTGGCGGATGCCGACGCAAGCCGCCATGGCCACCGCTGGGTGCGCCATGGCGATGTTTTCAATGTCGATCGAGCTGATCCATTCGCCCCCTGACTTGATCACGTCTTTGCTGCGGTCGGTGATCTGCAGATACCCATCGGGGTCGATGGTGCCCACGTCGCCTGTCGGAAACCAGCCGTCGCGCAAGGGATTGCCGCCCTCGCCTTTGAAGTATTCGCGGATCACCCAAGGCCCTCTCACCAACAGGTCACCGTAGGCCACGCCGTCGTGCGCTTGCTCCTTGCCGTCGTCGTCGACGATCTTCATGTCGACGCCAAAAATCGCCCGACCCTGTTTCAGCCGAATCTTCATTTGCGCTTCGGCGGGCAGATTCAGGTGCTTGTTCTTGAGCGTGCACAGGGTGCCCAGGGGGCTCATTTCGGTCATGCCCCAAGCGTGCAACACATCGACACCGTATTCTTCGCGGAAGGACGTGATCATCGCTGGCGGACAGGCCGATCCGCCGATCACCGTCCGGTTCAGGGTGCTGAAACGCAAGCCCCCCGGCTTCATGTGGCTGAGCAACATTTGCCACACCGTGGGCACCCCAGCGGCAAAGGTGACGCCTTCGGCCTCGAGCAACTCGTAGACCGATTTGCCATCGAGCTGCCCGCCCGGAAACACCAGTTTGGCCCCCACCATGGCGGCGCTGTAGGGGATGCCCCAGGCGTTCACGTGAAACATCGGCACCACCGGCAAGATGGCGTCGCGCGCCGACAGGCACATCACATCGGGCAAGGCGGCGGCAAACGCGTGCAACAACGTCGAGCGGTGGCTGTAGAGGGCCGCCTTTGGGTTGCCGGTGGTGCCACTGGTGTAACACATGCTCGAGGCGGTGTTTTCATCCAGCTCCGGCCAGTCGTAGGCATCGGCCTGGCCCTGAACCCAGGCCTCATAGCTCATCAAATGGGGAATGCCGCTGTCGCTGGGCAGGGCCGCGGCATCGCACAGCGCGACATAGTGGCGGATGGTCTTGCACTGGGCGTGGACCTTTTGCACCAGGGGCAAAAAGGTCAGGTCAAAGCACAACACCTGATCCTCGGCGTGGTTGGCGATCCAGGCCACTTGGTCCGGATGCAACCTCGGGTTGATGGTGTGCAGCACGCGCCCAGAGCCGCTGACACCGAAGTAAAGCTCCAGGTGACGGTAACCGTTCCAGGCCAGGGTGGCGACCCGATCACCCTGTGCCAGGGCCAGTTCATCCAGGCCATTGGCGACCTGGCGTGCGCGACGCGCAATGCCGGCCCAATCGGTGCGGTGGATGTCCCCCTCGACGCGACGCGACACAATCTCGGTGTCGCCATGGTGGCTTTCGGCGTGAACGATCAACGACGAAATGTTCAAGGGCATCTGTTGCATCAATCCCAGCATGGGGGGCCTCCTAGGTGTGTGTGTGGCGCGCCTATTTTGCACCAAGCCCTGGCCCCATTTCATCGGGGCAAAGCCGCATGACCGGCATGGGCAGCCGCCTTGTCCGACAATGGGGGTCATGCGCTCAACCTGGGGGTTGCACCCCGTGCCCCATTGGACCCACCGATACGCCCGGCTCGGTTCACCTTTTGTCACGCCTTGGCAGGCCACGCCCTTGCCCGAGCCGCATTGGGTCGCTTGTTCCGACGCGCTGGCGAGCGATTTGGGCTGGCCCGCTGACTGGTCCCAGCAGCCGGGCATGCTCGATGTCCTGGCGGGCAACCGGCCATGGCCCGGTAGCGAGCCGCTGGCCAGCGTTTACAGTGGTCACCAGTTTGGCGTCTGGGCGGGTCAATTGGGCGACGGGCGGGCGCTTTGGCTGGGCGAAATGGACACCCCCTTGGGGCCGATGGAATTCCAGCTCAAAGGCAGCGGTCCCACCCCCTACTCCCGACGGGGTGATGGGCGCGCGGTGTTGCGCTCCAGCATCCGCGAGTTTTTGTGCTCCGAGGCCATGCACGCCTTGGGCATCCCGAGCACCCGGGCGCTGGCGGTGGTCGGTTCACCGGCCAAGGTGCTGCGCGAGACGATCGAGACGGCTGCGGTCGTCACCCGTGTCGCGCCCAGCTTCATCCGATTTGGTCATTTCGAGCACTTCGCCGCCAACGATCAGCCTCAAGCCGTGCAACAACTGCTGGACTTTTGTCGCCAGGCCCTGGGCTTGGGTTTGAACCAGCAGGGTGACCCTGCCCTGGCCTTGCTGCACGATGTGGTTGAACGCACCGCGCTGATGATGGCCCATTGGCAAGCGATCGGGTTTTGCCACGGGGTCATGAACACCGACAACATGAGCATTTTGGGCCTGACGCTGGACTACGGCCCCTTTCAGTTCATGGACGCCTACGACCCGAGCCACATCTGCAACCACACGGACAGCCAGGGCCGATATGCCTTTGCCCGACAACCGCGCATCGCCCACTGGAACCTGCATGCCCTGGGGCAAGCCCTGATGGCGGTGGTCGACGATGCCGACGCCATCCTGGCCGCGCTCGACGCCTATCCTGCCCTCTTCCAAGGGCATTGGTTGGCACAGATGCGGTGCAAGCTCGGGGGACTTGACGCTCAGGCCGACGATGGGGATTGGATCCATGCCCTGTTGGAGTGGATGAGCGCCGATCGCGTGGACCACACGATTTTTTGGCGTCGCCTGAGCCACGCGGTGGCCGACTGGCAATCGGGCCTGGCCCCGGAATCGGCCTTCGCCCCCGTGACCGACCTGGCGCTGGACCGGGCACGGCTTGACGTTTGGCTGGCGCGCTTGCGCCATCGGCTGTCGGGCCACGGCGACGCTGGGCGTCGCATGCTGCAACGCAACCCCAAGTATGTGTTGCGCAACCACTTGGCCGAGCTGGCCATCCGCTCGGCGCAAGCGGGCGACTTTGGCATGGTTCGTGATTTGTTGCGGGTCTTGCAAAGCCCCTATG
>JACCDW011299257.1_pt1 | contig 10715 bp, 9 predicted proteins | sample 7449781 | NCBI WGS metagenome assembly JACCDW01 (sample SAMN15323449, study PRJNA562643) | freshwater metagenome | isolation source: river surface water | place: USA:Blue River Watershed | collected 2017-08-18
CAGTCCTAGTCCAGAGCCTGCTGCTAAAGACAATACCCCTCCTGCTATTAAAGAAATCAATCCTGACGAATTAAAACAAATATTAGCAGCGGCCTTGCAAGGAAAACAACTAGACGGTAAACTATTGCAAGTAGCTCAAGATATAGAAAAGAAACTTTAAAAGAAAGGTAACCCTGATTTTTTAGTAGTTTCAAGATTTTCTTTAATAATCTCTCCAACTATATCACGTTCTTCCCAACTTAAGGTCATGCCTTCGGCATAAGAAAGGCCTCTCATAAACCAACACATCTTGAGTACGTCTTTCTTAATCTCTCGGGCCTCTTTGTCTAGGTCTTTAGATACTTGTAAGATCTCGGGCACCGAGAGATTTAAGATCTTACCCCGAAAAAATTTGATTGATCCATTGCCACGGTCATTTCAAATTCATGACTACAGCTAGAACATTTAACATGTACATCAGGCATGTCAGCTTCTTTTTTTAGATCTTGAACATGCTTAGAAATTTTATCAAACACATCTTTTGGAGCATTGTCAATAAATTCTCTAATGAACTGACGGTCAGTAACTTCACTATCTGGTGTTTCAATTTTACTAATACAACCAGTGATAACTTCAACGGTTAATTCGGTGAGTTTAATAAAACTTTCACCAAATTTTTTCATTTTTTCTTCATCACTCATTTCGTCATCGTTGACAATATTAAAAATTCTTTGTTGTTCAAAGGTTTTAATATTTGTTTTAGTTAATTCTTGATAGTTATAAGGTCTAATATGTACGGTTAATGGAGAGCAATCAATAACAGAGTGATATTTAAATTGAGATAACGCTTCTAATCTTTGAACTAGGTCAACATCATAAGAATTTTCTTCACCGCAAGCAACGCAGTTAGTAGAAACATCCATTTTTTCACCGTACGTGGCTACTCTAATAGCAATTAAAATAGCGTCGACATCAATACTTGGCATTAACCAAGGATTTAAAATAGCAGGTACACAGCTTTTAATAACTTCCACCGTGCTTTGACCGCTCAATAATGCATCTGGAGTTTTGAACATTAATTCGTCTTTAGCTGTCATAGCAAAAACAGGATAGTCACCAGTTGCACTAACATCTAAAGATCCAGGTGGATAAAACTCGCCGCCCGACGGTAGCCTAACATAAATTTTAGGTTGACGGAACCAGTGTGTTAACGGGTTTTGTCCTTTTTTCTGCATCTGTTCAAAATCTGACATTTTTATCTCCAATAAATACAATTAGCGTCAAGTATTTATATACGCAGATTTCCTGGAAAAAAATAATATATGTCAGGTCCCGTTTTAATCGATATTCCCGGAATTGGCTTGGTTGAAGCCAAAAATGCCGCCACGGAAGAAACCTTAAAAGACATTCTTAGAGCAATTCAAAAGAATGGAGGTGTTGGCGGAGGTGGTGGCCGAGGCGGCCCTGGCGGGCGAGGAGCTCTTGGAGGTTTAGGTGGTGGCCCTGGCGGTGGATTAGGTGGACTTAATAAAGGAGCAGCAGGTGCGACTAAAGGTCTAGCAACATTAGCAAAAGGACTTGGCGGTGTGGCTAGTGTAGCCGGTCAAGTTGCTATGAAGTTCTTAGAAGTAGGTGCTGCTTCTGCAAACTTGATCAAAGGCATGTCAAATGTTGGAGATAGTTTAACAGGCGCTGCGGCCTCTTTTAATAGTATTCCGATTATTGGCGGAGCCCTAGCTGCAACATTTGGAGCAGTTGCAGAAGCCGCTGAAAAATCTGCAAAAGCATATCAAAGTGCTGCACAAACAGGTGCATCCTTTGGCGGTAGCATGAATAATTTTATTAAGACTGCTAGCCAAGCCGGCATGACTATGGAGCAGTTTGGTGCATTGATAAAAAGCAACGGCGTTGGCATGTTAGGTTTTGGCGGAACCGTTGAAGAAGGTGCAAAAAGATTTGGTGCAGTTTCTAAGGCATTAAGATCATCTAGTAACGATTTATATGCTTTAGGTTTTTCAACACAAGAAATTAATGAAGGTTTAGCCAGTTACGGTAAACTTATGAGAATGACAGGCCGTAGTCAAAACATGACTACGCAAGAGTTAGCCAACGGTGCAAAGAACTACATGAAAGAATTAGATGCACTGGCAAAAATTACAGGGGAAGATAGAAAGCAACAAGAAGCTAAAATGGAACGTCTAGCCAAAGACGGTCAGTATCAAGCAATGTTGTCAACTAAAGATGAAAAAACTAGAAAAAGTTTTGATTCATTGATGTCTCAGACTCCTGATGCACTACAAGGATTTGTTAAAGACGTTATTACCACAGGTACCGTAACAACTGAAGAAAACGGTAAAATAGCATCCTTAATGGGTGCAGATGTAATGAATGAATTACAGAAGTATCATGCAAAATTAGATCGCGGTGAAGCATTAACTTTAGCTGAAAGAAATAAAATGAATAATCTTTTAGCCGAGGGTAGTAAACGTGTTATGCAACAATACGGAAAAACTTTAGCTGCTAACAGAGATATGGACGGTGCAACTACAGCCATTGTTTCGGGATTAAAATTACAGAAAGATGCTGTAGTACAAGCTGCTAACGAACAAGGTAAAGCAGCCAAAGGTCAAGATGGCCTAAACAAAAAAATTGAAGAATCAAAAGCTAGATTGGCTGCAATGTCAAATAGCTTTACACAGATATTGTTAAACAGCGGGCTGTTAGATACTATGATGTCAGCATTTGGCATGCTAGCTGGATTTATACAGACATTCGTTGTACCTATATTCCACGTATTCGGAGCAGTAATTACTGGATTTGTTGGAATTGTTAAAGCTATTCTATTACCATTTGAATTATTATATAAGGGATTGTTAATGGTCAGCGATACCGTCGTTGATTTTTTAGATCCTGTGTTTTATGCTTTTGGAAGAGTAGTGGGTAACGTTATTAAAGATATTAAAGATTTTTTCCAACCAGCTATTACTTCTGCTTCGACTATTTTTAAAAATGCAATGAATTTTATAAGATCGGCTATTGAACCGGTTGTAGAAGCATTTAGAATTGTTAAAAAAGCTGTATCAGATTTTTATAATTCGTTTAATACCATTGGCGAAGTTGTAACATCATTAAAATTTACTTTTAGAAGTTTAATGTTAAATCTTAAAGAAATGTGGTATGCTATCAAAGACATGATTCCTGGATTAGATGATGCTACAGAAGAAGAAAGAAAAGCACTAGCAGCTGAAAGAGAAGAGTTAGCAAATGATCGAGTATCTCATGATAAGCAGCTAGAAAAAAATAGAATAGAAAACGAAAAAGCACAAGAAGCAAGACAAAAAGCTAGAGATCGTGATCGTGCTAATAGAGATAAGTCATACTTTGATACTAGAGATTCCCGTCAAGAGGCTATCGATAATAAAGCAGAAGCAGCAGTAGATAATGCCCCTGGCGGAAAAAATTATAACGCAGATGCTGTTCAAACATTGAAAGATTTTAAAGGTGGTTTAGCCCAGCCTGGAGCACAAACACAGACTCCAGGCGGTAGCACCGTTCCTGGAACTGCACCCCCGGCTGTCAAACAAGATGTCAAACAAAATATGGAGTTGATTAAAGCAGCTCTTGTTAAACAAGGAATTACGGATCCAAAAATGATTGCTGCAACTATGGGCAACGTTATGAAGGAAACCGGTGGTAAGAATATCTCTGAAAATCTTAACTATGGTGGTACATCTAACGATCGTATTAGAAAGATTTTTGGTTCTAGAGCCGCAGGAAAAACTGATTCTGAGTTAAATGCAATTAAATCTGATCCAAAGCAAATGGCAGAAATGATGTATGGATCAGGAACAGCCATTGGCAAAGGTATGGGTAATACTGAACCTGGTGATGGTTGGAAATTTAGAGGAAGAGGTTTCATTCAATTAACCGGTAAATCAAATTATGCCGCAGCTTCTAAAGCAATATACGGTGATGACAGATTGGTTAAAAATCCTGATTTATTAGATAATCCACAGGTTGCAGCAGAAGTTAGTGCTTGGTATATGAAGAAAGGCCAAGCAGGAATGGCAAAAAAATTGGGAATTGATACCAATAACATGACCCAAGAACAAGCCAATCTATTAGCTACTTCGCAGATTGCTGGTGGCGATATTCGTAAGAAAGGTGCAATTGGACAAGAGATTTCTGCTAAAGTAGACAAGTATGCAAATCAAATGGCAAGTATTGCCGGAGCTCCGGTAACTGCAATGCCAAATAACAATACGGTTGTAGCACAACAAACAACAGCACCAACTACAGCACCAGCTGGAAACAGAGCGCAACAGCAGGCAGGAGGTCAAACAAGACCAATGGCTCCTGCTCAAGAATCCTCAGAATCGTTGCTGGCTAGCTTAAATAATAAGATGGATCAATTAATTAAAATTAACCGAAATCTCAGCGATGTCAACGAAAAACAATTAAGAGTACAGAAATCTCTTAGTTCAGATGGATATGCCGCTGCCTAAATAAAGAGAAAATAATGTCTTGGAAGAAACATTTCACACCAGTAAAGATTGATAATCAAGGCGGAGGGCTTAGTCCAATTAGTGGTAGAGGTCGTCCCGGCCCAGCGAGAGCAAACTATTCATCATTCCTACCAGATGTCTACGCAGGAGCTCCAAACCGTGTTGAGCGTTATATGCAGTATGACACAATGGATATGGATTCAGAAGTTAATGCTGCGTTAGATATTCTTACAGAATTTTGTACACAAAAAGATAAAGAAAATTCTACTCCTTTCCATGTGCAATTCCGTGGACAACCTACTTCAACAGAAGTCAAATTAATTAAAGAGAGCTTGCAAAAGTGGAGTAAAATTCAACAATTTGAAACTAGAATTTTCCGTATTGTTAGAAATGCTTTCAAATATGGAGATTGTTTCTTTGTAAGAGATCCAGAAACTAAAAAATGGTTATTTGTTGATGCTGCTAAAGTTACAAAAATAATTGTAAACGAATCAGAAGGAAAGATTCCTGAACAATATGTAATTAGAGACATTAACTTTAATTTTAAAGAAATGGTTGCGGTTACTCCGCATGGAACTACGAATACAGCACCTAGTGGCACAAGCAGCTATACCAGCGGTGGAGCATTTGGACGAGGAATGGTTGGTGCAGCAGCACAACCACCCGGTACTAGATTTCACAATCAAACAAATGAAGTTACTATTGATGCAAAGAATGTTATTCACCTAAGTTTATCAGAAGGTTTGGATAACAATTATCCTTTTGGTAATTCATTATTAGAATCAGTATTCAAAGTCTACAAGCAAAAAGAATTGCTTGAAGATGCTATCATTATCTATCGTATACAACGTGCTCCAGAGCGTAGAATTTTCTACGTTGACGTAGGTAACATGCCAGCACACATGGCTATGAGCTTTGTAGAACGTGTTAAAAACGAAATCCAACAAAGACGTATTCCTAGCTCAACAGGTGGCGGACAAAGCATGGTTGATGCTAGTTACAATCCGTTAAGTTCTTCAGAAGATTACTTCTTCCCACAGACAGCGGAAGGACGTGGTTCTAAAGTAGAAACATTACCTGGCGGAACAAACTTAGGTGAAATCACAGACTTACGTTATTTTACTAACAAGTTATTCCGTGCTTTAAGAATTCCAAGTTCTTATTTGCCTACACAGATCGATGAGCAGCCAAATAATGTTGCTGACGGAAAAGTTGGTACAGCTTATATTCAAGAATTACGTTTTAACGAATATTGCAAACGTTTGCAATCAATGATTGTAGAAACATTTGATCAAGAATTTAAACTTTGGCTTTATAGCAATGGCATTAATATTGATAGCAGTATTTTTGAATTAAAATTCAATCCTCCACAAAACTTTGCTGCTTATCGTCAATCAGAACTTGACACAGCTAGAGCGGCAACTTTTGCTCAGCTACAAGAAATTCCACATCTTAGTAAACGATTTGCACTAAAACGATTCTTAGGATTAACTCAAGAAGAGTTAACAGAAAACGAACGTCTCTGGAGAGAAGAAAATGGCGGCACGCTAAAGCCTTCTACTGATGCTGGTGCAGCAATGAGATCTGCTGGAATTACTCCGGGCGGTATTGCTGACGATGCTGCTAGTCAAGATGCAGAAGCACCAATGGAAGCACCGCCCGCTGATGCAGGAGCCGGTGGCGCTGAAGAAGCAGTTCCTCCAGCATAATCGATAAATACATTATGCTTCTAAGAGAATTCATTTATTTTAAAGATTCCACTAACGATTTTGCTGTAGATCAAAGATACAGCAACGATCGTGATTCTTCTGTGGTTGAAAAAGACGATACTCGTAAAATTAGATTAACGTTAAAGCAGATTAATATGCTAAGAACACAAACCGAAGCTCACGAGTTTGAAGAAGAATCAGAATTAGAATTTATAAGACAGATGTATGGTCAACCACCCGCAGAAGCAGCAGCTGAATAACGTAGCTTTTGTACTAGGAAACGGAACCAGTAGACTATCAGTAGATGTAAACAAACTGATAGAACGAGGTAAAGTTTTTGGCTGCAACGCAATCTATAGAGAATTCCAACCCCACTATACTATAGCCGTTGACGTAAAAATGGTCAACGAAATCATAGCCAGTGGATATCATAAAACCAACGAAGTTTGGACTAATCCCAATAAAGGCATCTTAGATAAAGAATATGTTAAGTTTTTTAACCCACATAAGGGATGGTCAAGTGGCCCTACAGCACTATGGTTTGCTGCAAATCAAGGTCATAAAAACGTTTTTATTTTAGGATTTGACTACCAAGGAACACAGGGTAGATTCAATAATGTTTACGCAGATACATACAATTACAAAAAAAGCAGTGATACAGCTACCTATCATGGTAATTGGTTAAGTCAAACAGATAGAACTATTAGAGAATATAGAAACACAACCTTCTATAGAGTAATTGAGCCAGGAGCATTTATACCCGACAAATTAGCACCGCCACACCATACTAATCTTAAACATATAAGTTTTAAAGAATTTGAAGATTTTTTTCCCGGAACTATATATTCCGATCAAAATCATCAAAAAAGTACCATTTAACACCTTTTTGTAATCATAGTGTTAAATAAAACGACAGCCTAACCATCTTGAAGGAGAAATAAACATGGCAGATAAAAGTAAATTAGAGCAGATGCTCGAGAGCTTGGTCAATGATGATCAAGCCAAAGCCGAAGAATTATTCCACGAGTATGTTGTAGAAAAATCTCGTGAGATTTATGAAACACTTATCGAATCAGAAATCCAAGAAGAAGAAGAGGATGAAGATGAAGATGAAGAAATGGACGAAGCTGCAAAAGATGAAGATGCAGAAGAAGACCAAGTAGACGAAGAATTTGAAGATATCGCTGTTGAAGCAGATGATGAAATGGGCGATATGGGTGGAGACCCAACAGACGATCTAGAAGCTGATCTAGACGCTGAAATGGATGACGAAGAAGGCGACGGTGAAAAATCCGAAGAAGAACTTTTCCAAGACCTAGACGCTATTGTTGACGAGCTACAAGCTAAGTTTGACGAATTAAAAGGCGGCGACGAAGGTGACATGGACATGGGCGACGACGAAGAAATGAAAGATGATTTCGATCTAGAAACCGTTCGTGAATATGTTGAAAAAGTTCCAGCAGGTCACGGTGCTGAAAAGAAAGGTGCTGCTGAAAAAGCTGACAACACAAAGTCTACAATTGACAATATGAAGAACGATATGGGCGGTACAACTGCTAACATTCTTTCTAGCAAAGAAGAAGCAGCTACATATGCTGGCCAAGGTCAATTAAAAGGTTCCGGTTTATTAAAAGGAACTGCAAAAGAAGATAACGCTGGTAATATCAATGTTCCTGGTGGCAAAGCAGGTTCTGCATTTAGCAAAAAAGAACCTGGTCATGGCGCTGAAAAGAAAGGCGCAGCAGAGAACGCTGATAACAAGCAAAGCCTTTTCCGTGGTCGTAGGTAATAGGTAATGATGAAATCAACCCTATCGGAACATTTGAGTTTTGACCAGGCTAAGATTGTTCTGGAGAGCGAAGAAGGCAAGGACGGTAAAAAGTCCTTGCACTTAAACGGGATTTGCATCCAAGGTGATATCCGTAATGCAAACCAACGTGTTTATTCTTCTCTAGAAATTGGCAGGGCTGTCAAGACGCTCAACGAACAGATCTCTGGCGGATACTCAGTTCTAGGTGAAGTTGATCATCCACAGGATTTAAAAATTAACCTAGACCGCGTCAGTCACATGATTACTAAAATGTGGATGGACGGTCCAAACGGCTACAGAAAACTTAAAATCCTTCCAACTCCAATGGGTCAGTTAATTCAGACTATGTTGGAGTCGGGAGTCAAACTAGGAGTTTCAAGCAGGGGCAGTGGCGAAGTTGATTCGCAGGGTAACGTCCAAGGTTTTGAAATTATTACGGTGGATGTTGTTGCACAACCAAGCGCCCCGGGAGCTTATCCTACACCAGTTTACGAACACTTGATGAACAACACAGGTGGATATCAGGCATTTAGAATAGCACAAGAAGTCAAAGGCGATATTAAGGCACAAAGATATATAGCAGAGAGTCTAAAGAGAATTATCTCTGGGCTCAAATAACAAGGAGAATCACATGCTAGATTTCGTTAAACAATTGTTTGAAAACAATGTGATTTCCGAAGAAATCAAATCGGAGATTGAAGCTGCCTGGCAAGGCCAGATTCAAGAAAACCGTGATCAAGTTACTGCACAATTGCGTGAAGAATTTGCACAAAAGTACGAATACGACAAGACCGCAATGGTAGAAGCTGTAGAGAACATGCTAGCTGATCGCTTACAAGCAGAGCTAGGTGAATTTGCAGAAGACCGCCAAGGTTTAATCGAAGCTCGTGCTAAGTACGCTAAAAAAATGAAAGACGATTCCAAAGCAATGGAATCATTTATTCTTGGTAACCTCAAGAAAGAACTTTCAGAGCTACACGAAGATCGCAAACAAGTTGCAGCTAATGTTGCTAAATTAGAATCTTTCATCGTGGATGCCCTAGCGAAAGAAATCGCAGAATTCCATACAGATAAGAAAGACCTAGCTGAAACCAAAGTTAAATTGGTTCGCGAAAGCAAAGCTAAGTTTGAAGCTGTTAAGAAAGAATTCATTTCCCGTTCCGCTAAGATTATTGAAGAAACCGTGTCGAAAGGCCTACGTTCTGAAATTACTCAGCTTAAGGAAGATATTGAAGCAGCTCGCAGAAATGACTTTGGTCGCAGAATTTTTGAATCATTCGCTAGCGAATATTCAGCAAGCTACCTAAATGAGAAGAGTGAAACATCTAAACTCATGCAGGTTGTTGCACAAAAAGAAGCAGAGCTAGCAGAAGCAGCAAAAATTGTTGCAGACGCACAAAAATTAGCAGAAAGCCGTGAAACTGAAATTAGAATTATCAAAGAATCGGCACAACGCAAAGACATCATGAATGAATTGCTTGGACCATTAACTGGTGACAAGAAAGAAGTCATGAAAGAATTGCTTGAATCTGTTCAAACACAAAAATTACATGCCGCTTTCGACAAGTACTTACCAGCCGTTATGGAAGGTCAAGCACCAGCGAGAAAAGCACTTACAGAGGCTAAAGCAATTACAGGCAATAAAGAACAGGCACCCACTTTCGGCGGCGAGGAAAAGACCGCTGAAATATTTGACATCCGCAGGCTTGCGGGACTAAAAGTTTAAGGAGAACTATAATGTCACAACTACTCGAGTCACGCTGGTCGGAAACCAAAGAGGCACTATTAGAAGGCCTTCAAGGTAACAAGCGTTCAGTTATGGCAACTACTCTAGAAAATACTCGCAAGTATCTGTCTGAGAGTGCCACTGCTGGTGCTACATCCGCTGGCAACGTTGCAACCCTAAATCGTGTGATCCTTCCAGTGATCAGACGTGTTATGCCAACCGTTATCGCTAACGAGTTGGTAGGCGTACAGCCTATGACTGGCCCAGTTGGTCAAATCCACACACTAAGAGTTCGTTACTCTGAAGCTGGTGAATTTGCTGCTGGTACAGAAGCATTGAGCCCATTCCAGATTGCTCAAGGCTATTCTGCTTATGATAACTCTAGCACAGCTAAAGCTGCTTCAACAGCAACTTTAGAAGGTGTTGCAGGTAAGAAACTAAGCATTCAAATCTTGAAGCAAACCGTCGAAGCTAAGACACGTAAATTGTCTGCTCGTTGGACATTTGAAGCTGCTCAAGATGCACAAGCCCAACAAGGCATTGACATCGAAGCAGAAATCATGGCAGCTCTTGCTCAAGAAATTACTGCTGAAATCGATCAAGAAGTTATTGGTAGCTTAAACGCATTAGCTGGTACCGTATTAACATACGACCAAGCTGCTGTTTCTGGTACTGCTACATTCGTTGGTGACGAACACGCTGCTTTAGCTGTTCAAATCAACCGTGTTGCTAACTTAATTGCACAACGTACACGTCGTGGTGCTGGTAACTGGGCAGTTGTATCCCCAACTACTTTAACACTACTACAATCTGCTACTACAAGCGCATTTGCTCGTACAACAGAAGGTACATTCGAAGCACCTACAAACACCAAGTTCGTTGGTACATTGAATAATGCAATGCGCATTTATGTAGACGCATATCTAAGCGATACAAATGACAACAACCAAATTCTTGTTGGTTATAAGGGTTCAAGCGAAGCTGAC
>JACCDW011463383.1_pt1 | contig 10714 bp, 15 predicted proteins | sample 7449781 | NCBI WGS metagenome assembly JACCDW01 (sample SAMN15323449, study PRJNA562643) | freshwater metagenome | isolation source: river surface water | place: USA:Blue River Watershed | collected 2017-08-18
ATATTGGCCACAGCAATTGGTTAGATCCGGAGCAAGCTGGCAAACTGCTAGAAACAGTAGTTAATGATAAATGCAGAGGCTTTAGTGTTAATGTCAGCAACTTTAGAACCACAGAAGAGTCTGTTAGCTGGGCAGAGCGTGTTGGAGAATATACCCGGAACCCACACTTTGTGGTAGATACCAGCCGTAATGGTAATGGCCCATACGGTAATGAATGGTGTAATCCACCCGGTAGAAAGGTTGGTATAACACCAACAACAAATACCGGGCACTCTTTATGTGATGCTTTTCTATGGATTAAAGTACCGGGAGAAAGTGATGGAAGGAAAAATAACGGACCAAGAGCTGGCCGTTTTTGGCCTGAGTATGCCGAACAATTAATTATCTAATAAAATAAGTACAATTGAACCTTAATGCATCGTCGTTATTCATTCTTAAGAATTTTAAGTAAGTCTTTTTTAAATTTTTTGATTCAACAAAACCCTTATTCCAATTGTTGAAATTTTCGTTCATCGAAGAATAAACAAAATTATCTAAGGTCGCGTCCCATGCGATATATCCATATTTTTTAATGTTTAAGTTGGGCGCATTTAATAAATCCAATAGATTTCCTTGCCAAACTATATCTTTGTTTGTATAGTTGAATTTTTGACTTGTTAGTTTAGATATGTAAAAATCATAATCTATATCTGATTGATACATGTTGGACATGTAATTTAAAAAATTCTTTACACAAAGTTGGAGATTATCTAAATCATATATTATATCTTTTTTCTCAACTGTAATATCTGTTAAGTGATAAAGTTTTAAATGGTTTGGATAAATTGAACTTATATTCTGTTGCTGACAGTTTTTTAAAAAACTAATAAGTCCTTCACTGAATGGATCATTAGCAAAAAGTTCATGTATATAAAAATCACCAGCTGGGAGTTGATCTTTAAATAAATCTAATTTTAAAACAGTAACTTTGCTATTATCTTTATAAAGAATATTTAAATGATCAATGGTTGGCTGGTGTACATCGATGCAATAAACATGAGCCGCACCATAATATAAAGCGACCCATGTCCATATACCGCTTCCGGATCCGCAATCAACAATAATTTTATCTTTTGCGTTTTCTTTTAAAAAATTAATGTAAGCGTCATTTCTAACAATATCAAATGCTAGCAATGTTGAAAATATCATGAAACCCCGCTAGGATCTCTATCTTCGGTGTCAGTAGTTACAACTACAGCAACATCTTTTGGTGCATGTAGTTCTGCTTCAAGATAATGTTTAGCGGTGCTCAAATAATCAGATGCCTTAACAATTTTTGATGCCCACCATTGAGGTAAGTCGCCATCAGGAACTTCACCTAACATTCTGTATAGGTCAATGCAGTACTTGCCCATTTTGTAGATTTCTTGACGAAGCATGTCTGGTTCGTCATCAACATGACCAACTACAGTTTTTACAACTTCATCGCCAGTTTCTGGTTCTTCTGCTTCTAGGGCGATAGTCTTAGGCATAATGCCTGCTAGTTTTTGTAGTCTTTCAATTTCGCTCATATTAGATACCTGCTAACTTACGTAGTTCTGCTAGTGCAGCACTAACAGCGTTATTTGCTGTTGATTCTACTGCTTCTACTTTCTTAGGCAAGCCCTTGTGTTCAGTGCCTGCAAAATCTTCAAGCTCTTTTTCAGACATCGAATCATACATATCTTTACTGGCACCAACAAGCTCGCTTACTGGAATCTCACCACGCTTTGCTGCTAGTGCTGCACCGGCTGCTTGCTGCTGAGAAACGCTTTTAGCGGCTTCTTCATAACCAAACTTTGGTTTTGTAACCTTTGGTTTGTCAGTCATAGATGCTTCAGGCCCGCCAATAACTGGGTCAAGGTCGTCACCCATTCCTTCGCCAACACCGTAATCTTTATCTAGTTGATCTGTAACAATATCTAGAATTTTCTCAAAGTCATCATCTGGATGTAAGTGATGATCAATTGCTACTTCGTCATACATGTCTTGAATAACTTTGGCTGCTTCTGTTTGTGCAGGACCTTGTGGTCTTGTCATTACATCGTAAGCATCTAAATCACCGGCGCCAACTTGTGCTAACACTTGATCAGCTTCGCTGCTGACACCTTCTGTAGTACGACCCTTATAGCCATGTTTGATTTCTTGATCAAACTCATCTTCGCTCGGAATCCAGCTATCATCGTCTTCATCTTCATCTTTGGCTTCATCCACACCGTATTCTTTGCGGATATCTGATAAATCTACTGATTCTCTTTTAAACTCATCTTCATCTTCGTCATCCATGTCGCTGTATGCTGGGCTATTATCGCCTGCTGTTAAGCTCATGTTCTTAACAGCGTTGACGGTTAAGTCTAGAACAAACTGCTTCATGTCCTTTGGTAGGCCACGGACATCAACGGATTTGCTGTGCATGTAATCTACAATATCACTTAGCTTACGTTCTACTGACAGACTATTATCATCCTTAGGATCTAGTCTTTCACTAAACTCAGCAATAAGTGCTTCTGGTGAGCGTACTAGTGCTTGAATAAATTGCTCTTGCTTAGTTGCTGGATCATTTAAATCAGCACCTTTAGGGAAACGGTTAGCAATGCTCATCTTAGCACTTGATGCGCCAGCTGGTAAAAACTTTGCTGTTTTTGGATTAGCATCTGCTGCATTGAATGCCACAGGCGCTGCTTCTGCTACGGGAAGACCTGCTAGCTTTCTCATAATATTAATTTGTTCGCTCATATTTGCACCTGTTACCTTGCTATAAATTAGTTTAAAAATTTTGTCATCGTAGTTGCCAAATTGCTTTTGGAAAACTGCTTTGGCTGATTCTTCATCTGGAGCATCACTTAAAGCCTGTCTAAACGCACTAGCACTAGCAACTTCATCACCTGTCATAATTGTTGGCGCTAGTGTAATATAACCACGCTCACTCATAGGACGAGGATCAGCTTGTAGTGTATTTATCTTTTGATAATACTTAGGGCGAGGCTCGCCCTTAACAGTCATATCAAGCTCTGTTTTTGGATCTACGTTATTAAATGGAAAACGTTCTAAATCCTTTTCACCAACGGCAAAAATAATAACAGTATCGTTCTCATTAAAGTATTTGGCATAATCATCCTTGTGATAGGGTCTAGCTGCCATTAATACATGATCTGCTGGTACGCCGTGGGCGGCAGCAATTAACTGCTTTTCCTTAAAGTTAAAAGGGCTTTTTGGCGCTTCAACTTTATCACTAGTTCCTACAAACACATCAGCATCAGGAAACTGTGCCTTTAGCTGCTTATACACTTCAGCGTGATGACTAAGCATAGGCTGAAAACGTCCGGGATAAATGACTACTTTTTTCATACTAGTATTTATCATAGAGATAAATATTTTGTACTTCTTAAGAAAGGATCATAATGGCTTATTCTAACAAAGTCATTGATCACTACGAAAATCCCCGAAATGTTGGTAGTTTTAACAAAGAGGATCCGGATATAGGTACCGGAATGGTCGGTGCACCTGCTTGTGGTGATGTAATGAAGCTTCAGATTAAGGTTGATGAAAATGGTATTATTCGAGATGCACGATTCAAAACATACGGGTGCGGATCAGCGATTGCAAGTAGTTCATTGGTTACAGAGTGGGTCAAGGGAAAAAGTATCAAGGAAGCCGCAACTATTAGGAACACACAGATTGCCGAAGAGTTGGCCTTACCGCCAGTTAAAATTCACTGTAGTATTTTAGCTGAGGATGCTATCAAGGCAGCAATTAGCGACTATGAAGCTAAATGTAGTTGCTCTAAAGGTTAGTACACCAAACACTTAGTTCACCAACCTCAATACCTTGGGGTTGGTCTAGACACCACTTAATCATAGTTGCTAATTGTTCTGGTGTTAGCATATTAGTATCAGTTACGTGTGAAACCATATCAGTTCTCACATAGCCGGGACTAATATTAATAATACGACATCGTTTATTACCAAACATTATATTTTTAGCTTTACTGTAAAGTTCCATTTTAGTTTGACCGTAAAACTTTGCTTTACCAGAACCGTATTTTGCTCTACTAATAATATTAACGATAGTCTTAGAAGGGTCATCCTTCCATAATTCAAAAATCTTTTCTAATAAATCACATTGAGCAAAATCATGATACGCATTGTTAATAAAAATATCACAATCTTTAGATGCACTAATTATTCTATTAAGTGTGCTGGGATCAGAAATATCATACCCGTTACTACGGCTGAATCCCATAATCTCATCAGTATAGTATAAGTCAGCAATTGCTCGACCAATACCTTTAGTGTGACCGGTTATTGCTACTTTCATGCTTTTCCAATTAATCCCATGCTACTAAAAAATATCTGTCCGGCGACAAGCCGTAAAAATCAGATTTAAATTTATCTTGCCCGCTGTAGTCTAAATGATGCCATTCGTCTTTTCTTTTAATAAGTGTCCTAGCAGCATCGTTCCAATCAGTATTTAAAATAATCTTTTCAACTTCGTATTGTTTCTCGAGCACATTATCTAAATTGAAGTCGTCCCACTCATAGTGAAATAATTCAAAAGCATGTTCTTTGCTTACATAGTCGATACTAACATCAATACCCCATTTAGCTCGAAGTCTTATAACTTTATAGACTAGCGGAACTCTTTCAGCAAACTGCACCATTTGATTTAACGCAGCGCCATTAAATGTTTTTCTTTCGTATAGGTATGCATGGTCAATGTGCGGACCATCGATGGAATCGCACACAAACCAGGGTTGTTTTACTGCACTACGCCAGCCATCAGTGACTAGCGGTGCGCCGTTAACTATGGCGTATTCTCTTTCTAGCGATGTTAGATCATAGCCATTTTGATCAAAATTTTTGAGACAGTTATGGCTAAAATGAAAATTATTGTCTATGGGTAAAACCCAACTATTTTTTGGATTTAGACTTGCGGTGCTTTTTCTTAGGTTTATCATCTTTAGCAGGCCTACTCCACATGTTATCAAAACGATGATGATAAGCGTATACGTAATCTATGGGTTTGTCATAGATTTTTTTTGGTGGAACAAACGAAACAATCTCAGCTATTTTCATCTTCAATGATCTCTAGTTTTAGTGTTGTTTCGCCTTTTAAAATTCTATGAAACTCGCAGGCTTTAATTTTTATAACATCACCGGGTTTGATTTCTTTTGGCAATTTATTATCGTATTGAAACTTCCAACCAGTTCCTTCTAATACTGTAACAGTTCTATTCTTTTTATCTCTGTGCCAAACTAATTCATCTGCTTCTACTGTAGCAGCAAATTCTCTGAGAAACTTTTTTTCTGTGACTCTAAAGTCAGCGTAAGGATTATCGCTCATAGGCCATTTGATTCTTTCTACCCCACTCATAACTAACTTTATCATCAGTTATAGGACCGCCTTTGGCCCATGTGTGGCATGTTCTTGCGCTATGGCACTTAAAATGGTGCATCCAGCAATAGCCTAAACGTCCGTCGTTGTCACTAACTGGGCCTGGCATACACTCATCCATACGCGGAGAGATATCAAATGCTACACAGTTACCGCATAGACTTTTTTTTGCAGCTTCAACAGTAGTATCCCATTCGTCTGCCACCCGTTCCCAATAGTCACCAGGTTCGTCTACATTAAGCGGACCGTAGTTATATTTGTCTTGGACGTAATCTCTATTCTCAATATTGAATTCTAGATCTTGCGTTGCCCTAGGACATGCTTTACCTGCCTTGTCCTCTTGAAAGATTTCAAAAAGTCTCATCTTACCACCACTTTCCGCCTTTGACTAGACCGTAACGTGGTAAGCGACAAGCCCAATAGCCTGCTTTAGTCTTGTCGTTTTTCTTTTCACAGTTATGACGAGCAGCAAAACTTCTAGCACGATCTGGATTATTTGATTTAGTTCTAAGACCTGTTACATCACCAAATTCAATTTTTTTAACACGATCTGTCTTTGGATTCTTAACGTAAACATAATATTTTTTAGATCCGCCGCGCTTTGGTTTATTTAGATCTACATCTTTACCTGCATACTCAGCTTCGTTGACACTTTCTTCAGCATGATCTCTAGTAATCTCATTTGCAATTTCTTCAGCAGCATCACGATCTGCTTTAACCTTTTCTACGCTAACATTAATATAGTCTGCTAATTCTGCATCAGACATTTGTGAGATAGTACCTTCATCAGCTGATTCATCCATATAGGGAACATCTAGATATACTTCTCCTAAGCCTTTTAATTTTACTTTTTGACCAATATCGCTGGCTAGCATTTCTTCGCTTTCCCAGTCTAGCTGAGGTAGGCTACCTGCTTCGCGTAGCTTACGAGCTTTAACAAATACATCAAAATATCCTTCGCTCATGTAGCGGAATAAACTGTCACAAAGTGGAACACCTTCTTTAACATGGCGTGCTAGAGCTTCTAATGACGCATCTTTGTCGTATGCATCTTCTTCGTTTGTTTTATTGCGCTGTTTCTTTAGCTGTGCAATCTGTGAATCGATATTTTTGCGAGCAACTGGGCTTGACGCTGAATTCTTTTTACGAATTAAATCAGCAATCTGTGCGCCAACATCTTTATTGTCTTCCTCATTCATTGCACGATAATCTTCGTAGTCAACATACATGTCTGTATCACGATTGTAGTACTTGCCCTCTTTTGGATCGTAGTACAATACTTGTCCGTTCTTCATACGGAATGGACCTTCCAAGCCCTCACCGGACATATCTGTATAACGTTCGCGATCAATCCCAGGAACAACACCCTTTGATTTAATCTTATCCCATAGCTCGCGGTTCTCGGATTTACCTTCCGTTTGCGGTGCATTAGCTCGCTTAAAGGCAAAATCGGCTATCTTCATAAAACCCAACTTTGATGCTAGCATAGTATCTAGTTTTTGCTTTGCTTCATCGCCTACTGCATCGTAAACTTGAACAACAGCACTAGCACTATACATATCTACTCGCATGGTTCCGTCGCTAAATTTAACAGGACCCGCTTGCCGTCCAGCTAAAATGTTACGTAGCTGTTCAATCTGAGGTTTAGGACCTTCTTCAATAGTTGAGAATACTTCGTTAAGTTGCATAGCAGCCTCTTTATAATAAGTTACTTTAGCTTATTTATCAAATGAATGTTTACAGATATTCATTCAAAAGGTTGCTAGCTCTGATCAAATCAGATAAGGGATAAAATAACTTAATAGGAAATCTAAATGAGTTAGCGGCCTTGGCCTCTATACTTTTTAAATGAACGCTTCTTACTTTTATTCATAGAAGCTCTTTTTGGATTTCGTGAATCTTGCGACGTTTTCTTAATGATTGGAACGTGCTTTTGTGTAGTGGTGGTAGCCTTTTTAGCCATTGTGTCATCTCCCTTTGATACTGCTTATGGGCAGATGTACTATTTATTAAACAGACTAGTTATTAGTAAATTAGGTTGCTACAAATAAACTTGAATGGCCTTTGGACTTAGCCCACTTAATAGCTGCTTTTTTAGCTTCACCGTAACTCATTTGGTTTAGCTGAATGTAATCTTCACCTTCAACATCTTTGCTAAAGTTAATGCCACCACGATGTGCAACAAAGAACCAGCTACCTTGGCCACTAGGCTTGCGGCCGTGGGTCCACTCATAATCGGTGTTGCTGACTTCTGCTTCATCTAGACTATTCAGCTTTTGACTTACAGCTTGCATTAATGGAGATAGTAGTTGTTTTACTTCTTGCGGATCCATAACATCTGTTAGCGGCCACTCTACTTTACGCTCTAGTGTCTGTAACACTTGCGCTAGAACATCTTTTGGCTCGCCCCACTGGCTGCTTTCTGAAGCACCTACTAGTTTCCCTTGGTACGGATGGGGCTGCTCGCCGCCGCGCGATGGTTTTCTTAGTTTTGGTTTGTTGGTAGTAGAAACCACAGATTTGGGCCGCTTTTCTGTTCCCCATCCAAAATCACTAACTTCTAATATTTTCATAAATAAACCTTATGGATTTGTAAGCTCACCAACATACCAAATAGTAATAATAGCATTACCTGCACTTGCACTACCTTGAGTAATATATGCTGAAATTGTAGTTTCCGATGCGTAATTATATTCTGTTTCGTCCATGCATTGTGCATCAACATCAAACCCGCTAAAGAGCCTATCATTATCACTGCTGTCACCTACAGTTATTTCTGTATTTGAATCAGCACCAGTCCACACATTCGATGCTTCAACAACTACACTTGTAATCCAAGTATTTGGTTGTGCGTTAGCTAAATTAACTGTACCGTCATTAAATTCAACAACAAACTGATCGTTTCTCACTTTACTTTGTGCCCGAGTTCGTAGTTGTTGTAGTGTTACTGCGTGACTACCGATGCTAGCGTTTCCAATCTTTGCTTCAGCTAAACTACCTGTATGATCTTCAAATCGAATTTTTGAAGGATCAGAGCCAATCAGTGATGGTCCTTTTGAACCTAGCTGAACATTAGCAGCAACGCCATCAATATTATAACTCTTAATTTTATCTACCATGGGGCAGTCCTATTATCCAATGTTGCCTAAGTCTTCGATAGTTTGTACTGGAGCCAAGCTACCTGCGTCTTGTAGAACGGCAGTATCGCCCGAAAGCACAACACTTACTACGCCAGTTCCTGAAGTAGCTGTTCCGGTATGTACAGTTAATCTAATTACACCGCCAGTTGGGTATTCATATTGGAATTGGCTGTGATATTGTGCTGCTCTTAGTACATCAACATCCTGACTTCGGATGAATCGACTTGCGTTATTTGCATCGCCTACTTCAACAAAACTTGTAGTATTATCGCCTGTGCCACCCCAAGCGGACGGAATGTCTACTGTTACACTTATAATACGGGCGCCTGCGCTGATATTTGCAATATTGCTATTTGCACTATTATAGTTAAAAGGGACTGTAACGTGTTGTACAAGATCTAAGGTTTCAGCTTCCATCTGTGCTTTTGTGACAGCATGAGACCCTAATGTAGCGTTTGCTATTTCAATTTGCTGTAGTACATCTGTAGATGTATAAAATCCAATAACATTTGCATTAGCTGCAATGTATGAACCCTGCTTACCTAACTCAACATTAGCAGCTAAACCAGCTAAATTGTATCTTTTTACCTTAGCCATGACAATCCTCTTTTGAAAATTTGCATTAACAATATTTATCAAAAAACTCATTGACAGAAACGAATTTCATTGCTATACTTGTACAGTAAACTATACTAGGAACATTATGCGTACTGAATTTCGCCTAATTTTACACACATTGCCGTCTGATAAGACCGTTTATCGTATTCACGAGCTTTACTTAAACGATAATGATGAAATTGTTAAAATATCAGAACCAGTTACCCCTCAACACGAGTCATCTGAAGTGCTTACCCATATTCTTATACATATGCTTGGGGCATTAACTAAGCCCGTAGTTGACGGTAAATTAGTTTTTTCTAATAATATTAGCGATTCTATTGATGATGCGTTTGAACTAATGAAGAACAAAAATGTTTGATAATTCTACAAAAAGAATTGGCTTTGCGTGTAAATACTTACACAATGACCAAATGCTGTCTAAAAAGATTTTAGAGGAAATACAGCGTCCGCTAAACACCAAAGCAACTACAGTTGCTTGGCTTAACCGTCAATCCCGGGACGTAGCAGAACAACGTCTATGGGATATTATGATTCATAACACAGAGTCTGCAAGGAGATTAGTTGAATATGTTGGAGCGTTACCTGAAGATCTTCGCATGGTCCGTCTTGGCAGTGATATTCTTCCCGTTTATACTGAGCCTACTTGGTCTTATTTTTGGCATCGTAGTGATGTCATTGATGTTTTGGTACCTCGTTTTGCAGCTATTGGTGAGTTGGCTCGCAGCACCGGCGTCCGACTTAGTTTCCACCCAGGACAGTTTTGTGTCCTTGCTAGCGACAATCCAGACATTGTTGACCGTAGCGTAGAGGAATTTGAATACCATGCAGATATGGCCCGTTGGATGGGATATGGTAAATCGTTTCAGGACTTTAAAATCAACGTCCACATCGCGGGTCGTCAAGGCCCAGAAGGTATCAAGCGAGTTATCCCAAGACTCAGCCCCGAAGCAAGAAACTGCCTCACAATCGAAAACGACGAAATGTCCTGGGGTCTCAATTCGAGCCTAGAACTAGTAGACCACTGTGCGTTGGTGTTGGACATTCACCACCACTGGATTAGAAATGGAGAGTACATTGAAGCTAATGACGATCGTGTTAAAAGGGTTATTGACAGTTGGCGCGGTGTGCGTCCTGTTATTCATTACTCAGTTAGCAGGGAAGACCTGCTCCCCAACCACTGCGGGAACACTAGACCTGATCTTGACTCGCTGCTAGAGCAGGGTTATAAAAAAGCAAAACTTCGCGCACACAGCGATTACTACTGGAACAGCGCAGTCAATGACTGGGCCCTTACATTCCGAGATCAATTTGATATTATGTGTGAAAGCAAAGCTAAGAACCTTGCTAGCCATGCACTATATGCATATGAACAGCAAAAAGGCTAGGGTAACTGATCGAATGGGTGTTGTTTCACTGGGTGAAAAATATGGAAAATTTCTCACCGGGTCGTTGAGCAATGATGACAACTATGCTATTATTACTGATGCTTTTTGGTGGATGAATACTGTTGAGGAAATAACCAATTGGTTAGAAGAAACTCA
>JACCDW011541273.1_pt1 | contig 10713 bp, 7 predicted proteins | sample 7449781 | NCBI WGS metagenome assembly JACCDW01 (sample SAMN15323449, study PRJNA562643) | freshwater metagenome | isolation source: river surface water | place: USA:Blue River Watershed | collected 2017-08-18
CGCGTGGTACCTTCCACCGTGGAACCTCGGCCAAAATCTGGAGCATCAAGAAGAGAAGTTCCGTGCGCCGCCGTGCTGTTAGGCGAGTGTCCGCCGTCCTGTACAAGTCCAGGAGTGTCTGGAACTCCTCGTGCATCGCAATGAGCCCTTTGCCGGCCAGCTCACGGTACGTTTCTCCCACGCACGCCACCAAGAAGAAGCCAACGTTGTTCTTCCCTTTGCCACCTGGGGGTCCACGGTCAAGCGTAGATAACCCTGGCCCTTTGAACTCTTTGCGGACTAGCGCATCCTCCTCGAAGAGCCACTTGGTCCAAAACAGTGCACGCTCCAGCTCGCCGCCATTTATGGCCCCAACGATTTCGTTGGCTGCGCTATACATCTGCCGCGCATCCACAGACGCCTGGTATATGCGCCTCACAGCCGCCGAATCGGGCGACCGCAAGACGGACCGCAACCACGCCTCATTGCGATGCGTTTTTGGGTCTATAATAGGCACCTTCAGTTTCGGCCGTCGAGGACATAACTGCATCACTAAGGCCACCTCGCCGACCCGTTTTTGGACTGTTAGGGACCCATAGAATGCCTCCGTGGTCTGCAAGGCCGCGTCCTTGTCGAGCTCCATAAAGCGGCTGCGGAGATAGTGAAAAATGCGGGGTGATGCAATACCAATATGGTCCAGTGCGTGCTCATAACAGAGCCGCCCCCACAGGTCCTTGCCGCCGGATGCAATAAGGTCCGCAGTATAGTGCAAAAGTTTGCCCGTTGCGTCGGCACCTGTTTGTCCCATATGGAGGTCAATTGAACGTACAGCGTCCTGTAGAATATATCCAGAACGTGTGCGGGTGATTTTCAAGAGTTCGTCTTCATCGTCCCCCTCATCTTCATAATAGGGCTGTATTTGGAGCCGCGGAATCATTACTAGTAGGCGATGTTTCGCAGACCTCGGATTTATCACAGGATGAGTCGGATTTATCTATTGCCACCGGCTGTGGCGGTGGCAGAGCTGGCATCAAATACTCCATCCAGATACCTTCTAAGAATTTGTCAATATGCGCCCTAATAGACACTACAATATTTGTAATAGAACGGACGTATTTGGGCAATTCATTATGTAGAGAGTTGATGTCTTGGAGAATAAATTCATCGTGTTCGGGTTTGTAGATGTGATTTGCTTTTAGGAAATTCTGGGCAAACGTTTGGCAGTTGTTATCAAGAAAATCATAGTTGAAGAAATTCTCTCCCTCGGTGGCCTGGACGGCGCGTACCATATCCAAAAAGGTGGTGGCGGACGGACATTGGACGGCCAAATACTCGCATGGGGGGCCTGAAATCACGTCAGCGGTTGTTATATGGATAATTTGTGTTTTTTCTAATAGTGCATATACACGTCGATTATGTGGCAGGTCTAGTGCAAATAAGATGGAAATATGGTAAATATTGTTGTATTTGAATTTGCGACATAAGTCGTTGAATTTCCCGCGGGTCAAAATGTTCATAACAGTATTTACGTAGGTCTGTATGGGTTTGCGGACAAGTGTAATTTCACGAACTGTCGCTGAACCATATTGAATGAGTGTCATACGACTAGCGGGGGTGTATTCGCGACAGTCCTTAATGCGACGCCCGTAGAACAGTTTTTGAAATACGATATTGTGTTGGAGTGCGCGAAATAAATATACAATACATACAATGAAAATATACTGTCCATATTGTATGTATGCGTTCATAATGAGCTATTAATGAGGCTGCTTACTTGTATTTGTTGCTAACGCGTTTTGTACCATTTGCGCGGGGAATCAGACCCTTGGCCTTGAGTGATGAGCGCATTGTGAAGCCGATAGATTTGTCGGCGCGGTAGCGACGGAGGGCCGCGCGGTCTTTTGCAGTGGGTTTGTACCCACCACGGACGAGCTTGCCGAGTGAGCAAGGACAAGGACCACCCCCACGGCGCTTAATAGTTCCACGCCGCTTGCCTCCATTCATAATTCCTAGTGCTTTTAGCATTGTAGGCTGGCCAGTGCAGCCACCGTAGCCGCCACGTAAGGTCTTCTTCGGGGGCTTGCCACCCATACAACCGCAGCCACCTTTCATAACCGGTAATTGACGCATCGCGACTGCCTCCGCGCCGGCATCGGGGCCTATTTTATAGAGACCGCTGACCGCCTCGGCGACCTTATTTCCGAAAAATGTTTCTGTGGGTCCGCACGACATATCTATTAAGGGTGTATAAAATATGCGGCTATAATAGATAGATTTATGAAAACACGACGGCTCAAGAAAAATAATCCACACTGGCCTCGGAAATACTACGCGGGTCTGACGGCAAAGCAGGCCGCAGTTCGCCGCAAGGAAATCCTAAAATACGGTGCGCTCCCTTCGAGTGACCGGCGGGCATATGTCGGATTCAAGACGGACCGTGGTGTAAAAACAAAGACAAGTCATTACACCGCGGATTTTCGTCGTATATTCCCCGAGGCTAAAAGTCTGACACAGAAGGCGAAGGCCACGGGGGTGCCTGTGCGCTTCTTACAAGAGTCCTATGACCGTGGCTTGGCCGCTTGGCGCACGGGACACAGGCCCGGAGCTACGGGGCAACAGTGGGGCTACGCACGCGTACATTCTCTATTAATGTGTGGAAAGACCCACTATGGGCCCGATTCGGATTTAGTGCGGGATGCTAAGGCCGCCTCGGTGGCAGCACGGCGCTGGTTTGGACGCTGTAAGAGTGCTAAGACGACTCGTGTTTAGTGTGAGTCTGCTTCAGCGTAGCGTGGCAGCGAACACGTTAATGTGAGTCTGCTTCAGCGTAGCGTGGCAGCGAACACGTTAATGTGAGTCTGCCTCCACGTCATCCTTCGTGTGCTCCAGGCGGCGCACAAGTGTCTTCACAGCCTCCGCCCAAGTGTAACCCGCAACACGTGCAGCCCCAGCCTTCCCGTGCTGAGCCCGCAGCTCTGAATCGAGCACATAATTCTCCATCGCCAAACACAGGTCGTGTGGGTCACACAGCCACGCCTCGCCCCCAACAGGAGACTGAGCCATCGTATAATAGTACCGTGTCTTAGGCTTCACCAAGTAAGAACAATCAGCCCCGCAATACTCCTTATAGCCGCCCACATCAGGTGCGACCTGGGGAACACCAAGACCCATCTGTTCAAATGTACATAGACCCCAGCCCTCACCCTCGGCCGCCGACACACCCACATCCCCCGCATTGTAAAGCATATTAATCTCCTCGTCTGTGTAGGTCATATCGCGCTGTGTAATAATCAGACGGTCCCCAAACATCTCAGGGCGCACCCCGCGTGCCTTCAGTTCGCGTACATAAATCTCAAATAGCGGCCAACCTCCCTTCTCGCCCTTGTCGCACACACACAGAAGTCCCACCTTCTTACTAGGATACTTCACAATCAGCTCCACGAATGCCATTATAAGTAAGTCTAGGCGTTTGCGAGGCTGGTTGCGATTAAACGACGTAAGGAGAAACATATCCACAGGCAGACCAAGTGCCTTGCGGGCAACATCCCTATCTACTTTGCGGAATAACTCGCTGTCGAACCCGTGTCCTAGCACATCAATTGGTCGATGCACACCTTGGGCTTTCAGTGTGTCGCGCCAATACTTCGTAAATGTAAAAATGCGGTCGGCCTCGCGGTTTAGTACATCAATATGGGCCAACGTTTGGCTACTATACACCTGGTCAATATAGACCCATGTCTGAAACGTACGCTCAATGCCGGCCTTCTTAATAGCCTCCATAAAGTTCGTGACAATGCTCATATCATTATACACCATAACAACGTGGGGCTTGAACTCCTGAATCTTCTCAGGGAGCGCCGAAAAGGCAAAACCCATTTGCTGGTTCTGAAGGTCCATTGCGGCCGCATCAATCTCACGCACCCCCGCTGGATACCGCCGCTCCACTGCGTTATTTCCTTTGTACTTCTGGAACCCGAAATGAATCACGTCGAGCCAAGGGATCTTCGCGAGCTCCTTGAGAATCCCATAACTCACCTTACTGTAGCCCGTCACCTGGGAAATGTGCGTACTTACGAGCATAAACTTCAGCTTCTTCTCAGTGCTATTTATAGACCCAGTAGAAACAACAGGCGTTTCAACTACCGCAGTAGTACTAGCCTGAGTCCCAAGTGCGGACTGTAGATTTCTCAAATAGCTTGCGAGGTCCGACATATCTATTTGAGAAATTAATGTACTCTAGATTTAGGCTGATGTTTAGACAAACATCTCCGCGATTTTCTTCTTCAATTCGTCCTTCCATTCCACCCACTTCCCTAATAGTGTAGCACGATACATATCAAGGACCTCATCATTGGCCGTCAGGACTTTTAGTGTCTCTCCTGCCGCATCCCAAGAAGGAACCGTATAGATGGGGAGATGAGCCGACAAGAACGCCCAATAGGCTTCATCTCCTGCCTGACGCACATAGAGTGGAACACATCCGTGTTCGAGCGCTTCCCACATACGGAATGTCTCCACATTATTTCCAGCAAACACAGGTACAGCCTTTGATGAATCAAGGAGCTCGCTATATGCTTTAGCATCATAGGGCGTCTCCTCCTTCCATTCGGTCCGCAAACTGAGTTTATAGGCCCCCTCTGTGAGCCCAGCCAATTTCGTAGCCAACACATCACGTCCGCCCCAGGCAGTTCCCTCAAAGGACCACACATACCGACGCTGTGCTGACGTAGTCTTGGGCCCGTCACCACCAGCTCTACCACGTGCATATCCAAGAGGGATAGTTAGAATATGTGAAGCACTTGGTACATCGACCCGTGCATAGTTTCGCAACACCCCCTTACAAGTCCCGTACGAGTACCAGTCAATGGGGTCTGGACTAGCAGCGTGCTCATCGCTCAAGTGGATAGCATAGAAGGCTTGGCCGAGGCCGTTCCAGAACGCAAAGATATTTCTCCAGAATTCCATATTGGGATTCTGAACGATACAAATAGGAGGTGGTGTAATAGTCTGACCAAGAGGAATTGTACGAATACAACGGAACTCCAGTTTTGCCTGGAATAGCTCGGCGAGCCAATCCCGCTCCATAGAATCATATGTCTCCGAAAATGTGTAGATTACACGGGTCTTTTCATACGTTTGTGCTACAGGAGGGACAATAGATACAACAGGAGCAGATGGCGGTGCAGTCATTGGAGCTGCAGCCCCAACAGGAACACGAATACCGCGTGTCTCTGCCAACGCCGCCCGTACATCAAGTTGAGCCCCCACAGCCAATGCCGCCTCCCGTTCTGTCTCTGGAAAACGCTCATCATTATTCCACAGGTCACTATCAAACGTATCTTCGCGGCCGTAATTATTGAAATCAGAATTAACATACTTGGGATCCTCTTCTTGTATACAACCAACGGGCTGTGAGTCGAGGAAATACAGATTCAAGGCGGCCCCATTGCCTTCATTGCACATCATATGGTCAGAAACGGCATAGTAGCCATCGTGGGCCTTGATAATATCCATCATCTTCTGTGCACCACGCTTGCTCATCACATACGCATATGCACAGAAGTGGAAATACCGCGTGGGGTCGCGTTGGCCAAAAATCTGGTTCGCCGCCACACGGCACCACGGCCCTCCATCCACAGGCTCCTTCACTGCTTCCAACATAGTCCTATTAGGTGGTAGCACACCGCCAAAATAGAGGACATCGAAATCCTTTGGTGCACGCATCATTGACTTCATTGCCTCCATTTCGAAGCTCGGTCGCAGCTTCGCATCATCCTCGAAAATGAAATATGTCGTGTCGGCTGGTCCAGGCTCCGATGCAAGTTGTTGCCAGAGGCCCAAATGAGAGAGCGAACACCCCATAACAGCCTTCTTCCAGTGGAATGAGTTAGGGCGGAATAGACGAGCCACATGAGGGGTCAGCTCCATTGCCCGTCCATCCACACCAGGCCATATCTGGACCTTCTTCATAATAGGATTCTGGCCCTTGAAGCACTCGAGACGGTCCGCACGACGGGCCAAATTTATGACATACGAGTCTGTGAAAAGCCCCATAAATGACACATTCTTCTTGAAGTCGCCACGATGTACATAATATGCACGCCCTGTTATAAATGTACGACGCAAACTTTCATCACAATAGTCGCGCTCAGCCCCCAACCAAGCAACTGGATAGCGACGCCCAAGGATGCTCAAAATAGACTGGTCGTGACGATGACCATACGCTTGACCTGATGCAAGCACACCTTCCCACTTAGGGCCGGCCAGCACATCACGGCGCTGTGCCCACGTCCAGGCCTCCTCGAAGAACTGCACCGCAAGCATATTCCCTGCTCTAAATGCAACTAGCCCAGCAAGCGTCTGGGGCTTCTCTAGCTCAGCATCCGTTACAGCAAGTGCAGCCTTGAAAGGCGCCGAGCACCAATATTTATTGAGCTGTGTGCTGTCCTCGTATAGACATACACCGTATTTCAGTGCAGCCGCACCGGCCTCCAGTGGAAGACGCACCATAACCGAGCCGGCATCTGAATAGAGCACAAGAGAGTCCTTGTATGCCGCGTGCGTGGCCAACGTCTTGAATACGTGCAGCTTCCACCCATAATGCTGGGGCTCCCAGAAATCAGGAAAATCCGCAGGCGCGATAGTAGGAACATCATAGATATCGCAATTAGGAGTCTTCGCAATCTCAGCCCGTGTTTCGGGTTCGACATCATTTGCCAAAAACACTGCAATCTTATATGTCTTAAATGCAGAGGCCTGCTTCTCAATATAACTCATCCATTGAGTTAGTGACCCAATGAATTTATTAGATGTATATGTGGCAAACACCACAGGCGTGTTTTCATTCATCTCCATATTAGTACTATTAGGTGGTGTTGGAGCAGATTTAGGTGTTGTTGCTAGCCCAATCCTCTCAGGAACATAGCTGACATCTTCACCGACCCGTGCCAGGATTCGCCGTGCCGTCTCGGCCAGCAGACTACGCACCTCCTCACATTTGGCCGCCGACAGCGCCGGCACGGCCGCCATTTCGGCCCAGCGACTCTCGGCCCCCATAACAGCTGTGATTAAGTCGCGCCCATCAAGGTCATTCGCATTGATAAACCCGTGCTCGTCAAAGTCCTCGACCACCTCCCGTGCGCCCCAGTAAATTGGCACAGCACCCGCCGCCTTTGCGTGTAAAATCTTCTCAGTCACATAACCAGGGGCACGCTGATTTTCGTAGGCCAGGACGAACTTGTAGTCCTTCAAGTACTCCAGCTTTCGCAGCTCACCACCGCCACCACCGGCCCCCGCAAAAATCCCGTCGCCCACATTATTGTAGAGTCGCCCAGCAGAATCGACGTGCTTATACGAGTCAAGAGTATGGAATGCAGCATTTCGCACAGGGTTCATCGGGTTGCTCACCACAAATGCACAGAACTTTTGCTTGCGCTCCCATTCGGCCTTATCAACGCTACACACACGTTCTAGCGGAATCAGCTTAGGATTTACCAGGCGCTCATTATCGGCCCCAAACCAGTCAATTGACATCATCCAGTGAGTCAAGCGGATAACACGGTCGCTCGTCGTTGCAGTCGGTGCAGTAAATCCGAGGTTTAAGAACACGTCTGCACTGTCGAGTGGAACCGGTACCTGCTCCGCCGTGTGAAATACAGTCGGCACACCAGGGAACGGCGGCAAATCCCGCGTCTGGTCACCATAAGGTCCCAGGACAACCAGGTCAGGCTTCAGGCCCGCTGCCTTCACTTCGTAATAGTCCATCCCTTTTATTTGTAATGGAGTAGTCCTATTACGCACTGCAGCCTCGAGCAAGAGCGTAAAGAAATTGTAGGCCGGCTGGAAATTCTCCCACATATTCACAAATGCAACCACTAGGGTTTTCCTAGATTCAATAGAGCTTACTATTGGGACATTAGTCTCCACAGGAATGGCAGGTGCTACCGTATCATTCCGTGACAAAATCTCCTCCACGGCTGCCTTCCAACCCGCCTGAACCGCCGCACGGCCGGCACCCCACACCTCTAATAGTCGCTGACGAGTCGCCGGCAAATCCGCCCGCAGTCGCGCCGCCGCCACAGGGAGCCGCTCAAATGCCGCCACGAGCCCCGAAATACTGTTTGCCTCATAATACAAATCTTCCCACACACCTCCTAACTGTTTTATCCACAGACTATTATGGACGACAGGAGTACCTGTCCAGGCACTGTCAAAATACGCGTATTTTCCATGGGCAAATCTGACGTGGGCAAGCAGTGCCGTATTTTCCCCGAGTAAATGCCAGTCACAGACCCGCTGACGGCCCACGAAATTATACTCGAGTCCATCACTGCGTGCGTGGGCAAAAATATTGTCCTGGAAGAACTTATTTTCCTTAATATGTTCACCATTATGAACAATAACACCCTTAATAGGAAGTTTCCGTCCTTCACATACGGCCCGTAGACCAACAAGCGGGAAAATCGCGGAGCTACCGTTACGCTGATTTGACTCTGAAATACGAATGACCCACGGCTCACTCGCCCCTACTTGTGGATTCGCCGGCGGGAGACTCTCGAGATGTGCAATTAGGGCAGCTGGTGTCCAGAAAAATGGGAGACGGCGTGTTGGCTTGCCGGCGCTAATTGCCGTCCAAACCTCCTCGTCCTCGGTCGTCAGCGTGTCCCACATCCACACTTCATCCACCGCCTTAATTGCCCGTCTAATGCTCACAATGGGATAAATGGACGCCTCGATTTCACGCATTGCCCCGTGTTCGCGCACAAATAGTACATTGCGGCGACCAAGATGACGACGGTCCTCCGTTGAAAGAATGCCGACCATATCAATGAGGAGGTCATAACGCTTCGGTGTATTTAGGGCCGTTCGCAGGCCTACCACTGGCCACAGCGATTTTACGCGGTCGCAATCAATAAACCAATAGGAGGTTGGCGTTGCTGGTGCTTCCATTTCCGCGCCAGGCGCGTTGGGGAGGGCCTTTGGGCACTCCACTTCCCCTACGTGTATAAGTGTGACGGTGTACCCGAGGTCCGTCAGTAGCTCCGCTAAATTCAATGTAGCCACTGATTGACTCCCTCCAAAATAGGAGCCGCCAATAAAACTGGCGATTGCTATATTGCTCATACGAAATTCTAGTGTATTTATTCTTTCTGCCCCTTAGATTGTAGCATTGCGGCCCAAGCATCTTGTACTGTGGGGTTGTGAATACTATGGCGCCAGAAAAGAGTCTGGGCTCTACTAGTTATAATAGGTCCGTCTATCTTATGTGTTCGTGTGCGATTAATTGCATCATTCAAGGTGGCGAGTGAATTTCCCTTATAAGTGTAGCCGAAATCCGCCCAACGCTCCCCATTATGGACAACAGGAAATCCGCAGTAAAGGAGCTCCAAAATCATATAATTGTATTCGTTATTTACCTGGTGACACAAAAATGTCGCCGTGGGAAATTCGGTCATCATTTCGACCATACTTGCTCGTCCGCGGAAATCACAATAAGGGCGGATGGCGAGATTTGGGAGGATATTTTCGACAAAATGGCCTGATGCTAATAGTCGCTGTCCGTTAATTATAATAACACGAGGGGTCCAACCAGGATTTGCCCGTGCGCGCTCTGAAAGGGCTAGTAGGGGAATGATGGCGGATTTCTGGAAGCTGATATTTGGCTCCATAATAATGTACGTCTCGGGCTCGGTGGGCCCAGGCATACGCCACGACAAGCGCTGGCGTCCATGGTCACTGATGAAACATGGGTCCCACACGTAAGGGGCGATTTTGGCAGCGTCAATGCTACAGTGATTCAGGACGCCGGCATATTCGCGATGCATTTCATAGTGCGGCGAGACCCAGATTTCATCCATTTCGCCGACTACGTGGTGACTGAAGTTGATTTCCGTGTAGAACTGAATGGTCTCGACGTCGATATTTAGAATATTTCCGAGATACAATTTGATATTTCGCGCCCCGAGCGCCTTCATGAATTTCCGAAAGGGTACGTCGATGGACATACCAATTTCTAAATAGATTTTCACGGGCAGCGGTGATTTCATTAGCGCCTCGACCGTTAAAATACGACAGTCGGACAAAAAAGGCTCAGGAGCAGTGACCGCCGTGTTAAATAAGAAGAACGGTAAATACCCAAGGGCCTCGCACAGGCGGTAAATCATGTAAATATTTTGATATAAGCCGTTGCTAAAAATACTCCCCTTATTAATCGTCGCAGACGCAATTAGTATCACAGGTCTCTCTAGCACCTCCCCTAATTGTGCTGTAGTAGAAGCTGGTTCTAACATATCAGGGTCAGGGACCGTTGTGTTCATACCAGGTAGTGGGTGCGCAGTGGTAGTGTCCATTTATATAGGAGTAGTAGTGGGCCTTAAAATGGTAGTATGTGTATAGATATGGAAGTATTTCTCGTGCCCTTTCAGGCAAAATTTTTCGCCCCCTTGCGCCCTTCACAACTCACTGCTTATAGGGATGCGTGGATGTATTTCGAATACGTTGGAATGTACAATTATGGGGTGCGTGAAAAACGCTTGGCAGACCCGACGGCGGCCGTATCGTATTTTAGATTTCCGTCCGACGAAGACAAACAGCGATACACGCTTGGCTTACAATTGTATTTGAGAGCGTATCCCGAATACCAGTATAATTTGTCCGCAATAGTTCCTGTGGAGATTTAGCTCCATCGTATTTACTCAAACTCAAAGTATTTCGCCTGCTCGGCGTACATATCAG
>JACCDW010344514.1_pt1 | contig 10709 bp, 11 predicted proteins | sample 7449781 | NCBI WGS metagenome assembly JACCDW01 (sample SAMN15323449, study PRJNA562643) | freshwater metagenome | isolation source: river surface water | place: USA:Blue River Watershed | collected 2017-08-18
CCAGCACCATGCCAAACAAAAACAAGGAATGCGAAAAGCGACCCGGTGCCAATACGCAACTGGCTGCATCAGGTCCAAAGGTATCTAGACACACACGCAGGCTTTCGGTCCACGATTGGTGGTGACGGCGAAAACCTTTTGGTGTGCCTGTGCTGCCAGATGTGAACCCAATGTAAAACGGCGATGTCGGCGTAGGTGCAGACGGTGTGGCTGGGCCTTGTGAAAACGCATCTTGCACAGTTTTGCGCACGCTAGCGGGCCAATCGGGGTCACTCACGGCAGCGCATCGACCGCTGCTGATGATCGCCAGGAAGTGCACTATTTGCGCAAGGGTGCTTTGTTGTTCATCGACAAAAACAGTGGCTGGTGCATGCTGCTGTTGAAGTGCGATGACTTCCTGCTGAACCTTTTCATACAGCTCTGAGAATGTGAGCTGTGTTCGCCCGTCATCCAAAGCCACCACTTGTGCACGGGACTTCGCCCAGTGCACAAGTGGTGCATGAACCAGCGTGTCAGCCACCAAAGCGCCAATCAGGCAGGCCACGCGCCACGGTGTGAACCACGGTCGCGCACAGGACGCACTTGATCAAGTCGCCCGGCACAAACACCAAGGTTCCCATGATGGCTTGTTCCCAGGTCAGGTTGGCAATGTTGACCAAGCCAATCACACCAAACACATGCACCACCAACAAGCCACCAATGGCTGATGCCACAAATGCGCTGATAGCAGCACTGCGCGGTGTGGCACGCGGCAGCATGTGCATGACCCAACCCGCCACAAATGCGCCAACTGGCCAGCCAATCAAATAGCCACTGGCAGGCGCGAAGAACACACCAATGCCACCGCGACCACCTGACAGCAAAGGCAAACCAATTGCCACTGCTGCAAGAAACAACAGCAAGGCTTGCAATGCGCGCTTTGGGCCGAGCATGCAGCCTGCCAACATCACGCCCAAAGTTTGCAGTGTGATGGGCACACCCAATGGCAAATCAATTTTTGGAATCAACCCAAAAACAGCGATCAAAGCCGCGAAGAGTGAAACCAACGCGATGGATAAAGAAGATGTGTTCATAAAAAGATAAGTGGTAGTCATCGCGTTAACGGCGAAATCGCACGTGCAGCGTGTCAGCCACGCGTCTAGCGGCAACCAACATTTGAATGGTGAGAGGAGCAAGTATTTTAAAACCGCCCGCATTGCCCGTGCGCAAGCGGTGTGCATCGTCCAAACGACGCCAGAGCACGAAGAAATGCTCAGTGAAGCGCAGCATCAATGCCACTTGTAACGATAAGCGTTCGGGCTCAACGCCTAAAAATCGCAAAGGACTCAGTAGCCACGCAAAAACAGCTAACAAGTCCGTGTGACGTGTGGTGAGCGTGAGCGCAATACCCATCAAGGTGGTGCTGATCAAGCGCAGCACACTGATGGCCCCCACCATTGGCTGTTGCATGTAAACATGAAACAAACCGATCAACACACTGGCAAACGCCAAGCCCATCAGCAAAGGCTTAACGCGTATCGCCGCTCTACCTAGTGAGACAAAAATCAACAGGCAACAGGCTGCACTAGCGAGTAGGACAGCAAGCTCGTTCGTCAGAAAAACACCCGTCCCCAACAATGCCAAAAAAGCCAGCTTGATGGCGGCAGGCAGGCGATGCAGCCAAGTGGGATCATCGCTGTAAAGGCTGCCCATTACTTAGCCCATCCGCGCGGACACATCCGCTTCGTATTGCGCACACACGTCTGCACCCAATCCGTCGGCACGAACACAGCCTTTGTCTAACCAAATGACCCTTTCAAAGTGGCGGACATGGTCCAACACATGGGTGGACACAATGACTTGTTGTGGCGCGGTTGCAATCTCTTTGCGTAGCACAGCTTGTCCGGGCAGATCGAGACTGGAAAAGGGTTCGTCTAACAAGAGTGTTTGGTGCGCACCAATCAGTAGCGCTAACCAACACACGTGTTGGCGCTGACCTTGGCTCAGGCTGCCAATGGCGCGTGGGGCCCAATCCCCCAAATCTCGTGCGGCTAACCAAGTGCGCACATGGGTTTGCGTCTCGGCGCGAGACAAACGCAAATGGCGCAGGCTCAAAGCCAGCTCTTCCTCCACGGTCGGAAAGATGATTTGTTCGTCGGGGTTTTGAAACATCATGCCCACAGCCGGAGCAGCACGATCAGCCGCGACAGATAGGTGCACTTGCCCTGATTGCGGAAGATCAAGGCCGCAGATCAAACGAAACAAACTGCTTTTGCCTGCACCGTTGTCACCAATGAGGCCAATGCGAGATTCATTCAGGCCCAAGGTCAAAGACTGAAACACAGTGGTGTTGCCACGCAGCAATGTCACCCCATCAAGCGCAATAGGCATGCTGGCTGAAAGTTTCGCTGGTGTTTTGAAAGCTAAGGGCATGCGCACATGTTCTAAAAAACTAGATTATCGACGGAGCCAAACGGCATGAAAAAACCCCACCGTGTTGCCACGATGGGGTTTTAGACTTTTAAATCTTTAACTGGCTAAGCCAGCGGGGGGATTAGAAAGTGTGGCGAACGCCGATCGCTGTTGATTTTGTCAAACCTTCAGTAGAAGTGTCTGCACCGAGATTTGTGTTGACATCACGAGACTCGTAACGCACGTAAGCGTTCGTGCGCTTGCTCAAAGCGTAATCAGCACCGATGCCAGAAACTTTCTTGTCAACGTTAGCAGTTGTTTTGTCATTGCTTGAGCCCATCGAAGCAAACAATGTTGTTGCACCCATGACGTAAGAAGCGCCGACCATACGACCTGATGTATTGACAGCAGTTGATGTGTCTTGCTTCTCAGTCCAAGTAGCACCGAACAACTTAGCAGCGCCAATTGTGTAGTTAGCAGACAAGATGCTCAACTTGTTTTCTTTGTTTGCAGCCAAGGTTGCAACACCCAAGTTACCTTGTGCATCAACAACGCCTTCAGAGCCTTGTGACACTTTTTGGTTTGCGTAAGCGACGTTCAATGGACCGTTAGAGTACTTCAAACCGAATTCCGACACGCCTTCACGGTTAGTTGCAACGTTAGAAGCAGCAGTGGTGCTTGTCACGTTACCGCCAACAGCATTAACTTTTGGCACAAACAGATAAGAACCCGAGAAGCCGCTAAAGCTTGCGGTTTCCAGACGGATTGCGTTGTTAAAACGTGTAGGAGCAGATTGGTAAGCTGTTACGGGTGCAGCAGTGCTGTAACGAGTGTAGATGTTACCGTTTGAGCCGTAACCTGAGCCCAAAGCTGTACCAAACACAGAGCCAACACCCCATGCATCCAAAGCAGCAGAGTTCACACGACCCAGCTTCAATGAACCAGTTGCATTTGACAGGCCAACGAACGCTTGTTGTGCGTTAGAGGTCAAAACGGTGTTGTTGGTTGTAGCTGTACCACCGGCTTGGTTAACAGCTGTACCGCCAGCACCTGCGCCGGTCAAGAAGTCAGGCGTCAATTGCAACTGGAAGTTAGCAGCCAAACCGCCACCGAGATCTTCAGTACCAGCAAAAGTCAACACAGTAGTAGCAGAGTTGTTTGCGGCCAAGCCTTTAGTGTCTTTGTTAGCAGCAGGTGCATTCACAATTTTGTAACCAGTGTCAATCAGGCCAGACAAAGTCACAGAAGATTGAGCTTGTGCGCCGAAAGCGGCGAGTGCTGCGATAGCAACGAGGGTTGTAAATCATGTCGAAGGTGCTAGAAGGTATCGACAGTGTGCGTTGATTTTGTTTAGGTGTTGCCAGAAAATTTTCGTTAAAAGTTGTACGGTAATTGGTTTGCAACTTTGACCGCGTTAAAACAACACATGCATGCCTATTTTGCAGAGTGGTACGACTGGCAAAGACATGGCAGCGACACGGCACAAACGCAACCGTATGGTTTGCTGGCGCTGCTTAAAACAGGTCGTAATTTGCGGTGTACAACATTACGCTTGAGCGATGCTGACCCAAATTACCAACTACGCTATTGATGCTGCCAACGACCAACTGCACAAGCGTGAACGCACCGTACCTATAGCAAACACAATCACCGCCGTTGCAGGTTATCCCAACAAACTTGTAGTGTTCAAAATTGCCGCCAGCAAGTTCTGGCAGGTGCGATGCTTTGTTGCAGGACGCACACACAGACGCACGACAAAAACCACATCACTCAAGCAAGCTCAACGTTTCGCTCGTTGGTTTTATGAAAGCCTACTCGCCAAGCGCCATATCTCTCAGCTTGAACCAAGTGCTGCAATCGCATCCAAACCTGCCCGCAAAACAAACGAGCCACAAGTGCTGACGTTTGGTGCCATTGCAGCACAGGTGTATGCCAACGAACACGCACGAATGGAGCGGGGTGAATTTGGTGCAGGCAGCTTGCGTATGTTTCGCAACAGGTTGGATGCATATGTGCTCCCACACTTTGGCGCAATGCTTCCCAGTGCGATCACGTATCAAATGTTACAAGAGTTCGCACAAACGCTGAGCATCAAGCACACGACCACAACCGTCAGCAACTACCTAATCACTGTTCGCAAGGTGCTTGTCCATGCTGTGCGTATTGGGGCGATTGAGCAGGCACCTGACATTCCCAAAATCAAAGTCAAGTCTGCATCGCGTGGTGCTTTCACACCCACTGAGTATTGGCAGTTACTAAGAGCTGCTCGTGCGCTGCGTGGTGTGCAGCATCCAGCCAGCAAGAAAGAGATGCGCAAACGTATCAAGCAAGCCTACAACGATCACCGCATGCCACCTGAAATGGCTTGGTCAATAAGCTTGATGGTCAACTGCTTCTTGCGACCAGGCGACTTAACCAAGCTCAAGCATCGCCATGTTGAAGTGATACGAGGCAAGAACACATATTTGCGCCTTACCCTGCCTGAAACTAAGCTGCATAGTGCACCCATCGTCACACTACGCCCTGCTGTTCGCATTTACGAGCAAATCTGCAAGCACAGACCTGATGCAAAGCCCAACGATTACCTGCTGCTGCCTGACTTAATAAACCGCACACACGCTTTGGCAGTGCTGAGCACCATGTTTAACTGGGTGCTTGAGCACACGGGACTCAAACTCAACCCACATGGGCATCCTCGCAGCCTTTACAGCTTGCGTCACAGCGCCATCACCTTCCGCTTGCTTTATGGGCAAGGGATTGACTTGATAACTCTGGCGCGAAATGCTCGCACCAGTGTGGAAGTTATCAACAACCACTATGCAAGCACTGTGACTGGTGAGCAAAACATTGCCATGCTGCAAAGTAGGCGCACTCACACTTAGCAAGCACGCCTGCAATAACGTTATTTCTTAAACCCATCACGCAGCTTGGTGCTGGCGCTTTCAATCTGTGCATCTAGCTCGCTGTTCAATGCAGCATTGATCAAAGTGTCGAAAACAGCTGGCAGTTCTTTGACGCTGGCAATCTCAATGGCTGATTTACCTTTGCTCAACTCCAGCGTCTTGCTCCCATAAAAGACGCTGAGCAGCGTTTCATTCTTTTCACCTGTCCACCACCAAGCTTTGATGCGAACAGGCATTTCACGCACCGTGCGTTCGCCTGTTGCAGCGTCACGTAAAGTGCGTAAACGCTTTGGCGTGTACATGCGTCCTTCAATCTGAGCCAATGCCAATTCACGTTGCTCAGTGAGTTTTTGAAGCAACTTGTTGCGGCGCTTGACCACATCAGGCAGCGCACGTGGTTTACGAGCAGTTGTGAGTTTGAGTGTTGCGAGTGCGGAAGTAGACATGTGCTTTTCCTTTCAAATGTTGTTAAAGCACAGGTAATTTTGTGATCAAGATGGCGCTTGGACAACCTGAAACCCGCAACATTGGCGGGTTATGGATAAACGTTGAGCTACGGTTTTGATGCAACTGGTTTGATTTGTTGCACAGCACTTAGTTTTTTCTGTGCTTTGGCAACTTGCTGGCGCTGACGCTCTGCTGCAAGTGATTGACCAGCACGATCTTTGGCCGCTTTGAGTGAGTCAATACGGAGTTGCTCAGGCGTTTTGGTTTGGGTGGCGAATTCTTTTAGGCGCATGCAGTATTTACTTAAACCACAAGAACCCCAAAGATTTGGTACTGAATTTTTGCGGTTTCTTTTGTCGATGCTAAATACTTTTATGAGCAAATTTAAAGACGCCAAAGACAGACAAAAATCTAATGCATGGTTGAAAACCAATGGCATTGGCATCAACCAAATCTACGTTGGCACAACAGAGCTTTTCCAAGCTCAAAGTCTAGCAACTACAACGCTCAGAAATCATGGCTCACTTTTAGAACACAACCAAGCAGCAGTACTGAACAACTTTCTGCGTACAGCAAGAAGCAGCAAGCGTGACAAGATCACGCAAGCCCAATGCTTCAAAGTTTTGAACATCACAAAACAAGCTCAACGCAAACTTGCAAAGTTGACGAAACGAAAAACACAGGCTCACATTAAGGCATCACTCAGGCAAACATACGAGTAAGTCACTCGTTAAAAAATGGCAAAAACGCGGGTTGTAATATGACGGCTAATGACCCCGCACTTCACATGCTGCTGCAATGACATGTGTTTAAAGTGAAAGCCGCAGAGTTTCTGCACATGTTGCAGATTGCAAGTTTCAATACATTCGTCTTGCGTCAAACTCCATTGCAGTCGTGTGCACGTGAGAACTCACTCAAATGAAACACACGACGACGGTTATGCGTTTTGGTTCAACCAGCGTATAGCCGTCGCATGACCATTCGAATCTATCTAAATGAAGCAGTGCAGCTCACGCTTCGCGTTCGGCATTGATTACTTCAAATCAACTAAAACCAAGTGCAAACAAAACACAGAGCGAACAGCGATGTGTGTTTTGTGCAGCACAAGCGAACGTCAGTTCGCTCTTAATACTTTCATACTGCCAGCTGATCAAAACCCAAAAGCAATTGGGATTACGACTGCAATTTGCCAAGCGATGTTTGCAGTAGCAAACGCACAGCAGCACATCAAATCACGCACGCAAGCGTTTCAAATATCGTCCGCGTGCGTGACGATGCTGAGCACGCAAAAGACAGCGTGCAGCGTGTTTAAAGCAGTCGTGTTCAAAAACCCACACTTATGCGTGTTGCTGCAATAAATACAAGACCAAAGAGAATACGCAAAGTCCGTTCACCAGTGCGTAAGTCATTGAAATCGAACAGATCACACATAACCCGTCAACTTGCCGTACTTCTCTTGCTCAATCAGTGTCAAAGATCGCACACTAATTGCACACAACTTATTTGGAGAAGCATTATGGCAACAGCAAAATCACTAACACCTGCAGAAATTACTAAAGCACTGGACTACATTGCACAGAACACAAATGCGAAACGCAATCGCATCATGTTCTTGCTAACAGCGATGGCAGGTTTGCGTGTCGGCGAAGTTGCGTGCTTGAAAATTGGTGATGTACGTGATTCAGATGGCAGCATTTGCAGTGAAATTTACTTTGCTGCTGAGCGTGTCAAACACAACCATGCACGCACTGTGTACTTGAACACCAAGTTGCAGCAAGAGTTGGCAGAGTATGTTGCAACACGCAAATGGATTGACGACACACAGACGTTGTTTCCAACACATCGTGGCCCACGTTGTTCATTCAGCGCCAACACATTGACGCAATATTTTTATTGGATGTACAAGAATGCTGGCATCAAAGGCGCAAGCAGTCACAGTGGTCGCAAAACATTTTTAACATCACTTGCATCACAGGGTATCAGCGTGTTTGTGCTTGCAAGCTTGGCAGGACATAAATCAATTGCTACAACGCAGCGATACATCACCGTGCATGACGACATGAAACGCAAAGCCGTAGAACTTGTTTAATCTTTAGATTTCTTCATCAAAGCAGCAAACTTGCTTTTCAAGTTTTGCGTTTGTACAGTAGTTAATTGCACAGGTTTCGGGTACGGAACAACGAAGGCGATTTCACAACACGCAACCAGCAGCGCATTCACTGCACACAGCTGTTGCTTCATGCGTTTGCTAAGTTTTGGCAATCCGCTGTCATGCGCATACTTGCTCTTACTGCCACGCACACGCGGCATTGAATGTGCATCTGGTGCAAGTGTTCTGTTGAAACCTGCGTTGAAATCAATCGGCCTGTCCATCCAATGCTGTAAACGTGGCAGCATATCAACACCCCAATCGCCACGTTCAGCGCAACCAAAGGTTTCTTCTAAATTTTCAAGCGCATCTTCATACAAACTTTCTGCGCGATTTTCAACTTGTGCAGGTGTCACTTTGCGCTTACTGCCGTATGCTGCAACTGCTGGCATTGCTTCATAACGTGACCACATGAAATCTGCAGCGTTGAGCTTCTTGTTGTACGACCTGAGTTGCTCTGGCATACCTTCGCCGAACATGACTTCACTTTGCTCAGAAACTGCGGCAACGCTTGCAGTCAACTCTGCAAACTCATCTGCAGTTAATGCACGCTTCAACTTTGCAACTGGGATGTTTTTTCCATCCAATGCAATGTTTAAAAGTTCGGCAATGTCATGCATTCTTGCCGCATCGTTTGAGTTAACAAATTCACGCAGCGGAAAGTTTGGATCTACATAATCAAACTGCTTTTGTGCATCAACGTAATCGCTTTCTGAATTTGCAACAAAGCGAGGACCGTTTGCGTCAGGTTTGACAACACGGTTTTGATGCATGCGCACTGGCACGTGGAAGTTTTTGTAATGCAAGTCATCAATTAACTTTGCAACACGTGGCAGCAGCAACTGCACGGTGTACTGCGACACACGTGCAGCGTGTGAGTTATGACGCTTTGTTGCGCTTTGCTGCAGGTTTGCGACGAGTAGCGGGACTTTTGCGTGCAGCGGGCTTGCGACCACTACCTTTCACTTTCAACGCACCGCGCAAGTCAGTCGCTGTAAAACTATGCAATTCACACTTCGCTCGCACATCTTTTAAATCATCTTCACGCAGCTGCTTCAACAACTCTTCTTTTTTCGCAGCATGTTCTGCTTCAAGTTTTTCTGCTTTATCGCGTGCAGCGTTCAATTCCGCATCCATCTTTGCAATTAAATCGCGTGCGTTTGTTGCATCTGTCATTGAGTTTGCTCCGTGTAGTTGTGTTGTTTTAACACTTTGAAATCTACACGATAAAGCTTTTACAAATGATGGTAGTTTCTATATTGCCAAACGTATTGCTGCAATGTAGGTGCAAATAAATACCCAATGCGTATCGACGAAATCACTCAGCGCTTGCCAACTTACCAAGCGCAAGTGCGAATCAACTTTCAAACAGTCACAACGCAAGTTCAAGCTGCAAACATCATGCAAGCTCGCATGTTGTTGCAGCACTTGTATGGCACTGCAAACGTTGTTTCGTTGCTTGCGGTTTGAATTGCATGGTGCAATAAAAAACCCCACCGTGTTGCCACGATGGGGTTTTAGACTTTTAAATCCTTAACTGGCTAAGCCAGCGGGGGGATTAGAAAGACTTGCTGATACCAACAGCTGTACGCTTCTGGGCTGAGCCTGCAGTGGCAGCAGAGTTTGTACCGTAGTTGATGCTGTCGTAACGAACGTAAGCACGTGCTGTCTTGCTAAAGTTGTAGTTCACACCCAAACCTGTCAACTTACGATCATCATCAGATGTTGCTGTATCGTTAACCTTGGCGATTTGTGCCAAGATGTCGATTTTTCCCATTGTGTAAGTACCGCCGAAAGACTTACTAGAGCCTTTCCAGAGATTGCCTGATGAAGAGAAGCTACCAGCACCTGCGTTCAACTTCAAAGCTGGCAACACTTGGTAGCTCACGCCCAACAAGTTTTGTGTGCTGTCTTGAACAGCAATAGTACGGTTTGCCACAGCGAGCGCTGCATCTAAGTAGTATTGCTTAACGCCATTACTACCAACGTCGTACTTAACGCTTGTATACATAGCATCAACTGGACCGTTTGTGTAGCGCAATGCGTACTCTTTAACGCCAACGGTGTTACCGCTACCGCTGTCAGCTGTTGCATTGTTGTTTTGTGGAGTGATGCCCACGTGAGCGCTGAAACCTGCAAACACTGGTGATGAGTATTGAACAGTGTTGGCAATACGGATGGCGCGATGACCAGTGTTGGCAGTGTTTGTGATTGCTGCTTGAGCTGTCACAGTACCACCAGCACCAGTTGTTCCTGTACCCAAACCGTTGGCAACTGAGAAGTTAGAGCTGTAAGCTGAACCGATACCAGTAGAGAAAGCTGGAGAGGCAACTGCTGTTGCGTTGGTCAATGTGAAATTGTTTGGTGAGCCGAAGCGCAGAGTGCCCAACTTAGCATCAGTCAAGTCCAAGAAAGACTGGCTGTTAGCAAAACCACCGCCGTTAGTCTGGGGTGCACCGTTTGCTTGAGAAGTACCAGCCAAGTCAGTCCAGTCAGTGTTTACAGAACCGCCAACGGACAAACCACCACCGAGATCTTCACGAACTTTGATACCAATTGTTGTTGTACCAGCGTTAGAGCCGATAGTCTTTAAGTCTTTGACATTGCTGGTGTTGTCAGTGATCAGCAAACCGCGATCGACGTAACCGTCGATAACGACAGAAGATTGTGCGAAAGCTGACACAGAGGCCAATGCTGCGATAGCAACGAGGGTTTTTTTCATTTCAAGGTTCTCCAAGGTTTGAACAGGGGCTCCAGACTTTCCAGAGCCAACCTCCGTTTTCGGGAAGTTGCACGTATTGAACCAGACTCCACTGCAG
>JACCDW010360079.1_pt1 | contig 10708 bp, 7 predicted proteins | sample 7449781 | NCBI WGS metagenome assembly JACCDW01 (sample SAMN15323449, study PRJNA562643) | freshwater metagenome | isolation source: river surface water | place: USA:Blue River Watershed | collected 2017-08-18
ATTCGTGGCTGAGACTGATCATGCGCAGCTCGCACACTTTCCAAGATATCTGAAAGGGATGCAGGTGCGGTTGGACAAGCTTCGCGCCGATCCGGCGCGCGATGCCCGGCTGATGGTGGAATGGCAGCAGGCTGCGGCTCCTTGGCAGAGGGCGCAAAAGGGTGCACCGCGCGGCGACCCTAAGATGCAAGAATATCGCTGGCTGCTGGAGGAATTGCGTGTTTCGCTGTTTGCGCAGGAACTAAGAACGCCGATGCCTGTGTCAGCGAAGCGCCTGCAAAAGGTGTGGGAATCAATGCAGCGATGATGCGATGTGCTTGGGAATGTCACTGGAAAGCCATGGAATTGCCGGCGGGTAGTCGCCTGCGCGACCTGCCGTTCGCTGATACCTCCTCGTTATTGGCCTGTACGGTCAGATCATGGCAGGCGCGGTGCATGCCGTCCCCTCCTGAAAAGCCAGGGTGTGAAGCGCTGCTGAGGTGGTCAACAGAATCGCGTAGAATCGCGGAAATTTTACTTTTCCAGCGAACCGACGATGAGCATCAAATCTGATAAGTGGATCCGCCGTATGGCCGAGCAGCACGGCATGATCGAGCCGTTCGAGCCGGGGCAGGTCAGGCAGGCCAATGGCCAGCGCATTGTTTCCTACGGCACCTCGTCGTATGGCTACGATATTCGTTGCGCGGACGAATTCAAGATATTCACGAATATCAATAGCACGATCGTTGACCCCAAAAACTTTGACGAAAATTCCTTCGTTGATATCAAGAGCGATGTCTGCATCATTCCCCCGAACTCGTTTGCGTTGGCTCGCACGATCGAATATTTTCGTATTCCGCGCAACGTTCTGACCATCTGTCTTGGCAAATCGACTTATGCGCGCTGCGGCATCATCGTCAACGTCACGCCTTTCGAGCCCGAGTGGGAAGGCTATGTCACACTGGAATTCTCCAATACCACACCGTTGCCTGCGAAGATCTATGCGGGCGAGGGCTGTGCACAGGTATTGTTCTTTGAGAGCGATGAGGTTTGCGAGACTTCGTACAAGGACAGAGGCGGTAAGTATCAGGGCCAGCGAGGCGTGACCCTGCCAAAGACCTGAGCCGGAACGCACACACCAATAAAAAAACGGGGAGCGGCAGCTCCCCGTTTTTTATGGCACGTGCAGACAGTGCTACTGCTGTACGCAATCCACGTAATAGCCCTGTATCCCGTCTACTTCCATTTTTATCAGGCCATGCACATCGGTTTCAAAGCCGGGGAATTTCTCGTTAAAGTCACGCGCGAACCGGAGGTAATCGACGATGGTCTTGTTGAAGCGTTCGCCAGGGATCAGCAGTGGAATGCCCGGAGGGTAGGGCGTCAGCAGGATCGCCGTCACCCGGCCCTCCAGCCGGTCGATAGCGACCCGCTCGATCTCGCGATGAGCCATTTTTGCGAAGGCATCCGAAGGCTTCATCGCCGGCTGCATGTCGGACAGGTACATTTCGGTCGTCAGGCGCGCCACGTCATAGGATTTGTACATGTCGTGGATCTGCTGGCACAGATCGCGCAGGCCAATACGCTCGTAGCGCGGATTAGCAGCAGCGAATTCCGGCAAAATGCGCCAGATCGGCTGGTTCTTGTCGTAGTCGTCCTTGAACTGCTGCAGCGCAGTCAGCAGCGTGTTCCAGCGGCCCTTGGTGATCCCGATGGTGAACATGATGAAGAACGAGTACAACCCGGCTTTCTCGACGATCACACCATGCTCGGCCAGATATTTGGTGACGATGGAAGCCGGAATGCCGGTCTCGCCGAACTGACCGTCCATGGCCAGACCCGGGGTGACAATCGTGGCTTTGATCGGATCGAGCATGTTGAAGCCGGACGCGATCTTGCCGAACCCGTGCCACTGGTCTTTACCATTGATCATCCAGTCGTCACGCGAGCCAATGCCCTCCTCGGCAAATTCTTCCGGCCCCCAGACCTGGAACCACCAGTCCTGGCCCCATTCCTGATCGATCTTTTTCATCGCGCGGCGGAAGTCCAGCGCTTCCAGAATGCTCTCTTCGACCAGCGCGGTACCACCGGGGGGTTCCATCATCGCAGCGGCGATATCGCAGGAGGCGATGATCGCGTACTGAGGTGACGTTGAAATATGCATCAGATAAGCTTCATTAAAGCTGTCACGGTCCAACTTCACGGTCTCGGATTCCTGCACCAGAATCTGCGACGCTTGCGACAGACCAGCCAGGAGCTTGTGTGTTGACTGCGTCGAAAAAATCACTGACTGCCGTGCCCGCGGACGGTCTTTACCGATTGCGTGCATATCTTTGTAAAAATCGTGGAAGCTGGCATGTGGCAGCCAGGCTTCGTCAAAGTGCAGCGTATCGATTTCGCCGTCGAGCATTTCCTTGATCGTCTCAACGTTATAGATCACGCCATCATAGGTGGACTGCGTGATCGTCAGGATGCGCGGCTTTTTATTTTTTGCCTCACGGGCGAAGGGATTGGCCTCGACCTTTTTCATGATGTTTTCCATCGTGAATTCCTCGACCGGGATCGGACCGATGATGCCTAGGTGATTACGGGTCGGCATCAGAAACACGGGGATGGCGCCTGTCATGATGATCGAGTGGAGCACCGATTTATGGCAGTTGCGGTCGACTACAACGATATCGCCGGGTGCGACGGTCGAGTGCCAGACCATTTTGTTCGATGTCGACGTGCCATTCGTCACGAAATAGCAATGATCTGCATTGAAGATGCGCGCCGCATTGCGCTCGGAGGCTGCTACCGGACCCGTATGATCGAGCAGCTGCCCGAGCTCTTCAACGGCATTGCAGACGTCGGCGCGCAGCATGTTCTCACCGAAAAACTGGTGGAACATCTGCCCTATTGGTGACTTCAGGAAGGCGACGCCGCCCGAATGCCCCGGGCAGTGCCATGAATACGAGCCGTCCTGTGCGTAATGCACCATCGCCCTGAAAAAGGGCGGTGCCAGCCCGTCTAGATACGAGCGCGCCTCACGGATGATATGGCGAGCAACGAATTCCGGTGTGTCTTCAAACATATGGATGAAGCCGTGCAGCTCGCGCAGGATGTCGTTGGGAGTGGGACGCGGGGTGCGGGGCTCGGCGTACAGGTACAGAGGAATGTCGGCAGTCTTGTAGCGGATTTCTTCAACAAAGGCACGCAGGGACTTCAGCGCGTCTTCTGTTTCCTCGGGTGTGCCGCCGCCAAACTCCTCGTCGTCGATTGAAAGAATGAAAGCCGACGCCCGCGACTGCTGCTGCGCGAACTGCGACAGGTCGCCATAGCTGGTCACACCCACAACCTCCATGCCTTCCTTTTGTAGCGCATCCGCCAGCGCACGAATGCCCAGGCCAGAAGTGTTTTCGGAGCGGAAGTCTTCGTCAATGATGACGATGGGGAAGCGGAATTTCATGGGTTCTCCTGCGGCAGGGGCCCGGTCTGAGCGGTAGCCGGAAAAAACGAAAGCGGGATTGTCGCAGATATGGGGTGGCTTGGGGAAAACAGCTGGCGAGGCCGTGGCAACAACCCCGTAGCCGCCATCAACTGGCCTCTGAAGGACGCTGGCTACAGCGGCCGGGTAGCTTGAGCAGTGAGGTGTTCAGTGGCGTCGGTAGATAACAAAAGCATAATTCAGCCCCGAACTCTCGGAGTGATGCGCGTCCCGCGAGGACTCGATCCATACTGCCTTGTCGATTACGGGAAAGAAAGCGTCACACTCGAAATCCGCATCAATTTCGGTGACCACCAGTTTTGACGCCAGTGGTAGAGCCTCCAGGTAGATTTGCGCGCCCCCAATGACGAAAGCTTCACTGTCGCCCGCCAGTTGAGCAGCCTCCGCCAGCGAGGAAGCCACGTCCACGCCCGGATGAGACCATTGAGGATTGCGCGTCACCACGATATTGCGTCGGTTTGGCAAGGGCTTGCCGATGGAATCGAAGGTTTTGCGGCCCATGATGATCGGATGGCCGGTCGTAGTTCGCTTGAAGAAAGCAAGGTCCTCCGGCAGGCGCCACGGAAGCGTGTTACGGATGCCTATGCCGTTGTGGCGCTCTGTGGCAACAATCAGAGAAAGTTCAGTGCTCATGGGGCGTGGGATCCTGAGGTGAGCGTAAAAAAGTAGTTATATGTTAGCGGAATACATATAGCGCACCCTAGTACATTTGCGCTATTTCATGCAGTTTCCCAATGCCTTAGTCTGGCAGTTCTTCTTATCACGATGCCCAGACCAGGAAACTCCATGAGCCTAGCAGATCCGAACCCGCTGGATATCCAGTCGCCTGTTGCTAACCCCGATCAGGCAAATGTCGTCGCGGGGGAATATTTTTATACACGGTATGAAGATCAAAGGCTATTGAATAATGATCAATCAGGGATACCGGGCGCTGAAAATCAAATAACCGTGACGTACATCGGGTTAAGCGCAGATGATGTCAATACACCTGTCACACCGTTAGCTATATTAAATTCTCCCTATGGTGATTGGGGAGTTTTGTCAGACGGCAGATATGCATTTACTGCAAATGGTTTAGCAAGCAAGAATATTATGCAGGGCAGCAGCGCGGATGCCGTGCTGTTCTATCAAATTGAGAATAGTCTCGGTCAGAAGACGATAAGTACTGTCACGATGACTGTCCAGGGAATATATGATCCGATCGAAGTAAGCTTTGGTGATTTAACGAATCTGCACTTCGACGAAGATAGCTGGAAGCAGTGGATCGATCAGGGTAATGTAAATTTTTCAGTCCCCGAAGGGCGCGTAAATTTTTTTGAGCCCCAGTTAGGCGCGACTGGTAATGCAAACTATGAAGTGATATGTAATTCCTTGGAAATTAGTCAATTATTTGCTGCTGAAATCGATGATTTGAAAAATCAAATACATTTTACAGTGGCCAAGAGTCTTGAGGGTGATGCCGTTACATTTATTCCTGAGTACGCCATTACGAAAAACGACGTTGGCTTTCTCAGGGAAGGTGATCAGATTACCATCAAGATGTACTACTCCATTAGTGATGGGCTGACGACGGTATTGAGCCCGGTCTCTATGGTGACTATTCAGGGAATAGAGCATCCGCTTATTGCTCAGGCCGACCAGGCTACGGTTTCTTTCGGTGAGTCGATTTCCAAAGCAAGCTCAGTCAGCGTACTGACTAACGATGTGGATGCCGATAATCAGGGAGAAATGAAGGTTTTTGCAATCGGGAATAATTCAGATATGTTTGAATTTTCTGGGCAATCTTCATATCAAGTGTCTGGTAGCTTCGGAAAACTCGTGATGTATGACGATGGTTCATATGATTACGAACCTTATCTGGAACTTGCCAATTTAATGGTTTTTAAAGATGATATTTTTCGCTACGAAGTTATCAATGGTGCTGGCGAAACACAGACAACTTTTCTCGCGATTCATCTGCTACCAAACCCTGCTGCAATAGTGCTGCATCCAATGACTAAAGATGTTTTTGTTTTAGATGAAAGTCTGAGGAATGTAGATGGAAGCGGAGGATATATTGATTATGGTGGTGGATATACCAATACAGATATTGATAGTTTCAGTGTTGATTCGCGTAGTTCGGAGGCTCCGAACGTTGTGCTGAATTTTATGAGTTTAAGTATCGAATCTCATGGGGGTATGTTCCAGCCTCAGACTGTGAGCGTGGCGGCTTCGGAGTCGATGGGCTTGATTCCTTTGATATCGCCGTCCGAAACATCGCTTTATGCTTTTGGGATCTGGCGGACGCAGTATATGCTGTCTCTGGCCTCGGTGGCAGACTTCCAGTTCTTGAATGAAGGTGATCAAGTAAAAATCACTTATCAGATCATAGCTGGAAGTGGCGGACTCTTTCAGCAACCTCAAAGCTTCAGTTTGCTTATCCAGGGCGATAATGATGCTCCGCAGGCCAGCGAAGATGCCAACCTCGCCTATAAAGGACAATCAGTCACATCAGATTTCAACCGGGGTGGCGGATTGCTTGGCAACGATTATGATCCGGATTTGGGCGATCATATTCGCGTTGTTTTTATCAGCTCTGACTCAGCTCAGGCAGAAGTCGCTCTCGATGTGCCAGCCGAGATCGATGGCGAGTTTGGTCGGTTGACTGTTCATTTGGATGGTTCGTATACCTACTTTGCATATCCGCAGATCCTTCAGCAGCTCCCTCCGGTTTCTGGCGATCAGCCTCCAACCTATGATGAGTTTACCTATGTCATAGAGGACGATCATGGGGGAGTGACTACACAGAAATTACGGATCGAGGTGCGAGGCCTGCGCGATAAACCGATGGCAGCCGACGATGTAATCACGGTAAATCTGACCGGCCTTGATCCGACAGCGCCGGTGGGTAACATTTTGGATAACGACCTGGATGCTGATCCTGATCGTCTTTTTGTGGTCAGTTCGACCGATTTTCCTGACAATTACCTGTCATTGACAGAGGGAGGCAATCTTTTTATAAATGCCTCAGCATTCGATAATCTCAAGTATGGTCAAACAAAAGATCTATCGTTTGCATATTCAGCCTCTAATGGGGTTGCAGAAAGTGAAAATGCTACGGTAAACGTTCATATCACTGGCAGCAATACAGTACCGCAGCCACATAGCGACCTTTATTTTTATGAGAATACGATTGGCTCGGTATTTAATATTTCTGCCGCTGAGGGGCTAATTTTTCATAAAGATATTAGTGATGAATTATCTGACGCGGATATTGATGGAGATGTATTGACCGTCACTGCCATTTCTCAGGATGCGAATGTCTGGGTCAGTCTGGTAGATGGAACAGCATCGCTGACGGTGAGCTCTGGTAGTAGTTTGTCCGTTCATTCTGATGGCAGTTTTTCTCTTGATACCTCCGACAATTATCGCGGCGTTGTTTCGTTCTGGTATCTACTCTCCGACGGGATAGATGGAGGTGCAGGTTCGGCAAGTATTGACGTAGGTGGCCCTGCTCCGCAAATGGGACAGTTGCTGATCAATGAGATTTCACTGAACAATCCCATCCTTGTCAGAAATGCCTACACTGATAATGGCAATGCGCCAAACCGTGTTCAGGTGGGCAAGGCATCGATAGAACTGCTGAATAATTCAGACGAATCAATATCAGCAGCCCAGCTGTCGAAAATGAAGCTTGAAATTACCGGTTCAGATGATAGCGCTCTGGTGTCCATTGATCTTGGTACGCTGACTGGTCTGACGCAAGACGCTGGTGGCAACTCGCTGAATAAATTTTTCATTCCTGCGGGTGGAGTGCTGATGCTCTATGAACCGGGTTCTCAGGGATGGGGCACATGGGCTTTATATGGCCCCGACAAAAAATTCGTCGTCGGTGGATCCGGATCCTATGTTGGGCAGGGTTGGCCATTGGGTGAATCTACCAAAGACGTGATCGCAGTGAATCTCATACAGAATGAGACGCCTATCGATTTATTTGCTGCGAATGGTGTGGACGTCAGCCATTTAACCGGAATTACAGAATTGGGTGATGCTTCGGATGGGGATGGCGCCCACCTTGGCGTTGGTTGGGGTGGAACGGATATTGGGACGCCGTCGGGCGTACAGTTTGATGGCTCGGCATCAGATGTCGGCGATACCGTGTTTGCCAGAACATCGCTCACGGACACAAATAGTGAGCGCGATTGGGGTGTTTTCAGCAGCCGCGCCAGAACGATAGGCGATATCAACGATAAAACTGGGATTTTCATAGCCAATCCTGAAGATCCGCGCGACGACATGAACCCGGGACAGGGGCTCCCCTCGGCGTCAGGTCAGATCAAAGAAATCGGCTCGGGAAGTCTGGACGGTGCGGATGGCCCTGATTCTCTCGTGGGCCAGAATGGGGACGACAACCTGTCGGGCGATGCGGGAGATGATTATCTGGCAGGTGGTCAAGGGGCTGATATTCTTGACGGGGGAGTCGGAGGCGATCTGCTGCTGGGTGGTATTGGGGCGGATCAGCAGACTGGTGGCAGCGGTGATGATGTGTTTGTATATGCTGCGGTGACTGACAGCAGCTCCACCAGCCGGGATACCATCATCGATTTCACCGGCGGCCAAGACGTCATAGACCTCTCCGCTATCGATGCTGATGTTAATACTCCTGGGAACCAAAGTTTCATTTTCGCTGGGTCGACTGGAGGCAGGGCTCAAGACGCCTCGGTGACCGGTAAAGTAGTGTTCTGGGTCGAAAACGGAATGACGGTGGTGCAGGTGGATGTCGCAGAAGATGGACTAGCCCCGCTGGAATTGCTGATCAGTGGGACGCGCCCACTACAGTTGGCGGATTTTGTACTGTAAATTGTTAATCTGATTGAAATGCGGCGTTGAGCTGAATGGTTGGGTGCCAATGCCTGTTCGGGATTCAAATCGTTATTGAATCCTTTCGGGAAGCGGCCCGTATTTACGTAAGCGCATCCCCGCTCAAGGGATTAATGCAGGGACAGCTGACACTCAGACCGCTACCGGTGCCTTGATCGCCGGATGGCACTCATAGCCAACGATCTCGATATCCTCATAGCGATAATCGAAGATTGAATCCGGCTTGCGCTTGAGCACGAGCTTTGGCAATGGAAAGGGCTTGCGCGACAGTTGTTCCTGCACCTGTTCGAAATGATTCGAGTAGATATGGCAGTCGCCACCAGTCCACACGAAGTCGCCGACTTGCAGTCCCGTCTGCTCGGCCACCATGTGAGTCAGTAACGCATAGGAGGCGATATTGAAAGGCACGCCGAGAAAGATATCTGCGCTGCGTTGGTACAGCTGGCAGGAGAGCTTGCCATCGGCCACATAGAACTGGAAAAATGCATGGCAGGGCGGCAGCTTCATCTGAGGTATGTCTGACACATTCCATGCCGAGACGATCAGACGGCGTGAATCCGGGTTATTGCGGATCTGTTCAATCAGCTGGCTGATCTGGTCAATGTGTCCGCCCTCCGGTTTCGGCCATGAGCGCCACTGGAATCCATAAATTGGCCCCAGATCGCCGTTCGCATCGGCCCATTCATCCCAGATCGATACGCCATTATCTTTGAGATAAGCGATATTGGTCGAGCCGGCGAGAAACCAGATCAGCTCATGAATGATGGATTTCAAGTGCAGCTTCTTGGTGGTTACCAGCGGGAAGCCTTCCTGCAAATCAAAACGCATCTGATAACCGAAGACCGAGCGCGTGCCCGTGCCGGTGCGATCGGTCTTGACGGTGCCATGTTCGTACACATGGCGCATAAAATCGAGGTATTGGCGCATGAGTTAACTCCGGGGAAGCCTCTATTGTAGCTCGGGAGACAGGCGGTGCTGGTCATTTAGCTTACCCATGGCTTCATGCGGCCGATGAGGGCGAAGTGTTGCGGCAGTGCGACCCGAATGCACCGTGGGATAGCTGAAACCGAAGGTCGATGTCTACAATTTTGAATGATTGCGCGATTTGCATCCCCCATTCAATCTTAGGCTCACATCATGAACAAAATTCCCCCCCTGACTGCGATCAATTCCCCCATGAGTCCCCGGGAGACCACGCCAACGCTCGCACAGTCTGCAATGAGTCCGCTTGAGCTGACGCCTCTGTCTCCTCCGGGCAGCGCTCCCGGACGGGTCGGTATAGCCGCGGCGGCATCAACACTCTCGGAAGTGCCGGGCTGGCGGCATGCGGTGTTCAATCGCGCGTTTGACGATATCCAGCAGAAGCTCGCCGAACGTCGTCATGACAGCACCGACGCTCTGTCAGGTACAACAGGCGGACTGAGTGTTGCCGAACGCCGTGATTGCGACACTGCGCTACAGTGGATATCCGCCTACGTGGTGTCAGCGAGAGAGTCATGATGGACAGTGCGCTGCCACGCAAGCTGGCGATACCGGAGGTTGATCAGATCCTTGCGCTGGTTAATCAAAGCTTGAGCGAGCTACCAGACAAAGTCTCGCAACTGCAGGACACGCTGGCACAGGGCATGATGCGCACAATGCTGGACACGGTGGACACTGATCTGCTGGAGCAGGTTTACAGTCAGGCGTTCGATCTGTATCAACAGCAACGGTATCGCGAGGCGTTGCCAATGGCTCTTTATCTGTCGATCAGCAACCCCAGAGATATGCGTTTCCTTTTCATGGCGGGCATGATTCTCCAGTGTCTGGATGATCCTCTGATGGGCGCGACCTTTCACGCCTGCGTCTTGCAACTTGACCCTAGCTTCGTCCCGGCAGCTTTCCGCCTTGCGGAGTGCTATACACAGCTCGGAGATAACAGCGAGGCGCGGGAGATGCTGGAGGCGACGATGGATATGGGACGCGATTCCGAAGAATTTTTCGCGCTGCAGCGTGAGATCATGAACAAGCTGGCGCAAATGAACTGATGCGGGTTTACGCTCTGATCGCCATCTCAATGCACCGTGAACTGAAGCGCTGCCAGCTGCGCATACAAGCCGCCAGATTCTACCAGTGCCGCATGGGTGCCGGTTTCAACGATGCGCCCGTGCTCCATCACCACGATGCGCGTCGCGCGCTGCACTGTCGCCAGACGGTGCGCAATCACCAGCGTTGTCCTGCCCACCATCGCCGCTTCCAGCGCGTGCTGCACCAGCCGCTCTGATTCTGCATCCAGCGCGCTGGTCGCCTCATCCAGCAGCAGCAGCGGAGGATTCTTCAGTAATGCTCGCGCAATCGCAATTCGCTGGCGCTGGCCACCCGACAGCCGCACGCCGCGCTCGC
>JACCDW011160027.1_pt1 | contig 10707 bp, 14 predicted proteins | sample 7449781 | NCBI WGS metagenome assembly JACCDW01 (sample SAMN15323449, study PRJNA562643) | freshwater metagenome | isolation source: river surface water | place: USA:Blue River Watershed | collected 2017-08-18
GCCTTGAGCACCTTGTGGTCCTGCTGGTCCAGTTGCGCCTGTGGCTCCTGTAGGTCCTGCTGGTCCTGCTGGCCCCGTAGCTCCTTGTGGTCCTGCTGGTCCAGTTGCACCCGTGGGTCCTGTGGGTCCTGGAGATCCTCCACCACCGCTGACAACGCTACCACCTGGTGTGGAACCATCACTCAAACGAAGCACACCAGTATCTATGTCAAAGAATAGATTACCGACTTCACCTATGAATTGTTCTACATCGGAGTTTACTAAACCCGCTCGTATTTTACGGAATGCCATTGAAATACCCTAGTTAGAGTATTTATCGGGTTCTGAAGATTGGATTCTCTGGGTCGTGCTCAGTTTCGTCTTGAGTGAGCTTACGGATAATTGGGCTGTCTTTGCCTGCTTCGGCTTTGTCCAATTCTAGCTGCTGCTGTAACGGTGTAACCATTACTGGATTTGGATCTTTTTCTTCTGGATTCTTAGCTGGCGATTCGTTGGATTCTTTACCATCTAAAGAATCAATAATATCAGCTAACGCTCTCATAAATTCTGCTGCTCTCATAGTGTTATTTATTGTTATTCTGTTCGGTCTTTGTTATCTATGGCGCCACCAGTGACCCAAGCTGTACAGCTACGATCACCCGCACACTTAAAGTGTAGGAAGTTACAGTAGCCCAAATCAGCCTTGTGTATCGTTGCCATAGCGTCTGTTTCTTTACTGTCACCTTTGATGCCGTCTTCAATACACTGCCACATCTTGTCTGACACATCAAACGCCGCACAGTTGCCGCACTTCATTGTCTTGGCAGTCTTTTCTGTGATGCCCCAACGACGGGCAGCGTCTTTCCAATATAATTCTGGCTCGTCTGGATTAGCCGGACCATAGTGATATTCATCTATGGCTTTCTGACGATTCTTTAAGTTGACATCTATGTCATATGTGGCAATAGGACAACCTTTGTTGGCTGCTTCTACAATGTTTATGTATTTTCTGTATGTCATAGGTATGTATTACTGATTAAGTAACCCTCAATTTGTCCGCCAATACCAGTATTGTTGCTGACCGATGCTTGCCATTGTATGTCAGTTTTTTCAGGATAAGGTCTAGGCACAACTTTGGTAGAGTTGTAACTATCCAGTAACGGAAAGGTCAACACAATGTTAATCAATCCCTCTGGACTTTGAGTCCAACTACGATAAAATGCTGTTTGGTTAGCACCTTGGTACCAATTGCTCTGTGTGAGATAGAATGTATATCCTGCTGGCACGGTGTAAACAGTCATCTGACTGCGCCCCGCACTATTGTTGGCTGTGGTGCCAATATAGGCCAGTGTAATAGTCTTATCGCTACTGCCTGCGTGTAGTAGTCCTACATTATTTGGAGCGCGAGTAAGTCTAATACTGTTTATTCTTAAAAATTCTTTAGTGGTTAAAACGCCGGTGGTTCCGTTGGTCAATACTACTGTTTCTGTTTGTGGTACATAGTTAGCATCCAGTCCGTCAATTAGAACGCTGACATTAGTGTCTGATGCTGACGCACTCCATACACGAACTACCTGTGCTGAGGCAAAGTAAACATAGGCGCCATCTTCCCACGCTGGTAGAAACCCTGTACCCGATGATAATCTGTAACCCGAAATGCTTAACCCTGTTACTCCGGGAACACGTCCCTGTGCTACAGCTAGATTAAATTCCTCTGTTCGCAGAGTGGGCTGACCTCCTGCGTTATAGACCATAGCCAAGTGTAGATCAGCTAGATTAGGTTCCCAGGTGTGAACATAAGAAGTACTGTTAGGATTTAGAATTGGCATCTTATACCGCCCACTTTGAGCTGAGGTAGTCTTCTAATGTTACAATCTCTGCGTCTGTTAATGCACGATTGTAGGCCATCTGTTCAGCAAGGTCGCCGTCAAATGCACTCATAGTTTCAACATAGGTCGCTGTATCTGGAACAGTTCCGCTCGGTGGTGTTCCACCGTTAGTCACTGTTATGTTTGTCTTCGCCCATCTAAATGTGCATCTATTGGCCACGGCTGCTGTGCTGTCATAGCGAGCAGTGATAATCTTCCAAGTACCGTCTGGATCTATATTGCTGGCCACTGAGGCCGATCCTACAGGAGTAGTAAAGTTGAAGGCTGAACCACCGAAATATCTAATTCCAGTTAAACTGCTTTGTGCAGAGTTTGTTATCATAAACGGAGTAGGGTTAAATCCTCCAGTGATAACCGTTTTGGCCAACATAACCACAGTCCATCCTGTGGCATTATCAAAGGCATCAGTGGTAAATCTAATATTATCATATGAACCGGCTGTGGCAAATCTAACCACAGGATACCCATTGAGTGTATCGCCTACACCATTCTGTACTGTTGGCTCTCGTCCAGAACTGCCAGCGGCACCATTCGTGCCAGTAGCTCTGTTAGTTAAGGTAGTAACAGTAGTACCATCTGAAAATGTGCCACCGTTGATAGTTGATGTTAGAGCTGTGTCATACCATATAGCCAACCCTGAAATCAATCCTGGGGTGTCTGTTGTAGACCAAGGACGACCTACTATTAGTCCGATACTGTTATCGTTGTTGATTACATTGTTACTAGAATATTGTGTAGGCAATAGAATCCTATTATAGGTATTCAGTTCTCTATAGTAGGCTCCTTGCGTAGAGTCTGCTAAAATTCCGCCTGTTCTCTTACGCTGTGCAATATCTAATCTTTGTATCTGTCGATACTCTTTGGTACCATTCTGATTAGGAGTACAGACTACTGTGTCTCCATCTATCATTCCTATACTGCTGTGATTTAAAACTGTAGAACTATCTCCATAGACAATGTCGCCTATAGAAGGATTACGCTGTAAGGTAACTGTGTAATATTCTGTGGCCAATCCTTCATCTGAAGCTATGGCAGTAATCAGTGTATCAAATGTATCTGTAGACAGAGTAACCGTAACAGAGCCTTTGATACCGGTCAGTCCCCAATAGTTTATTGTGGCCATTATCGTGCTCCATAAACTTTGCCTGGATATAGGCTAGGATGTTCACCCTTGATGTCTGCAGGATCTTTAGTTCCTTGCCATTGATCTGCGCCTGCATCTACAGTCACGGCATCTATGTCCATATACTGTTCGTTGGGCTCTGTGGTGTATTGTTTGTCTGTGGTTAATCCGGCTATCTGGCGAAATCTTTTAATGTCTTGTTCTGAGTATCCCATATCTTCCACGGGCTGTTCTGCCTCTCGCTCTTCGGCCTGATCAATAACATCCAACACCTGACGTATAATTTCTGACACACGCATTATAGGCCTCCCAGCTTACGGATACGATCGAGCTCAGCGTTATCACCGCCCTGTTTTTTCATAAATGCTACAATCGAGTCATAGTCGGCCATTGTGACTATACCTTCCTGTGATAACTTAATCACCGCTTCTGCAACATCATGCAGATCAGCATCTTGTTTAACATCTTCGCGAGCAAGCTCAAGCAAGCGTATGAACAAGGGTACATCTAATTTTACAATATCCATGCTTTGAAATCCTCAGTCTAATATTTAGTGTAAATAAAGTACAATGATAGATAAAAAACCCTTTAACACTCTGCTCAAAACACTCAAAGACAATGGCAAATACCGTGTGTTTAACGATATTATTCGCGAAGCTGGCGATTTTCCTAATGCTATGTGGTATGGGCCTTATAATATTAAAAATATTGTAAACTGGTGTTCAAACGATTACTTAGGTATGGGTCAGCATAAAGTTGTACTAGATGCTATGCACACGGCCCTGGATCACACAGGCAGCGGAAGCGGTGGTACTCGCAACATAGGTGGTACTAGCCACTATCACGTGGCACTAGAACACGAGCTTGCTCTGCTACACAATAAAGCTCGAGCACTATTATTCAGTTCAGCCTATGTAGCCAACGAGTGGACGTTAATTGCACTGTCTAAGATCATTCCAAATATACACTTTGTTTCAGACAGCGAAAATCATAACAGTCTTGTTGTAGGTATGATACACAGCAAGGCTCCTAAAACAGTGTTTAGACATAACGATCTAAATCACTTAGAAGATATTCTAACATCTGTACAGCTCACAGGCAATGTGCCTTGTATAGTGTTTGAGTCAGTCTACTCAATGGATGGCGATGTAGGGCATATCAAAGAGATCTGTGACCTAGCTGATAAGTATGGTGCCATTACATATATCGATGAAGTACATGCGGTAGGACTCTATGGTCCCCACGGTGGTGGGAAAGTTGAAGAGCTTGGGCTACAATCCCGTATTGACATAGTCAATGGTACATTAGGGAAAGCCTATGGAGTCCAAGGTGGCTATATAGCTGCCGATGCTGAGGTCGTTGATGCCATCCGTTCAGTGGCTGCAGGTTTCATCTTTACAACATCGATGAGTCCAGTAAGTTGTGCAGGTGCTCTGGCCGCAGTCAAGTATCTTAAGGATCACCCGGAACTACGTGACAAGCATCAAGAACGAGCTCGTAAGCTCAAACATAGATTAGCTGTAGCTGGATTACCTGCAATGGAATGTTCAACAACTCACATTGTGCCCGTTCTAGTAGGCGAAGCCAAACGTTGTAAGGCTATCAGTGATGAGCTATTAAATGAACATAACATCTATATACAACCTATCAACTCACCTACTGTTGCAGTAGGTACGGAGCGGTTACGTATTGCACCTACTCCGTTCCACGATGATGGTATGATAGAGGATTTAATTACTGCGCTGAAGCTTTCTTTTGAGTGTCACCCGGGGACAGTCTAAATCTATCTTCTACGTGATCTGCTGTACCAACTTCAAAAATCATAGAATTATCTACCAATGCTTCTATCTGATGAGGACCTAATGGTCCGAAGTCGGCAGTCTGCCCTTCACTGAGTTCGCTCTGTTTGATTTCTCCGGTGCCCACATCAATGAAAGTGACTTTGAATCTACCGGCGTTAATGAACCAGCTCTTGGCTTTTTCTTTGTGAAACACTAAACTGGTCTTTGCACCAGCCTTTTCGAAGATCAATAGTTTGCCACAATACTTTTCATTGTTGGCAAATACTATTTCAAATCCCCAACCTTTATCTACTTTGCCTATAGTCTGTAACGGCATTATGGCCTCTTATCGATAATTTTATCAGCAAGTCCGTACTCTACTGCTTCAGCCGCTGATAAGAATGTGTCAAACTTCATATCTTCAAATAACTGTTCGTAGGTCTTTCCTGCGGTGTTGTGCTTGACATACAACTGTGTAAGGCGTTCGTTGATACGTTTGCTTTCTTCAAATGATCGTTTAGCATCTTCGAACTGTAGATCTTGTACGTGAACAGAACCACGTGTGCCCGGGGTGCCTGAGCTCACACGATGGATCATTGTACGTGCTTCTGGTAACACATGACGTTTGCCGTTGGCTCCTGCCTGTGCTAGAAATGATCCCATGGAACAGGCCTGTCCCATAACATAGGTAGCCACATCGGGTTTGATAAACTGCATAGTATCATAGATAGCTAACCCTGCTGTAACTGCTCCGCCTGGACTATTAATAAACAGGCTGATATCTTTGTCTGGATTCTCTGATTCCAAGAATAGCAATTGGGCAACAACACTGTTAGACATCATGTCTTCGACCGGACCGTTCAGCATAATAATACGCTCTTTGAGCAAGCGACTGTAGATGTCATAGGCACGTTCGCCTTTTGATGTTGATTCTACGACCATTGGTACTAGCATATGACTCCTTTATTGTGATTACTCTAGTAGTTTATACTAAAATAATTTGATTTGCAAGATATCTGAGTATATAATTGTTAAATATTTGAAACTGAGTAATTCCAATGTCCACATTACTTCTAAACGCAGACATGCAGCCTATTAGTCTACTGCCTTTGTCTACTATAGATTGGCAAGAAGCTATAAAATACCTAGTACTTGACAAAGTCAAAGTACTGGAGTGGCACGACGATTGGATCGTAAGATCAGCACGTTGGGAAACTCGTGTGCCTGCGGTTCTCATGCTCAAAGAATATCAACGTCCAAAACAGACCATGCGTTTGAGTAAACGTAATGTGTTTCTGCGTGACGAGTATCGCTGCCAATACTGCGGCTGTGAAGTCAATGACCAAACTGCTACCTTAGATCATATCCTTCCGCAGAGCAAGGGAGGTAAGACTACTTGGGAAAACTCAACCACAGCCTGTAAGCCCTGTAACTATCGCAAGGCAGCTCATGTGGGCAAATATAAGCCAAAAAGTCAACCATACAAACCTCACTTTTGGGATTTGGCTGAAAAACGTAAACGCAAAGGCTATCATCTAAATCATCCTAGCTGGGCCGATTATCTTTAAACTGTTACGCTTTCTGTTTGGTTGACAATTCTTTATTTTGATAGTATAATGTTGTTATACAGTTAACACACAGAGGTTCAGATGGATCAAATGTATTGCTATCTTTGGTTTGAAAAAGATAAACCCGGAGAAGGAAAATTCGGAGAACGCTGGGTTAAATCTGGTCAAGATCCAGAGACCGAGGTTTGGAAACGCATTAAAAGTTCAGTTGGTGTTAGAAAAGATCTTATCAGAGACGGAACAATTCAATTAGTTTCCATCTGGGATGTTTCTGAGTACGCTAAAAAAATAAATCGATTTTATATACATGGTAAAGTTGACGATGCTATTAGACCTTACATCGGTTTTAGAAAAGGCAGTACAGGTGAAGTACATGAGTTGCCTCCATCGGAGATTGCAACTAAAGTAAACAAGTTTCTATCTAAATTAGGTCAACCGCTACCTCTGGCAGGCCTTAGCCAAAATCAATACGATGCTGTAGAAAATATTTTATCTGCGGTTAACGAAGGCAAAAAAACAATAGTTGCTGAACTATGTGCAAGATTTGGTAAAACTATTTGGAGTGGTGCACTGATAAGAGAAACAGATTCTAAGTTGACTATTGTGGCCAGTTATGTTTTGACTAGCTTTGCCAGTTTCGAAAAAGATCTAACCAGCTTTGAACAATTTAAAGATCTTGTGCTCGTTGATACTGCGTCGGAAGACTATCAAGATGTTATAGACGCTGCCTTAGCTACTGGTAAACAGGTTGTGGCTTTCTTAAGTATGTGTTCCGGTTCTAACAGACAGAAAAAAATAGATTTTTTATTTTCTAGAACCGTAAGTAGATTGGTAATTGTCGACGAAGCAGACTTTGGAGTTCATCAGATTAAACAAAGTCAACCATTAATTGAAGCTAGAAATCAAGAAGATACTGTAATACTAATGACAGGAACCAACAGCGACAAAGCGGCTAGTATATGGCCTGTAGACCATTATATTTCTGTCACTTATCCAGAATTGCTTATCGAAAAACATAAGGATCGTTTAGAGGTTTAATATGGCACTAAAATATTTTTCTGTAGATCCTAGCAGACATCAGTTGTATGTCGATGTGGAATTTTATCAAATGAATCTTGTTAGCGTGGTCGATATCGCAAAAACCACAGAACCCGATGCTTTTCTAGAGGACGGCATCTTTTTACCCAGCTGGTCAAAGTTTGCAGCCAACCCGGTCAAGGCCAAAGGGTTCTTTACCAATGTTCTACAGGCAGTATTTGAAGGCAAAGGCGGTGACGATAGTCTTAATGTAGATTATCAAACAGGTCGTAAGGCTCGAGAAGGCATCAAGGTTGCTATGATGTTTTTACCTGGTTCTACTACCAACGATAATCTTTTAGAAATTAAACCTATTGCTGAACAGGCATTAAGAGGTTTTCAAATTGTATTAGTTAGTGGTGCTGAAGATATGAGCAATGCCACAGCTGAGCGTGATGTTAAAGAAGCAATCGAACGTGCAGAAAAGAATAATCAACACGTTTTAATTCTAAGTGCAGGGATGGCTCAGCGTAGTTTTTCAATTCCTCAGATTACTGAGCTTTATCTGGCCTACGATACTGGAGACAACGGTGCTACAATTCAAAAAATGAGTAGAACTTTAACTCCTCATAAAGAAGGAAAGATCGGACGTGTGATTAGTTTGAGCTTTGACCCTAATCGTGATGATAAATTCGATGCCATGATAATCGAAACTGCACAGAATTACAAAAAAAATCACGGTGTTAAAGATCTCAAACAGGCTCTTCGTGACGTACTGCGAACTGTAGATATTTTTCGCTGTCAGCCGGACGGTGCAGTCAAAATAGAAATCGATGAGTACTTAGAGAAAGCATTGTCTCGTAAAAGTATTGATAGGATAATTGGAAAGATTGCTCCTATTAATGATTTAACTCCTGCCGAGGTTGCGGCTTTGGCCAGCGGTAATGTTGATGTATTTCGTGCCGCTCGACAGACTGCGGCTACCGTAGGTAAAACTCAGCTCAATGTGGTAAAGAAATCTAGCGGTACAAATAAAACTACTGCTTCTGAAAAGGAGTTGGCCAAAGCTCGAGAAATGATTGTAACTATCTCTCAAAATATTGATATTATTCGATATTACGGTGGAGATTCGATTGAAGAATCGTTTATGATTATGGATAGAGAAGGAGAAACTATCCAAAATGAAGTTACTGATCAATTTGGGGTCGACTACCGATTAGTCAAAGAATTAGTGCTCACTAACTTTATCAATAGAGATCTTTTAGACTTAAAGTTTATCTGAAGTTGACAGTTTTTTATTTTGATAGTATAATAGTCTTACACAGACAGAATCGGAGCATTAATGTTAGGTCGCATGAAGTTCGAAATCGAACCTTTGGTAGACAAAGCCTTAGACGGTCTACCAGAATCAATTTGGATTAGCGATTCTACGACATTCTTCGATCCTGCACTAGGTGGCGGACAGTTCGTTCGAATCATCGAACAGAGATTACGGGCAGCTGGACACAGCGATGATAACATTCGTCAAAGAGTATTCGGTCACGAAGAATCAGATCTTCACGTGAGATACGCAGTGAATAAGTATAAACTAGTAGGACAGTATTCTAAACGTCTTTATACTGATATTATTGGAATGGGAACAGATATGAAATTTGATGTAATAGTGGGTAATCCTCCTTATAATGGAAAGGCAGCACTACATCAGCAGTTTTTTAACAAAGGTTATGAATTGCTTAAAGACGGCGGTACCCTTGCGTTCATTCAGCCTGCTACTACCTACTTCAACAAAAAGGACAAACAAAAAGGTCCTGTAACTGAGATGATAGACATTATCAAAAATAATGTCTGCAGAGTCTATATCGAAAACCCAGAAGTATTTGACAATGCAGGAATTCAAAACGATCTATCAATTACACTTTTAGAAAAAACTCCTAGCTCAACACAGAATATTGAAAGTATCACTTTCAAAAATGGTATTACCTATACTAATGTTCCGTTGGCTGATATATCAATGACTCAGATTGATCCTAGTATCTATGCAACTATTCGATCAAAGTATGAAAACTATATCGCAGTCAATGGTAATCTAGAAGATAAAATTTCAAAAACTGTAGGTACCCTAAAGGCTTCTCTAGGTAAGATTCGAGGTACGAGACCAACCGATGCTGATTTCTACACTTTTATTCCATTGCGTGGAAACCGTAGTGGCTATGGTGCTTTGACCAGTTCAGACTTTGGGGTAGCTGTATCTTCAGCAGATGAAGTTGATCGAGTCTATGATTATCTAGAATCGTATGTTGCACGATTTGGGTTAGCTTTATTGAAATTTTCACAAAATACAGCCAATAAAGAATTTGCTTTGGTGCCGTTGGTTCCATTCAATAAACTTTATACTGACAATGATTTGTACGCAATGTTAGGTCTTACTGCCAGCGAAGTTAACGAAATTAAGAAAGTAATTGTACCCTTATATGACCGTTGATCAAATAATCAAACACGCTCGAGAACGTGAATATATGAGTGGAGTTGAACGTGATACTCTGCGAGTAAAGGCCACCGGGGAAGTTTTTACTCCTACCGAGCTGGTACAAGATATGTTAAACAAAATTCCAAAAGAACTGTTGGCGGATCCTTCTAAGACTTTCCTTGATCAAAGTTGCGGTGATGGTCAATTTCTCAGTGAAATACTAATTGCCAAAGTTGAAAACGGAATAGATTTTGAAACTGCTCTCAGCACAATCTACGGTGTTGACATTATGGAAGATAATGTTCGACTATGCCAAGACCGACTGTTGTGCGGACAAGAACATCTTCGACATATAGTGGAAAAAAATATTGTCTGTGAAGATGGTCTTGAATATGCATATACTTTTGGTGAGCCAGAAGTGTTTGGTAATGGACTGTTTACCGCGATAGATTAATCGATTGACAAACTGTCTATTTGATGCTATAATATATACATATTAACAGCAAGGAGCCGGTGTGCGTACACAACCAGAAGTGATAATTCAGCGTCTAGAAGCAGACAATAGTCGCCTAGCCAAAGAGGCTATTCTAGCCGAAGCTATGACTGAAGGTCTTGATGAGTTCTTCGAAGGTGTGCGTATGTGCCTAGACAAACTCTATACCTTTGGTGTTAAACAGGTTCCCGAAAAGGAAACAAACGACGGTCAGGGATTGTCTTGGAGTAATTTTAAACAACTAGCAGAGAGCCTATACCGTCGTGAGCTTACTGGGCATGCGGCTCGCGATGCTATCAAGCTGGCTATGGATGTAGCAACCAAAGGGCAATGGGACTACTACCGTAGGATTCTAATCAAAGATCTACGCTGTGGTGTTTCAGAAAAGAC
>JACCDW010692600.1_pt1 | contig 10706 bp, 5 predicted proteins | sample 7449781 | NCBI WGS metagenome assembly JACCDW01 (sample SAMN15323449, study PRJNA562643) | freshwater metagenome | isolation source: river surface water | place: USA:Blue River Watershed | collected 2017-08-18
ACATCTTCAGTAGAAATATTTTTATGTCGGTATTCCTTCTGAATGGATTTCACAATGTCCCACCAAACTTTATCATTGTCGATATAATTTCTGAGGGTATTCAAAAACAAAGCACCTTTCGGATACATATCTCCACTACCTTCTTTATTTACTCCGTAGGGTCCGATAATAGGTTCTTTATTGCCTATTCCTTTCTTAATTCCGTTCAAATATTTATTTGCACTTTCTCTACCATACATATCTTCTAAATATACCACTTCCGAATACTGTCCGAATCCTTCGTGAATCCACATATCGGCAATGTCGTAGCTAGTAACATTGTTACCCCACCACTCATGCGCAGTTTCGTGTATTATAATATAATCAAATTTCATTCCTTCGCCCGAACCCGACAAGTCGAAACCTAAGTAACCATTTTTGAATCCGTTTCCGTAAGCCACGCAGCTTTGATGTTCCATGCCTAAATAGGGGGTTTGTACCAATTTGTATCCATCAGTATAAAAACCATATTTGCCAAAACGTTTTTCGAAAATATCCATCATCGGTTTTACTTGTTCGAATTGTTTTTTGGCTTTTTCGGCATCATCTTTTAAAACATAATAATCTAAAGTAAGTACTTCCCCATCTATTTTGCTTTTGTATGTATCCGTCCAATGATCGTAATCGGCAATATTTACCGATACGTTGTAATTATTAATCGGATTAGAAACAAACCATTCGAAACGAGTATATCCATCACCTAAGTTTTTCTTGGCGCGTAAGCGGCCATTACATACCGTTTCATACATGCTCGAAGAAGTGATATGGATGGCCATACTATCCGGCTCATCACTTTGATGATCTTTATTTGGCCACCAAAGGCTAGCGCCTGTGCCTTGGCAAGCTACACCAATATGAGGATTACCATTTTTATCTTTTTTAAACACAAATCCTCCATCCCATGGAGCACGTTTTGCAATCATTGGGTTTCCTTCGTAAAAAACCTTGATGCTCGATCGTGTTCCTTTTTCAATTGTTTTATTGAAATTGACAAATACTGCATTGTATTCGCGTGTAAATTTTAAATCAGCACCATCATATTCAATTCTATTTATTTTCATATTGTCGAACAAGTCAATCTGAATGGTTTTAATATTTTCTTTGGCTAAAAAATTAATTTCATTAAATCCAGAGATGAATTTATTTTCGATATCGATTTTAATATCTAGTTTATAAAATTTAACATCATAATTATTTCTGATGTTGCTAAGTGTACCTCTCAAACTATCTTTTTTGCTGAACTTTTCAGGTAACCCTGTTCCTAATTGAGCAAATGCATACGTTTGTATGCTGATGAGAGCAATGAATAAAAGTTTAATCTTTTGCATATTCTAATGTAAAGAATAAAATGAAAAGTAAATAAGCAAATAAAGTAATGAATCTGTGACGTTTATAAATTGCGAATAATTTTAATTTTTAATAATGCAGCCACACTCATAGAATCGGTAATTTCTGCATTCATTGCCATTTCTATCGCTTGAGTTAACGGAAGTCTTTTCAGCATTAACTGTTCAGTGTCTTCGGGCATAGCGATACCTTGTTCAAGATCTTCGGCAGTGTAAATAATTGCTAATTCGTCGCTCACAGAGTTGGAAAGGTGCATTTCTAGTAACCTAGTCCAGTTTTTTGCTGATAAACCAGTTTCTTCAACTAATTCACGTTGTGCCGACAATAAAGGGTCTACTCCAATTTTACCACCACCTTCAGGGATTTCCCAAGAGTAAGCATTTAAGGGGAAGCGGTATTGTCCAACTAAAATCGTGTCGCCATTATCGAATATGGGTAAAATACCGATGGCTATGTTTTTAAAATGAACTTTTCCATAGATGCCCCTTCCTCCTTTCGGATTGAGCACCTGGTATTCTGTTAAGTCAATCCAAGGATTTGAATATTTCTCTTCTGAGGATAAAACCGTCCATGGATTATCTTGTTCTTTCATAAAATTACTGTTACTTATTGTTTTAAATATAGATCTACTGACATTTATACATATTTTGTAATCAATGAAAACAAGAATCATCGGCTTAATGATCCTATTGATTGTTAGCAAGACTTACGCACAAACTTACCAATTTTATGGTAAGGTAATTGATGCAAAAACAAAAAAAACATTGCCCTTTGTTGCGATAAGTATTGTTGGAGACACAAAAGGCACACAAACAGATATTGATGGTAAATTTGAATTAAAACATAATAGTAACAAGGCTATTGTAAGGTTACATTATGTAGGGTATGAAAACTCAACCTATACCATTAATGCCAACAGGGATGAAGTATTATCGATAAACATCAAAGAAAACTTATTGCAAGAAGTTGATGTGATAGCTGGAGAAAATCCAGCCAATAAAATCATCAAAAAGGTTTATGCAAATAAAGACAAAAACAATCCTGAGAATCTAAATTCATTTAGGTATGTTTCTTATAATAAATTTGTTTTCACCGGTAAAGAAGACACTAGCCTGTATGGAAGACTATACAATAATGGAATAAAACAACTCGATAGCACAAAGTCCGACTATCAAGCGAAAAAAGATTCTGTAAAAAACAAAATCGAGAAGATGAGGTATTCGGGCGATTCATTGTTTAGTAAACAGCACGCATTTATTACAGAAACAGTAACAGAAAGAGATTATCTATACCCGGAAAAAACAAAAGAAAAAATTAAAGCAGTAAAAATATCGGGATTAAAAAATCCAATGTTTGTATTAATAGCTTCACAATTTCAATCATTTTCTTTTTATAAAGATTATATGACGGTGCTCGATAAAAACTATTTAAGTCCATTAAGCAAGGGTAGCACCAGTAAATATTTTTTCAGCATAGAAGATACACTATTGCAAAAAAGCGATAGTGTATTTGTAATTTCATTTAAGCCATTAAAAAATAAAAACTTCGACGGTTTAAAGGGGGTGTTGTATATTAATAATGATGGATATGCAGTGCAGAATGTAATTGCAGAGCCTGTGAAGAGTACAACTTTTAAAATTAAAATTCAACAACAATACCAAAAAGTAAGTAACACTTGGTTTCCCGCACAATTAAATACTGATTTGGAATTCGACATGGTTTCTATAAACACCAGAAAGATGATAGGATCGGGACGAACATATATAAAAGATATTGAAATAGGTGTTACACAAGATAAAAAGAGTTTCGACGGTGTAGTTGTTGATTATGATAGAAAATCAATAAAAAGCAGCACAGATTCTCTACTAAAAAAATTTAGAGTAGATACCTTAAACACAAAAGAAAAACAAACTTATTATATTATCGACAGCATTGGCAAAGCTGAAAAATTAGACGAGAAAATAAAAATATTTGATGTGTTAACCAAAGGATACATACCTTGGGGTTATGTGCAATTTGATATTAAAAGAATTCTGAGTGCTTATAATGGGTACGAAGGTCTGCGATTAGGGGCAGGCATAGGCACTTCCGAAAAGTTTAGTAAATATTTTTCTATTGACGTGTATGGTGCCTGGGGGACCAAAGATCAACAATTTAAATACGGCTCCATTTTAAGTGTACCGATCTATCTAAAACAAGATGTGGAATTTAAAGCGAGTATCTACAAAGATGTAATTGAAACGGGAGCAACTTTTTTTAGGGGAGATAAAAAAACCATGTACGATTCATACAGAAATATTCAAGTGAATAACATGGATAAACAAGAAGGATTCGATTTACAGCTAAGTGTAAGATCACAAAAGTATCTATTACATTATTTATACTTTACAGAGAACAAGCGTATAGTTACAAATTCATACGCTTACCTGCATGACGGCTTAAGTTTAACAAGTTTTGAAAACAGAGAGATTGGTGTTACTACTCGTTGGGCTTATGGTGAAAAATTTATGAGACAATCAAAACAGCGAATTTCAATGGGAACAAAATATCCAATAGTATGGCTCGATGTGATGTATGGAAAAGGATTAGCAGATACGTGGACAGGTGAATACATAAAAATTAATTTTAAAGCGAAGAAATCATTCAATATAAGAAATGCAGGAACAACCAACGTGCAATTGTATGCTGGTTATATTAATGCTGAAGTTCCTTATTCGTTTGCATATAACGGACGTGCCAATAATGACGGCAAATTTAGTTTATCTAGTCAAGGCTATTTTGAAACCATGGCAATCAATGAATTTTTAAATTCAGAATATGCAGCAATTTTTATTCAACATGATTTTGGCAAACTACTTTATCAAGGTAAAAATTTCAAGCCAGGTTTTATTTTAAGTACTGCTTATGGAATTGGCAGTTTAAATAATAGATCAAAACATACAGGCATGGAAATAAAATCGATGGAGAAAGGATATGCAGAGAGTGGATTAATAGTTAATGATTTATTTGTATTAAAGTCCGAACTCTACAATATGGGCTTAGGGCTTGGCGCGTTTTATAGGTATGGAGCCTATAAAAATATGTTAGAAAAGGATAACTTAGCATTAAAATTAAACTTCAGCATTTCATTTTAAAATGAATGAGAATAATAAAAAGTGGTTAAAGAGATTTGGAGTTATAGGCTTCTCATTTTTTCTCTTGAAAGGAATTGCTTGGTTAGTGGTCGTTTACATGGCCTATAAAGGATGTAATTAATTTAATCGATATACAATGAAAAAAATATTATTTCTTTCTGCTTTTGCATTTTTAACACAAGGTGTTTTTGCTCAAAATAAATTAGAGCCAGAAACACTATGGAAATTTGGACGGGTTGCAGAGCCAAAAGTTTCGCCTGATGGGAAAACGGTAGTATACCAAGTTACCACCTACAAAGTAGAAGACAATAAAGGCAATACAGATATATGGGCAGTTCCAGTAATGGGGGGTGAGCCCAAACAATTAACCAATACAGTTTTTTCCGAGTCGAATGCTAGGTGGAGACCCGATGGAAAGAAGATTGGTTTTTTGAGTGTTGAAAGTGGAGAATCGCAATTGTGGGAAATGAATATAGATGGTACGGAGAAAAAACAAATTAGCAATGTTCCGGGCGGTATTTATAATTTTAATTATTCGCCAAACATGAAACACATTTATTTTTCTCAAGATATTGAAATAGGTCTAAGCTTAAAGAAAAGATATCCGGATTTACCAAAGGCGAATGCTTTGCAATACGATGAGTTAACGATGAGGCATTGGAATCAATGGGAAGATGGAGCATATAGTCACGTTATGTTTGCCACTTATGATAATGGCAAAATTGGTACGCCAACAGATATTATGCCTAATGAAAGATTTGATGCACCTACTCAGCCTTTTGGAGGCGAAGAGCAATTGGCATGGAGTCCCGATGGAAAATTTATTGCGTATACATGTAAAAAAGAGAGTGGAGCCGCCTATGCAATTAGCACTAACACCGACATCTATTTATACAGTTTAGAAACTGGTAAAACGATTAATTTAACATTTACCAATAAAGGATACGATGTTGACCCAAGATTCTCGCCGGATGGCAAATCTATTGCATGGTTAAGCATGGAAAGAGCAGGATTTGAAGCCGATAAAAACAGATTAATGGTAATGGATTTAGCTACTAAAGCTACCGTTGAAATTACAAAAGTTATTGACCAAAGTGCTGATAATATTGTATGGACAAAAGATTCAAAGACTATTTACTTTACAAGTTGTGTGGATGCGGTTCATCAACTTTATGCTTACAACCTAACGGCGAAAAAAGACGCACTAAGAAAAATAACAAATGGTTTAAGTGATATAAACAACATCGACATTAGTTATGACGGTAAGAATACCTATATCATTGGTACTAGGGTGAGCATTAGCACGCCTGCGGAGATATACAGAATAGAACCATTAAGAGGAAATCAATATTTATTATCGCACACCAACGACAATTTATTACAGAGTTTAAAAATGGGAAGAGTGGATAAGCGAATGATTACCACTACAGATGATAAAGAAATGTTGACATGGGTTGTTTACCCACCAGATTTTGATAAAGACAAGAAATACCCTGTATTACTTGTTTGTCAGGGTGGACCACAAAGCACGGTTAGTCAGAATTTTTCTTATCGTTGGAATTTTCAATTGATGGCGGCAAAGGGATACATTGTAGTAGCACCGAACCGTAGAGGCTTGCCGTCGTTTGGACAAGAGTGGAACGATCAAATTTCTGGTGACTGGGGAGGCCAAGCAATGAAAGATTTATTATCTGCAATTGACGACATCAGCAAAGAGTCCTATGTAGATACCACCAAAAGGGCAGCGGTTGGAGCGAGTTATGGCGGATATTCTGTGTATTGGTTAGCGGGCCATCACAAAAATAGATTTAAAAGTTTTATAGCTCACTGTGGTGTGTTTAATCTAGAAAGTATGTATGGTAGCACTGAAGAAATCTTTTTTGTAAATCACGATTTCGGGGGAGCATATTGGAAATCACCAAAGCCAATTTCATACGAGGATTTCTCGCCGCATAAATTTGTACAGAATTGGAATACTCCAATTTTAGTGATACATAATGAAAAAGATTTTAGGGTGCCATTGGGAGAAGGTTTGCAAGCGTTTTCTGCAGCTCAATTGCAAGGTATAAAGAGTAGATTCTTGTATTTCTCTGATGAAGGCCATTGGGTAACAAAACCACAGAATAGTATTTTATGGCAAAGGGAGTTTTACAGGTGGTTGGATGAGACTATGAAATAAAAATTTATTACTGAAAGTGGTGGCACGACTTAAGTCATGCCACCACTTAAGTCGCGCCACCAAAAACCCGCATTTATGCTGGTTTTTATTTAAACCATCATTCAATAAACTTTATTCAACAAAATCATAAAGTATTCAAAAAAAATAAAATAAAAAAGCCTCGAAATTTCGAGGCTTTTTTATTTGGTTATGTTAAGATTATTTCAACTTGAATTCTTTTTTTACTTTATCAACAAAGTCTAATTTTTCCCAAGTAAATAACTCTACTTTTACTTTTAAATCTTTTCCGGTTGGCGATTTGAAGGTTTTGGTAACTACTTCATTCTTGCGCCCCATGTGACCATAAGCTGCTGTTTCTGAATAAATAGGATTACGTAGTTTTAATCTTTGTTCGATTGCATAAGGTCGCATATCGAATATTTTCTCGATTTTTTTGGCGATATCTCCATCGGTCATCTTCACTTTTGAAGTACCATAAGTGTTGATATAAATCCCCATAGGTTTAGCAACACCAATTGCATAAGAAACCTGTACTAAAACTTCATCGCATAAACCGGCTGCCACCATATTTTTAGCAATGTGGCGAGTCGCATAAGCAGCTGATCTGTCGACTTTAGATGGATCCTTGCCAGAGAATGCTCCACCACCATGAGCCCCCTTACCTCCATAAGTATCAACGATGATTTTACGACCTGTTAATCCAGTATCACCATGTGGTCCTCCGATTACAAATTTACCTGTAGGATTAATATGGAATTTAATTTTGTCGTTGAATAATGCTTTGTACTTTGGATACTTCTTCATTACTCTTGGAATTAAGACTTTAATAATATCAGCCTTAATTTTATCTAACATTTTTTTCTCTGAATCAAAATCATCGTGTTGTGTAGAAATAACAATCGAGTCGATTCTTACAGGCCTATTATTATCATCGTATTCTAATGTAACTTGAGATTTTGCATCGGGTCTTAAGTACTTAATTTCTTTGTTTTCTCTACGAATAGCAGCCAATTCAATTAATAGCGTATGTGCTAGGTTCAAGGCTAATGGCATGTAATCAGCAGTTTCATTGGTTGCATAGCCAAACATCATACCTTGGTCGCCCGCACCTTGATCTTCTTTTTTCTTGCGCTCAACACCTTGGTTAATATCAGCCGATTGCTCGTGTATTGCAGATAAAATACCACAAGAATTAGCTTCAAACATATATTCTGACTTGGTGTAGCCGATTTTACGAATAACTCCACGTGCAATTTCTTGTACGTCGAGGTATGCTGTTGATTTCACTTCACCTGCCAACACTACTTGTCCAGTTGTGACTAATGTCTCACAAGCAACCTTTGAAGATGGATCGAATGCTAAAAAATTATCAATTAAAGCATCTGAGATTTGATCTGCTACTTTATCTGGATGCCCCTCTGATACGGACTCCGATGTAAATAAATATGACATAGATTTTAATTTTAATTTACTCTTGGGGCTTGAAAAGGGTAGATTGCAGGAGGTCTGCTTTAGCCTTTTTTTTATAAGTGGTTGCAATCGAGCAAATCAATCCACAAGAATGAAGCACAAAAATAGAATAATTTTTTATATTCAGTTAATATTCAATAAAAATCAAATAATATTGTATAATAATGTTAAGAAAGATGTTTGCATACAAGTTTTTACATATTAAACTATTAATCAAGCAATTTGTAATTTTAATTGGAATTTACTTTTTATGCAGATTAACTTTTTATGTATACAATTACACTAGTTTTAACAATTCTACCATTAATGAAGATATAAACTCATTTCTTGGCGGCGTTTTATTCGACTTATCAGCCATAGCATACACTAACGTATTGTATGTTTTACTTTTTATTCCCACCATGTTTATTGATAAAGTCAACAAGATTTATCGAAATTTATTAGATAGTGTATTTATAGGCGTAAATTTTGTATCAATTTTGTTTAATATTATTGATATAGAGTATTTTAGATTTCAGAAAAAAAGAACAGATGTAGAGTTGTTTAGTGGAGAAAATGATATCATTGAATTATTACCTAGTTATCTAAAAGATTATTGGTGGATGATACTGATATCGATAACGTATACTTTACTATTATATATCTTGTATAAAAAATCTAATTCGATAGAAGTAAACGAAAAAAAAGTATTTGTTGGATTAAAGGCGATAAGTATAATTTTTATCCTAGGCATGTTAATTATAGCTGCTAGAGGTGGTATACAAACCAAGCCAATTCAAGTAATTAGTGCTTCGCAATATGGTAATCCTTTAAATGCATCATTAACATTAAACACCCCATTTACCATCATTCAATCAATAGGTAAAAAGACATTAGTAGAAAAAAATTATTTTAGAGAGAACGAACTTGATTCACTATTTTCTATCGAAAAAAATTATACCTCAGACACATTGTTTGTACCTAAAAACGTAGTAATAATTATTCTGGAAAGTTTTTCTAATGAATACATAGGTGCTTTGAACAAAAAGATTAATTATACTCCATTTCTTGACAGCTTAATTAATGAGAGTTTTTTGTTTGATAACGGATTTGCTAATGGAAAAAAATCGAATGAAGCGATGCCCAGTATCATTGCAAGCATACCTTCACTACTTGATGAAGCCTATACTGGCAGTGTGTATCAAAACAATAACATCAATTCATTAGCTAGCATATTAAATGGTAAAGGGTATCATTCTATGTTTTTTCATGGAGGATTTAATGGGTCGATGAATTTTGATGCATTTGCAAAAAAAGCAGGATTTAAACAATACTATGGGATGGATGAGTATGATAATTTGGCTGACTATGACGGTAATTGGGGTATTTATGACGAACCTTTTTTTAATTATTTTGGAAAAACATTAAGTTCATCTCCGAAGCCTTTTTTTGCAACACTTTTTAGTTTGTCATCACATCCACCATTTGCAATACCTGTACAACATCAAGATAAATTTAAAAATATAAATAATGATAAAGAAAAAAGTTTTGCATATACTGACTTGGCATTAAGTAAATTTTTCGCTTATGCAAAAACTAAAAAGTGGTATTACAATACATTGTTTGTGATATTACCTGATCATACACCAGACGCGATGGATGCATACTTTGATACAAAAGTTTCGTATTACAAAATACCAATAATATTTTTTGACCCGTCGCGAAATTGGAAAGGAAAATCCAACAAAGTAGCATCACAAATTGATGTGATGCCAAGTGTATTAGATTATCTGCATTACGACAAAAGCTTTAAATCATTCGGCACAAGTTTATGGAGAAATAACAGTGATAATTATGCAGTAAATTATAGAGATGGAACTTATCAATTAATTGATTCAGCTTTTGTGATCCAATATACTCCAGAAGATGTTACGGCAATGTATAATTATAGAAAAGATTGGTATTTGCAATCGAACATCAAAGACAAAGAGGTAAAAAAAGCAGTGGAAATGAAGACAAGGTTACAAGCAATTATACAAAAATATAATTCGATATTGATTAATAATAAATACAACGATTAATTTTGAAAAAGAAAATACTTTTTATTGTTAATCCGATTTCTGGCGGTAAGAATAAAAAAAGGATCCCAGAGCTCATCGACAAACATCTTTCTAAATCGAAATTCGAATATAGAATTTCATTTACAGAGAGAGTAGAACATGGATTTATGCTTGCAAAGGCAGCTGTTAAAGACGGCTTTGAAATCGTTGTAGCGGTGGGAGGTGACGGAACGGTTAATGAAGTTGCAAAAGCGTTAATTAAAACGAACGTTTTACTTGGAATAATTCCTTTTGGTTCGGGTAATGGCTTGGCAAGGAGCTTAAAAATACCGCTTAATATTTCAAAAGCAATTTTAATCTTAAATGATTTACAAAGCGATATAATAGATGCGGCATCGTTTAATGAAGATTATTTTTTCAACGTTGCAGGAACGGGTTTTGATGCACATATTTCACAATCGTTTGCTACAAATAAAACAAGAGGATTATTTGGTTACG
>JACCDW011861962.1_pt1 | contig 10706 bp, 8 predicted proteins | sample 7449781 | NCBI WGS metagenome assembly JACCDW01 (sample SAMN15323449, study PRJNA562643) | freshwater metagenome | isolation source: river surface water | place: USA:Blue River Watershed | collected 2017-08-18
ATCGTGTTCGTTTGTAAAACAAAAAAATTTGTTTATATTTGCACCCGCTTTTGGCGAGGTAGCTCAGCTGGTTAGAGCGCATGATTCATAATCATGAGGTCGAGGGATCGTGCCCCTCTCTCGCTACCAAAGTTTAAACTCAGAACCCCATATTTTATGGGGTTTTTTGTTGGGTTTACTCTCTCATGATCCTGATGCAAGAAGTGGTGAGAAAGTGGTGGTTATTGGGTGATTTTGTATCAATACACGCAAATTACACGCAAATGATTTAGCATGTGTCTGTCATAATACATCAACTATTATGGCAAGTATTAAACTGTCATTAGACACAAGAAGAGCTACTATAAGTAATGAGTTTCCTATAGTAGTATCCATAACACACAAAGGACGTAATCTGAATATTGCTTCTGGAATATATCTGCAAGAAAAGAACTTTGACCCTATTCGGTGCGTAGTACTAGGAAATAGAGCACTGAATGAGCAGGTAAATAAGATCTTATCACACTACCAGAACAGAATGCAGGACTTCCTTCTAAAACGTGCAGGAGAATTTACGGTAAAAGAACTCCGGGAATTCCTAATGCAGAAAGAGCAACAACATCATACCATCAGGTCTTTCTGGGAGGATGAAATAGCCAGACTAAAAACATGTAACCGTCTTGGAGGAGCAGATGTATACCAGATGTCATTGAATGTCCTGCAAAAAGTACTGAATGTTGATCAGGCTTTTAACCAGATTAATACCAAGACTTTGTATGACATAGAGGAAAAGTTAGCCATGCGCGGTATGAAGGTCAACAGTATCGGTGTATACATGAGAACCTTGAAGGCCATGTGTAATAGAGCCATCAAACATGAGATTGTAGACTATGCGTGGTATCCTTTCCGCGGGTTCACCATCAGAAAAGAGAAAACCACACCACGGGTATTGTCTCAGGATGAAATCAAATCCTACTTTGGTCTCAACGTTACTGCCTGTAGTGTATACTATAGGTCTTGGTGTATTGGCAAACTGTTGTTCCTTCTAAGAGGTATCAATATCAGAGATCTCATGTTACTATCACCCCAGAACATCAAAGCAGGTAGAATCTTGTACAAGAGATCCAAGACAGGCAAACTCTACAGCGTGCAGATGTTACCTGAGATAAAAGCCATCTTTGATGAGCTTAGCGACACACATACTTTGGTGGGTTGGGTCTCCCCAGCTGATCTGCAGAACCAGAAAAGAATCATTGCTGTGTTGAGACAAAGAACACGGGTATTGAACAACCATCTCTATAAGCTGGGAAAACTAGCAGGTACAGAAGAAGATCTCTCCACCTATGTATTCCGTTATACCTATGCCAACATAGCCAAGCAGCTGGGTTTTAGCAAAGACCTTATAGCAGAAGCATTGGGACATGAATACGGCAACAAAGTCACGGGTATTTATCTGGAGCAGTTTGACCAAGAAGTCATTGATCAGATGAACCTGAGGATAGCACAGCATGTACATGATCGAAACACCTCTCTAGATGTAGCAGTTTAATCTTGTGAAGATTAAAGTTTCTCCTGTGAATACAGTAATAGATAACTAAAACCCCAGATATTATTCTGGGGTTCTATTCTACTAACGATAACTCAAGGCTTCCTCCTTAGCAATCCTGTTAAATTGCCTACAACGTCACGTAGGTTTGATTTGCTTATCTCAACTGTATGATACACAAAATTATTCTCCACAAAGTTTTTTCCTTTTTCAGTTACCATAACGGAGTAACTGTTGTAATTGGTACATTCTAAATACTCATGTTCTAAAAGATAATTGACTGCTTGCCTTAGTTGCTGAAAGTCTGAAAATCCAGAAATCTCTCCTCTTTCATAAAGCTGATCAAGAGAAGTAAAGTTATCCATGTCCATGCAATGCTGACGCATTAATTCTATGTAGTTGTTTTTCATGACAACAAAATTAACCCTGAGTAAAACCGGAAGCAAACTGTGCCCTGCCAGAACTGCTTATTTTGAGGGTGTAAAAAAATATCCAAATACCCTATAACCCTTGATAATATTGAAATTATTCAGGTGTAAAACTCATTCAAATTGTTGAAAGAAATAGTTATCTATTACAAAATGCACAGAACAAAATTGATTCAGCAGTAATAACCTACTTCAAACTCAACATGATCTCCTTGAAGCTATCGATACCAGATTGTAGGTTCTCTATGATCTTCTCAGCTAATACATCAGGGTCAGGTAAGTTATCCAGATCTGTTAGACTTTTATCCTTGATCCATGTGATATCCATGCTGGTTTTATCTCTACTGACAATATCATCATAACTGAATTTTCGCCATCTACCCTCTGGATTGGTTTCTGGATGAAAAGTCTCTTTTCTCTTCTGAATATTCTGCGGATTGTAACACGTGATAAAGTCAAATAAATCTTCAAACTTTAAAGGATTTTTCTTTAAAGTAAAATGAATATTTGTCCTAAAATCGTAAAACCATATTTCCTTGGTCCATGGATTTTTTGACGCTGGTTTATTATCAAAGAAGAGCACATTGGCCTTTACTCCTTGCTTGTAAAAAATACCTGTAGGCAAGCGTAGTATGGTGTGAAGATTTGTTGTCTCCAACAGTTTTTTTCTCACAGACTCTCCTACCCCACCCTCAAACAGCACATTGTCAGGTAATACAACTGCCGCCTTACCATCAGTTTTCAGCATGGTCTTGATGTGTTGCATAAAATTCAGCTGTTTATTACTGGTGGTCACATAGAAGTCTTGGCGGTTGTAGGTTAAATCTTCTGAGTCCTGCTCTCCCTCTTCATTGGTGAAGGTCATGCTACTTTTCTTACCAAATGGAGGGTTAGCTAGTACATAATCGACACGGTATCCTGGGTCTGATATTAAAGCATCCGCAGGAGAAATATGACTGTCCGACTCAAAGTCTCCTATGTTGTGCAAGAACAGGTTCATTAATGCCATGCGGCGGGTGCTGGCTACTATCTCATTTCCAAAAAAGGTCTGCATCTTCAAAAACTCCTTCTGCTCTTTGTTGAGTGAGTAATTCTTGGGATTGGCTATGAAATCGTACGCAGCAAGAAAAAAACCACCTGTACCACATGCAGGATCAGCTATGGTCTTGAGTGGCTCTGGTCGCACACATTCTACCATGGCACGTATCAAGGGTCTTGGTGTAAAATATTGTCCTGCACCACTTTTTGTATCCTCAGCGTTTTTCTCTAAAAGCCCCTCATATATTTTCCCTTTGATGTCTGCACCCATGGTACTCCACTGCTCCTTGTCTATCATGTCAATGAGCTTGAAAAGCTTTGCAGGGTCCTGTATCTTGTTTTGACTCTTGATAAATATTTGCCCCAAAAATCCTTTGACACTGGCCAGTTCTCTGAGGGTATCGGTGTAATGAATTTCTAGTTCCGCGCCTCTCTTGTCTGTAAGGGCTTGCCAGTTGTATTTTTTGGGTACTGGCAATGGTCTGTTGTATGGTGGCTTGCTGAATTCATCTGCCATCTTCAGAAATAGTAGATAGGTCAGCTGCTCTAAATAATCTCCATACCCTACCCCATCATCTCTCAGCACGGTAGAGAAACTCCATACTTTGCTAACTATACTTGAGGTGTTATTTGCTTCTGTGCTCATGTTATCCTTTTACTTTCTTGCTTCGAATTTTCTTTTCTGGTTGTGCTGTTGCACGTTCTGCCTTGATGCGTGCTAGTAAAACGCTGGCTGGCTCATCATTGGGGTCTTGTGGAACGAGTTTACCCTCAAATGCCTTCTTCAATATGCTTTGTCTGAGTGTCTCTGCTTGTTGCAGACCTTGATTAATGCTTTCTTCAATTTTTTCACAGACCGTCATTCGTACATCTATATCCTGCAAAATAGCGTGCTGCTCACTAATTTGAGGAATAACCAGTTGAAATTCACAAATCTCATCAAAAGAAATTCTTGGCCTATCTCCTGATGTTTTACTGTTTGCAAAGTTCACGAAATCCTGATGATGTAAAATATTAAGTAGATATTTAGGCAAAATACTTTCTCTGCATGATAAAACTATGAATTCTCCTGAGGCTACACCATTATTGTCAGCTACCCATACTTTATTGAGATATGGCCGCATTCTTCCGTAAAGTACTTGCCCCGAATAGTATAAATTTCCTGAACTCTTCATATCTGAAAATTTATAAAACAAGTGAGGTTTGGTTGAATTCGGTTCTATTGAATCCATCCCTAGAAATGTAAATTTGCTGTTTTTATCAGGATATGCTTTAGCAACAGATTTAACTACTACAGCCCCTAATGCCGCTCTCACCCACCCCTCAGGCAACTCTCCCTCTTTTACATCAGGGTTGGTGAGTTTTCCCTCAAACGCATATTTAAGCACTGCCTGCCTATAAACCTTTAGTTGTTGCTGTGCTGTTTTGAGTGTTTCGATACCCTTGTCTAACTCTGAGAAAAGCTCTTCTATTTTGGCAACAATGCGGTGTTGTTCTGCTAGTGGGGGGAGGGGTATTTCCATCTCTTCAATCTTGCCGGTTGAAATATTTGGTTGTGCTCCTCCATAAGCATCTTCCAAAATTTTTGGCTTTAGAGCATATAGTAAATACAGTAAAAACTCATTACATAGAAGTCTCTCGTCTAATATTTCAAATCTACCTACACGTTGATTTTGAAATGCTATTTGTTCATCTTTATAAATTCCAAATTTTCCTGTTGTTGCTCCCGACATGGCGACAAGTATATCCCCTTTAGAAACCTTATATTCTAGATATTGATTTACTAATTCAACCTTTACGCAGGATACTAAGCTGACTTGTCCATCACCTATATCTGAAATGCGAATTACCGGGATTCCTTCCTTTTTGTAATTACTGCTTTTAAATGCAAATCCATTACGCAGCTTACATACATGAACTAAATTGGTGATAACCCACCCATCTCGTGTCGTGTTTAATTTCATGCCACCAATACCTCATTAAGTTCTTCTATAATTGTCTCCATGTCTGCGCCAAATAGCTGCCACATCTTCCCTCTACCTCCCAGTGCATCAAATGGTGTGTAGTCCAGGTCATCTGTGTTGAGATGCACACTGGTTGCAATATGTTCTTTCATCATGTGTAACCACTTCATCTGTTCTTGGTTGAACTTAATCGTTGCGCCTTGTTGTTTCTTCCATACCCAGTCAGCAAAATTCTTATCTACTGTCTTGTCAAAAGCTGTGAGCGCTGCATCAACATCTGTCACTCTGCGTAGTAAAGAAACCAATGCCACAAGTTCATTCTTGGGTTGTCCAGCAACTTGTTCTAACTGCTCATAGGCTTTCCATATTTTGAGCGGTGCCAATGCTGGTTTGTTGCGTAATATTTCTTCACTAAGGTCCTTGATCATCTTAAATGTCAGTTCTCTCCTTCTATAGGGCTGATCATAAAAAATTTGCAGCGCGGTAATTTCATCTTTGTGTTCCTTTAACCACAAAGTGAAATCGGTAATCAGTTGCACTGCCTCTTGAACCTGATCTTTAACCCAGCCGCTGCGTGTAACAGAATCTATGTTTACAGAATCTATTACTTGATCATATTTTCTTCTGACATCAATAATAAATTCCCTTAATTCAGGGCTATGAAAAACAGCCACAGCGTTTTCTAATATAACCTGATGCTGTTGTTGGAATTGTCTCTCCAAGTCCAAAGGCGAGATATCCGGAGTAGCAGACAAAATACCTACTTTCAAAGTTTCAACGGTGTCAGGATCATGTGCGTGCAGTAGCTGCCTCACTACTTCTGAGATACCCTTGCCCTGTGCCTTATCTTCAAAAGTTTGTTTTTCATAAGCACTAATTTGCTTGTCCAACCTTAGTAAACGATTGGCCAGGGTGGACATCATCTCTTCTGATCTTTCACCTACAGCTATTCTCTGCAAGACCTCTTTCAAAGAAACACCTGGAGCCTTTTCTAATGGTCTACTGTCTGTTTTCTGTGATTGCTCTACTCCTATTGCATCAATAATAACAAAATGATCTTTGGCATACTTCGCAGAGGGTGTTCCTTTTGCACGGAGTTCCTCTAAAGAACAAGTGCGGGTCCCGCGTCCCTTCATCTGTTCATAATAACTGCGGCTCTTCACGTCTCTCATGAAAAGAAGAACCTCCAGAGGTCTTACATCTGTACCCGTTGCAATCATATCTACAGTTACAGCTATGCGGGGGTAGTAGTCATTTCTAAACTGAGACAAAATTGTTTTTGGGTCCTCACTACTCTGATAAGTTATTTTTTTACAGAAATCGTTTCTCTCATCAAACTCCTCGCGGACTATCTCTATGATATCCTCAGCATGACTATCTGTCTTGGCAAAAATCAACATTTTCGGAACCTCAAAATTTCCGGTATTGTCTATTCTGTCCGGGAACATGCTAGGTAATTGATTCTTCACCTCCCTGATAATAGAACGGATGGTACTAGGGTTCACAACATCTTTATCCAGCTGCTTACCTGTGTACTCCAAATCTTCATCCACGGCTTCCCAGAATTTCTTTCTGGTGAGTCGTTCTCTTTTGTCTACCATCTCTCCCATCTTGATCGCACCACCTGACTGGGTAATGTGAGTCTCTATTGTGTACACATTATATGGCACAAGTACGCCGTCAATTACTGCCTTTTCATAGCCATAATCTGACACAATATTTTGGTTGAAGTATCCAAAAGTTCTGTTATCCGGAGTGGCCGTCAAACCTACTTGAAAAGCATCAAAATAATCCAAGACCTGCTTCCATAAATTGTAGATACTTCTATGGCATTCATCTATTACTATCACATCAAAAAACTCTATGGGTAATTTTGAGCTATAAATAACAGGAAGAGGTTCCTTAGCAAATGACTTCAGCTCATGCGGGTTGTCTTCTTCAGCACTCTCGTCTAGCTCAACACCTTTTAAAATACTGTACAAGCGTTGAATGGTGCTGATGTATACTTGACTATCCTCTGGTACAAAAGAACTGGTCAACCTATTCACACCGTATAACTCTGTGAATAAACGGTTATCATCTTGAGGTTGAAATTTTCTAAACTCTCCCTCTGCTTGTTCACCAAGGTTTTTGGTATCTACCAGAAACAAAACCCTCTCTGCCTTGATGTGCTTTAACAGCCTGTAGACAGAAGTAATTGCTGTAAAGGTTTTACCTGACCCTGTGGCCATTTGAACCAGCGCTTTGGGTCTATTTTTCTTGAAGGAAGTTTCTAGGTTATTGATAGCATCTATCTGACAGTCTCTTAATCCTTCTGTATCCAGTAGAGGAAAATCCTGCTGCATTCTTGACCTGAGCGAATTTTCTTTTCTCAGCCATCTCGCCATGGTTTCAGGTCTGTGAAAAGTAAATACTTCCCTATACCTAGGCTGAGGATCGCGGGCATCAGAAAATCTAGTAATTGCACCAGTACTCAAATATAAAAACGGCAGAGGTGAATTATCTATGTACTTGAGTTTGGCATGAGCATATTCTTCTACCTGTGATTCATGCGCTGACATCTTTCCTCCCTCAGTTTCCCTTTTTGCCTCTATGACACCTACAGGTTTCTGATTCACAAAAAGCACATAATCAGCGGGACCAACATCAGTAGTGTATTCTCTAACAGCTACTCCAATACCCGCATGTATATTCAAGTCTTTCTTGCTTTGAATAATCCAACCACAAGAAAGTAGTTGTTGATCTATGTTATCTCTTGCTATTTGCTCAGGTGTCTGATTCATTGTGAGTAGCTCTTCTAAATATGTGCTTCTAAGGGCGTAATTTACATACAGAATAGCTAAATAAGCAAAATATTATAAAGTAGAATTATAATACTACTATTACAAGGTGTAATTAACCTGAATAATAATGCTGAACATTATTGACTTATATAACCACGTATAACAAGAGTATGTAATTACCCTATTAAGAAACAACTGCTTTTGATGAGGAGGACTTTGGTTCGTTGATGCTAATAGTATACTAAGTAGATACAGTAATAAGTAATGCTAGATGTTATGCTCTTGTTTTGAAATATGCTCAGATAAATGCCCCCCTTACCCCCCACCCTAACAGGTGAAGGAATAAGAGAGTATTCATCAAGTCATGCCCCTGGTTTTTTCATTTTAGCACCTATGCTGGAAAATGCAACCATCCATCACATAGTAGTCTTTTTGTTTCTGATTGTTTTTCCAAGACAAGCAAGAGGAATATTCCAGTTATTAGCTAGCTTCACTGCAGCAGTTGTTGCAGATCCATACCCCGGGGTGAGACGTCAACACCCCTACTCAGGCGCTTACACTATCATGAAGATAGCAGCCTTTCCTTTGAGCTCTGCCTCAGGTGATGTTTCCATCTGCCTCCTGACTTTGGGACTTCAAAAGTCCATATTTACACAAAACCGTTCACCTCTGTCTCTCTACTAATAATATAACAAATTTCTGGCAACTTTCCCAAAAACCAACCGCGAATGAGTTAACATGTTGACCCTATTTATTAACTTCGTGAATAAGTCTCCTTGAGTAAACGAAACAGCACCCTGAATAAATTACATATATTTGAATTATGAAACAACTTTTACTTTTAGCATCCTGGATAATTTCCTTTGGGATAATTGCACAAGCACCTCAAAGCATACCCTATCAGGCTGTAGTTCGAAATACAGACGGCTCCGTATTAGCTAACGCGGAAATTAGCATAACTTTCAAGGTCCATGATATTAATGCTACAGGCAATGTTGTTTATGAAGAGACTCACATTACTTCTTCCAATACACAAGGATTAATTGCATTGAATGTTGGAGGAGGAACACCAATAACAGGAACCTTTAGCAATATCAACTGGGGATCAGGTGCTAAGTTTTTGCACGTCGTCATGAATTCAGGTTCTGGCATTGTTGATCTTGGTACTCAGCAGATGATGAGTGTGCCGTACGCTTTGCATGCCGGAGAAATCAATGTGAATATCAGCAGTATAGGTGACACGCTTAGTATAGGAACTTCATCTTTAATAGTTCCAGGTCTGAGCAACAGCAATACCAATACTCCTCAGTATTCAGTTTCGAATATGTTTACTCAAGGAAATGGTGTATTTGATATTGACGGGAACTTTTATCCTAGCATTATTCTATACAATGGACAAGAATGGATGCAGAAAAATTTAGAAGTCACAAGATATAGAAATGGTGACTCCCTAATTACAGGTCTTGATGAATTTACATGGGCTCCAACGACTTCAGGTGCTTATGTAGCTTCAGAATTGGCCAATTTACCCTATGGTAATTACTATAACTGGTACGCGGTCAATGACTCAAGAGGAATATGCCCCACCGGATGGCATGTACCAAATTACTCAGAATGGAATCTATTCAAAAATAGTCTAGGCGGAGATGCATTTGCGGGATGTTTAATGAAATCAACTGAATCTTGGTCTGACCCAACTTATCCTAATTTCAACCTCAGTGGATTCAGTGGTTTATCAGGTGGGTATTCGACCAGTGGAACAATTGTACCTGGCTATATGGGAACTTGGTGGTCAAGTTCTGTTAATGTAACCGGCTGGCCTATCGCTCAACTAATTTCCAATGGCTCTAATTCTAATGTAGAACATCTTGATTACAACCACCAAGGCTACAATATCCGGTGTATTAAAGACTAATCGTTCAGCACTGAGAATATACATCTAATATTAGCCCCCCCGCATCCTACCTCAACAACATACCCCCGGGTTCTTTTGCATTAGCATCTAAAAACATTTGCTTTTTTGTACTAAATAAGTTGCTGCTTAAAACTACTGATGGACCTTCCATTTTTTTCATGTAATCCATACTATGAAAGAAATACAACATCATGTGCAGGAAATCAAACTGAGCTATGCCCCTGCCAAGTTTTCTGGAACCAACAGAAAAATTCAATGCTCTCAAGATGCGGTAGATGTACTGCTACCCTTTTACAACCCGGACACTATAGCCTGCCAGGAAGAGTTCTTGTTGCTACTGATGAATAGAAGTAATATGCCAATAGGAGTTATCCCTATAAGTAAAGGTGGGCTCAGTGCAACCGTAGTAGATATCAAACTCATCATGAGCATTGCTCTGAAGTCTCTCTCTTCGGGTATCATCTTGTCTCACAACCATCCCAGCGGTAACCTTGAACCTTCATATGAGGACAATAAGCTAACCAAGAGGATAAAGGAAGCCTGCGAACTCATGGACATCAAACTGCTGGACCACATTATTCTAACTCCAGATAGTAGATATAGAAGTTTTGCAGATATGGGAGAGTTGTAAAAAAAAAACGAAACATAAACAGAAAGAAAAAAAACACATCAGACAGACACATGCAAATTACATGCAAATGGAATTACCCAAAACTCTGAAACCCTTGATACACATACTACTCAGCTGGTTAGAGCGCATGATTCATAATCATGAGGTCGAGGGATCGTGCCCCTCTCTCGCTACAAATATTTAAAGCACAAGCCCCTTCATTTTGAAAGAGTGAAGGGGTTTTTTGTTTTCCGTCGTTGCTGTATGAGGGCGTGCAACGACAGTGCAGATAAATATTTGGGGAATTTTAGGATGTTTTTGAGGTTATCACCTGCAAATTACCTGCAAATGAAACCCTGTAGCGTTTGGAAGGACTTCCAATTTTATAACAAGTCTGAAATTTCCCCTTGTTCTTATTTTCAGTTGCGCGAGTTAAAGTTTCA
>JACCDW010309145.1_pt1 | contig 10703 bp, 18 predicted proteins | sample 7449781 | NCBI WGS metagenome assembly JACCDW01 (sample SAMN15323449, study PRJNA562643) | freshwater metagenome | isolation source: river surface water | place: USA:Blue River Watershed | collected 2017-08-18
AATGATTCGGAGGATCGTTACGAAGGTATGTTGGTTGTTCGCAGTGAGCTTCGCAGTATGTGTAGTCATCATCATCAGCCCGTTGCTGGTGTTGCCTATATTGGTATTATTGCGGCTTCCAAGCTCATTGGACTCTCTAAGTATACGAGTATCGCACAGTGGTGCGCAAGACGTGGTACTCTCCAGGAGGAACTTGCTAATGATATTGCTCGCGAGATCTCCAAAGCCACAGGAGCCAAAGACGTAGGTGTTTATATTCAAGCAACTCACGGATGTTGTGAGAATCGTGGCATCATGGCACATAGTAGTTTAACACAGACAACAGTACTAATGGGACACTTTAAAAATGATCCTGGTACAAAGAAAGAATTCTTTGACAATATTAAACTACAGCAGGATTTTGCCCCAAGATGATTAAAAAGCATCACAAACGCAAAGGAACACCAATTCCTAATATTAACAATCTTAGCATTGATCAACAACATTTGTGGTACAATGAATTTAAAATTGATAGTGTAGAATTGGGGTTGTTGTGTAGTCAATTTCCAGCACTAAAAAATAGTTGGAAGCAATTTAAGACTGTTTATAAAATGTGTAAGGTAGAACATGAAAATAACAGAACTATTTCTGAATTGGTTGGATAAATTAGGTCGTAAGCGTATTGTTATGGATCGGCAATGTGATGAGCCATATTTAGAACGTTATTATCTTTTTCTCAAAGACAGAGATAATTTTCCATTCAATATCTTTTTACACAAGTTCTTAAAAGGTGATCCAGATGATGTTCATGATCATCCTTGGCCCTATGCTACATTGATTCTCAAAGGTGGCTATTACGAATGGGTTCCTCAGTTTAATTCTGAAGGAGTTAAAACTTGTGAAATCCGTAAATGGCGTGGTCCTGGTCATTTTCGAATCTGTAAGCCTACTAGCTATCATCGCATTGAATTACATCCTGGTGTAACTGCATGGACTTTGTTCATGCCAGGGCCAAAGAAACGAGATTGGGGTTTTCTTGTTAACAACAAATGGATACAGCACGAGCAATATTTAAAGGAACGCTATGAACAAGCTCACACTAGACCAACGAAAGTTTAATGGACTCGTTGGCAATATTTGTCAAAATATTGTCAAAAACAATTGGCGTCCAGATTATATTGTAGGCATCACTCGAGGAGGGTTGTTGCCTGCCGTAATGATTAGTCATTACTTTGATGTTAAGATGTACACCGTAGATGTGTCTCTCAGAGATGGAGACGGAGATTGCGAAAGTAATCTTTGGTTGCCAGAGTATGCTGTAGGTTATGTAAATGAAGATTTGAGAAAAGAAAACGGTGGGCATATTACCTTAGAGAGTTTTAAGAAAAATATCCTGTTAGTTGATGACATCAATGACACTGGTGCAACATTTAATTGGATCAAACGAGATTGGGAAAGCAGTTGTAGATTCAGTGACTGGGAAGCAATTTGGAATCATAATGTTAAATTCGCAGTAGTAGTGGATAATCTATCAAGCAAGTCACAAGTTAAAATGGATTATTGTGGTATGGAAATTAACAAATCTGAAAATGATGTTTGGGTTGATTTTCCTTATGAGGACTGGTGGTCAAAATGAATAGAAGTAATATTAATAAAGTAATGTTAGGACAACCTTCTTTTATAGAAGATAGTAAAGCACCTTGGACTGAACTTGTTGAAGAAGATTATCACGTTAAAGTTTTTGAAGACAAGTATCCTGTAACACCAGGACATTTGTTATTTGTACCTAAATATAATACCGTAGCAGTATTAATGGATTGTTTTGAATCGGCTGTTCAAGACGGCATTAAAAGAGTACAAGATGGCGAGTGGGACGGATTTAATGTAGGATTCAACTATGGTCCTGCCGCTGGACAAACGGTTGAATGGCCACATGTGCATTTGATTCCAAGACGTACTGGTGACATGGAAGATCCTACTGGTGGTGTTAGACATGTTATTCCTGAGAGAGGAAATTATAGAAAATGGTAGGAATAATTTTAACTCTATTTGTTACTGTTGTCGCTGTATGGATAGTTTCCAAACTTCCTGGGGGCTGTCAAAAAGATTGTAGTCAAGGAAGACGTTGTGACTGTGGACATACTCATAAGGACATGTGATGGAAAAACTTTACCGCATTACTCCGCTTGAAAAGAAAAGTGTAGAATATTTTGTTGATGTATTTGAGCGTATGCCTGATGGCACTATACGTGGTTTTGACGTTACAGAAATATGGCGTTGGGGATTTGGATATCGCCCAGAAGATGAGCCTGTTTGGAAGTTTGAAACAGACCGTGTACATTGTAACCCACAAGTAGGTTGGGGTTGTGATCTTGACGATCTTATATCTGTTTATGTAAATTTCAGCGACGGATTCACTGAAGAAGAAAAAGAAGAAATTGAAGCTATCTTGCGTTACGAAAAAGAAGACGAGGATGGACGTTGTGGTACCGCTTGGCTTTATGACGGAGATCATAATTGGGAAATAGAAGATGACCATGTAGCAATTCTTGGTCCTGTAAAGATTGACTTAGTAGATGCTAACGGATACGGTGACACTGCTATATTAGAAGAAAACGTAGAACCTTACGATGAGTGATGATAGAATATTTTGTCACTCAATAAGAGTTGACTGGAACAATCAAAACGGGTTTTGGTGGAATGAAACATGTGCTATGGTCTTAGAAGTTTTTGGTTTACCTGGTAACAGATTCATGTATCATCCACACGAAGATTACATGACGTTTAATTTTAAAAATGAAAAAGATTTGAATCTATGCAAGATATTATTGAGCGAAAGGCTGTAATTCTTTTAACATTATATGGCATAGTTTGGATAGGGCTACTTGGATTTACAATGTACGCTAGTATACCAAAAAAAGGCGATGTAATTACAATTGATTGCAGACTGTCCGAAATTAGTCCAGATATTCCAATTTGGGCTAAAGAAGCCTGTAGGAAGGCAAGAATGGAAAAAATTGACAAGGAACCTAAATAATAGTATAATATATACTGTAGACAGGATTTAAAATGGAAAAAATTAGATATAGCGAAATGTTTTATAGTGTACAAGGCGAAGGTCGCTTTGTAGGTGTACCCAGCGTTTTCTTTAGAACGTTTGGGTGTAATTTTGAATGCCGTGGCTTTGGGCAAGAAAGAGGAAACTTTATTCCAATTGAACAGATGCCACACAACACAGACCCACGTGCAAATCCAGATCACCCAGAAGCATATAAAAGTTTTGAAGAACTTCCAGTAAGTCATATTGGTTGTGACACAAGCGCCAGCTGGAGTGCAAAATATAAGCATTTGGCGACTTGGGATACTGTTGATGTTATTGCAGAAAAACTAACAGCAATGACTCCAGAAGGTAAATGGACTTGTGATAACGGACAGGATGTACATCTTGTAATTACTGGTGGTGAGCCATTGATGTGGCAAAAACAAATTTCAGCATTGTTACATCAACCACAATTTAAAGACATCAAAAATGTCACCTTTGAAACAAATACCACACATGAACTAAAGCCAGAATTTATTCAATCGTTACTTGATTTGGGTTTTGGCCCAAGTCGTAATCCAGAATTTTTTATTAAATTTACTTGGAGTTGCAGTCCAAAACTAACCAGTTCAGGCGAAAAGTGGGAAGAAGCAATTAAACCAGAAGTAGCCGCACAATATTATGGTCTACCTGGACGGAACTTTTATTTTAAATTTGTTGTCAGCGATGAACAAGATGTTTTGGAAGTTGATAAGGCTGTAGAAGAATACAAAGAAAAACAAATTATGTGTGATGTTTATCTAATGCCTGTTGGAGCAACACAAGAAGGACAAGCTAAGACTGCAAGGCAAGTGGCAGAGCTTTGCTTAAAGAAGGGATATAAATTTAGTCCACGACTTCACGTGGACTTGTTTGGTAACGCATGGGGAACCTAATTATGGTAACAAGAAAAACAACTAAAACTGAAACACCTGCTAAAAAAACAACTAAACGAAGTTCCACTGCTGAAAGTAAGGTAGCAGAAACATATAAAGAAAAACCAACAACCAAAACAAAGGCTCCTTCTTCAAAAGCAGAAGCAACAAGGAAAAAACTTCCTTGGGTCGCTGTTTTGGAAACACACGTCAATCCAGATAATCCATCAAATGGCTTTTTCGAGCTTGACTGGAACGAGTATTTTATTGTACAATTAAAGGGTCATGGATATGACGGTCCAACTGAAGAAAGTATCGTAGATGCTTGGTTCCAAAATTTGTGTAGAAATATTGGTAACGAATCTGGTTTAGATATGGAACGTCGTGGAAGTGGCTACATCAACGTCAACAATTTAGGCAACGGAAAATCGGAAATCAGTTAATATGTCATTTATCCTAGTAGACACTGCTAATACATTCTTTCGTGCAAGACACGCAATCAAAGGCGACTTAGAAACCAAAATTGGTATGAGTCTACATGTGACATTTAACAGTGTCAAAAAAGCATGGAATGATTTCAACGGTAGTCATGTAATTTTCTGCTTAGAAGGCCGTAGCTGTCGTAAGGACCATTATGAGCCTTACAAAAGAAATCGTACAGAAGCTCGTGCGGCACACAATGAAGCTGAGGCTGAAGAAGAGCGTGTTTTTTGGGAAACATTTGATCAATTCAAAGAATTTGTGTCTGAAAAGACTAATTGTACTGTACTACAAAATCCACAATTAGAAGCTGACGATTTGATTGCAGGCTTTATTCAAGCCCACCCAAATGACAACCATATTATTATCAGCACAGATGGCGATTTCGCACAATTAATTGCACCCAACGTAAAACAATACAACGGTGTCAGTGAAGTAACAACTACGCATGAAGGCTACTTTGACGCTAAAGGCAAGCGTGTTAAAGACAAGAAAACTGGAGAAGAAAAGCCTGCTCCAGATCCAGAATGGTTGCTTTTTGAGAAGTGTATGCGTGGCGATACTAGCGATAACATCTTTTCAGCTTATCCAGGTGTTCGTACTAAAGGCACTAAAAATAAAGTTGGCCTAATGGAAGCATATGGTGACCGTAATAGTAAGGGCTATGCGTGGAACAATCTAATGTTGCAGAAGTGGATTGATCACGAAGGTGTCGAACATCGTGTATTAGATGATTACTATCGCAATGTTAAGTTATGCGATTTGTCTGCACAACCAGATGAAATTAGAAAAATTATTGACGAAACAATCAAAGCTGAGCTTGCTAAAGAAAAGAATGTTAGTCAAGTTGGAGTTAGAATGCTAAAATTCTGCGCAAGTTATGAATTAAACAAAATAGCAGACAACATTCAACAATATGTTGATCCGTTTAATGCAAGATATCACGAATAAATTTGGAGAACCTATGTCATTGACTTTTGCTAAACCACTTATACCAAATAAAGAATGGATTGTCGAAAATAATGGCAAAAAAGTTGGTACACTGAGTAAAGAAAAATCAGGTTACGTATTTTTTGCCAACGGCACAAAAATTGAGTTTCATGATTTAAAGGAAGTTGAAGAAGCTATGCAACTTCAAGTAGAAATTCCTTCTAATGTTAAAGTTTCTAAAACTAAAGATGTTTATGGTTATGAAACAAAAACAATTCCTCATAACCCTTTATATGATGTACAACGTAAATTACCAATCTATACTAAAAGTGCCAAAAGTACCAGTAGGCATTGTGCAGGTCATTATATAATTAAGTTTCCAAAAGGTTGGGTTAAAAGTCATTGTCCCAAATTAATAACATTGGAAAGATATCCTTATCGAGGACCTTTCCATACTGATGCAGAAGTTAGAATCGAATTATCAAAGGCACATCGTGAACGAAATTAATAACTATATCATTGAAGACTTTGCTAATAAAGTTTATGCCGCTAAAAAAACTAATCAAAAGCAAATTATATTAGATATTAAAGAAGCACAAATTTTAGTAGAAAATCTTACTTTGGTGCTGGCTAGAGCAGTAGGTAACTTAGACAGGGCTGTCAAAACCACTGATGACGGGGTGGTTACGGTATCCATGGATGGTGGAACTTTTTAATAAATAACTGCGTACATAAATAAAAGTACGCAGATTATGAGTAGACCAAAACCAAACGTTCTGTTAGAAAGTACCAATAAAAAGACCTATAAGATTGAGCAAGTCTTAGAGAGCGATGCCATTTGGGCAGTATTTTATAAAGGTCAACCTGTCAATCTAAAAACCAGTAGTTTAGTGAGTAGCTATCCGGGACCAAAATATAAAAAAGTCTCTTTTAGTAATCCTGGTCACGCACACAATCTAGCCAATAAGTTGAACAAAATGTTTAACTGTGAAGATTTTTGTGTATATAAACTAACCACTGGTGAACCAGTCAATGAACAAGATTGACATAACAAAAGCTCTAGCATCCAAGGACGAAAAATATAACAGTGACCCAAAGTTCATAGACATGCTTTACAGAGCATGGTGGACAAATTGGCGATCAGCTGAAGACCGAAGATTTCGTTTAACTGACAAAGGCTATGACTATTTTAAAGACATAGCTGAAGTTAAATTTTACCAAATAAGATTCCCAGTAAAGTTAGTACTCACTAACAAAATGATTATCGATCTGGACAAATTTATAGATTGTCCATACTACCTAACCAATACTGACCTCTACGTTACTAGCGAAAAAATGGCTTTGCAACTCATTCTTTTTGAAGGAGATTTAGCCAAATTTGGACGAGCTAAACGAACTACTAGAGAAAGAAAAACAAAAAACAGTTGACATTTATACGCTCTGGCATTACAATATAAAGACAGTAAACAATTTTTGATCTGTTTTTTAGAAAGGTAACAAATGGCAAAGAGCGAACTCAGCCCAAATCGTACTGTAACTCCTAACGAGGCTAAAAAGTCTCTAAGAAAATGTATCGCTAAAAAGCGTCCAATTTTTATGTGGGGTGCTCCAGGTATTGGTAAATCCGATATTGTACGTCAAATTGCTTCTGAAGAAAATCGTGAAGTGATTGATGTACGACTTCCACTTTGGGAACCCACTGATATTAAAGGTATCCCTTATTACAACGCCAACGAAAATACTATGAGTTGGGCGCCTCCAGCTGAACTTCCTCATGATGAGGACAGTACCGCAGTTCTATTTCTAGACGAGCTTAATGCGGCTCCGCCTAGTGTACAAGCCGCGGCTTATCAGCTAATTCTCAACCGTCGAGTTGGCACTTATGTACTGCCTAAAGGTGTTAGCATTGTTGCCGCAGGTAACCGTGAAACTGACAAAGGTGTTACTTATCGTATGCCTGCTCCGTTGGCAAACCGTTTTGTTCACTTGGAATTGCGTGTGGACTTTGATGACTGGAACGTTTGGGCTACCCAAAACAAAATCCACAAAGACGTGGCTGGTTATCTAAACTATGCAAAACAAGATCTTTATGATTTTGATCCTAAGAGCGCAAGCCGTGCTTTTGCAACTCCACGTTCTTGGTCCTTTGTTAGCGAATTGCTCGAAGACGAAGACACTGATGACAACACCATTACTGATTTGGTAGCAGGTGCTGTTGGTGAAGGTCTTGCTGTTAAATTTATGGCTCACCGTAAGATTTCAGGTCAACTGCCTAATCCTTCCGAAATTTTGGATGGCAAAGTCAAAGAGCTTAAGATTAAAGAAATCTCTGCCATGTATTCACTTACAATTGGCATGTGCTATGAACTTGACGAACGCCATAACAAAAAGATCAAAGACTGGGATGGTATGGCAGACAACTTCTTCCGTTTTATGATGGATAATTTCCCAACTGAAATTGTTGTTATGGGTGCAAAGACAGCCCTTACCAATTTCCAACTGCCGTTTGATCCAGCTGAAATGAAGAACTTTGACGAGTTCCATGATCGATTTGGTAAGTACGTTATTACTGCATTGGAAAAATAAGGCAGTAAAAGCACACAGAAAGGGCAGAAATGCCCTTTCTTTTATAGACTTTTAGCGTCTTTTGTGTTAAAATATACTATATAAATGAAAGAAAGGTGTTTTATGTCCGCTACTGTAATGAAAGATGAGAACAATAAAAAAGTTCTAGAAAAGCGTGAATATACAACAAAAGAAAAAAACGATGCTGTAGAAAAACTCATCACTGCTCGTGTGGGACTATTGCTACGTCAACCATTCTTTGGTAATTTAGCTACTCGACTACAACTTATCGACGCCAGTGATTGGTGTCCTACCGCCGCAACTGATGGTCGTAATTTTTACTACAACATTGACTTTGTTAAGAAGCTCAGTGCTAAACAATGTGAGTTCCTTTTTGGTCATGAAACACTGCACAATGTTTTTGATCATTTGACACGTCGTATGGAACGTGATCCTAGATTTTTCAATTACGCTTGCGACTTTGCAGTTAATCAAATTCTTGTTGATGAAAGAATTGGTGAAAAAATTGATCAAGTTAAAATTTGTCTAGATAACAAATATCGAGGAAAGTCAGCTGAAGAAATTTATGATGAGCTGATGAAAAATGTCCAATTTGTCAGTGCTGAAGAACTACTGGAAAAACTTGGCGAGTTACTTGACGATCATATTGACTGGGATGCCGACGGTAACCCACAAGACGGTGAAGGCAAAGATAAAGATGGTAACGGCCCTCCTAAATACAGTAAAGAAGAACTGAAAAAAATTAGGGACGAATTAAAAGAAGCAATGGTGGCGGCGGCTCAAGCCGCGGGTGCAGGTCGTATCCCAGTGGGTGTACAACGTCTACTCAAAGATTTAACTGAGCCAAAAATGGATTGGCGTCAAATGCTACGCATGAATATTCAAAGTATTATTCGTAGTAACTACAGTTTTATGCGTCCAAGTCGAAAAGGCTGGCACACTGGTGCTGTACTTCCAGGTATGCTCAATGATGAAACTATTGATGTTTGTATTGCATTGGACATGTCTGGCTCTATTGGAGATTCACAAGCCAAAGACTTTCTAACCGAAGTTAAAGGTATTATGGACGAGTATGTAGACTATAATATTAAACTTTGGTGTTTTGACACTGAGGTGTATAATCTCGCTACTTTTACAGCCGACAACGGAGAAGAACTGCTAGACTACAAGATCAAAGGCGGTGGTGGAACTGATTTTGACTGTAATTATACTTTCATGAAAGAGCAAGGTATTGAACCTAAGAAATTCATTATGTTTACTGATGGATATCCTTGTGGTTCATGGGGTGATGAAGATTACTGCGATACTTTGTTCATTATTCACGGTCCAGAAGATATAAAATCTCCATTCGGACAATTCGCACATTATAAATAAAGTGCGTAGATTATTATGGCTTTGAAAAACGGCACAGTTAATCCGCTGAATGTTTTAGGGTATAGAGTATTAAATCGAATGCCCAAACATTTTGAATGTGTATATGTAGACGTTGAGTGCGACAAACAAACTCTCACAAGATGGATATATACCAATCTAAACAGCAGATTTTGTGTTCAATCAGAACTTAATATATCTGATGCAAATCATATGACAGAGTCAACTAAAATAGGTTTTGAAGACGCAAGAGAGTTGACTATGTTCATGCTTACATGCCCATATTTAGAAAACAGGAGAAATAAATGAGTGAGCAAACCGAAGTACAAGCAACAGAAGCAGTAGCCCAACAATCAGCTCCTGCACCTGAAGCTGGTCAAGCACAGGCACAAACACCCGATCTAACAGTTAATGATCTTCAAGCATTGAAAACTATCATCGACGTTGCAAGTCAACGCGGTACTTTCAAAGCAGGTGAAATGGCTAGTGTAGGCCAAGTGTACAATAGACTAAGTGCATTCTTAGATCATATTGCACCTCCAAAAGAAAGTGCAGAAGCACCAAAACAATAAGGAAAAATAAATGAAACACGTCGGAAAAATGAAAAATAATGAAGCCCCAGTAGTCATTGTTTTTCGAACACTTCCGGGTGATCCACACAGTTGCTTAGTGGTGGGTACCCAAGGGCTGGGGCCCACTCACCATGACGCACTGATGACTGAAGTACAGTCATTAGAAGCTCAGGGTGCTTTTGAACTAGCAACAATTTTAGGAACAAGACGTTTCCCAGATAATTCAGACATGTTGGCTTGGCTACATTTAAATGGGAAACTTAGAAAGATTCCTACCAAAGATGTTCTAGTTACACCATCACCAAGTCAAAGTGTTAGTTTAGATGAACTAAACAAATTGATTGCTGAACAAAAAGGCGTAACACTAGAAGAATTGGCGGGCGGCAAGTCAGGTCAAACTGAAGTTGTTGACATAGCGCAAGTAAACGATATTCCAGTCACTACAACGACTGAAGAAGTTACTGAAGTTTTAGACGACACTAAGTTGGCTAAAAATCTACGTAGTCAAGCTGATTCTTTATTCAAAGAAGCACAGACGTTGCGTAGACAAGCTGATGAATTAGATCCTCCAAAAAAGAAAACTACTAAAACAGTAGAAGCATAAGGAGGTTGCTATTTCTGGCTCGATTCCTAGAAGAGTTAGGATAGTGTCTGGCTTGGATGATAATTGGAGAGAAATCTTAGAAGATGTATCTTTAAGAGCGATCCCGATTAAATACATATCAAGCGTGGACCTTGAACTCAAAAACCAGGACACTTGTACCATAGATGTGTCTTCTAAATTGCGGGAGGATTGGGAAAGCAATTTGGAAACCGCAACGGTAGAACTGG
>JACCDW011042266.1_pt1 | contig 10702 bp, 8 predicted proteins | sample 7449781 | NCBI WGS metagenome assembly JACCDW01 (sample SAMN15323449, study PRJNA562643) | freshwater metagenome | isolation source: river surface water | place: USA:Blue River Watershed | collected 2017-08-18
CATCACCTCTTTCTACCGCCCACGCCCAGGCATGCCATTCACCGCCTACGAGGTGAACGGTCGTCGCCGATTGGTTTGGACCACCTTCATGCCATCGCAGGTAGACATTGACATCAACCACCCGGCAGGCCAGAAGTATCTGGTGAATGTGCTTGAAGCTCTCAAGAGTGGTGGCGTGAAGGTCGTGCGTCTCGACGCGGTTGGCTATGCGGTGAAGACCCCAGGCACCGACTCGTTCATGACAGCCGAGACTCTGGCCTTCGTAGGCGAGATCACCAAACTGATTCGCTCATACGACATGCGCGTGTTGGTCGAGGTTCACGCCCACTACACGCAGCAGCTTGAGATTTCGCCGCTGGTCGATTTGATCTATGACTTTCAGACGGCCCCGCTTTTGTTGCACTCGTTCTTCAAGGGCACGGTAGACAAGTTGGCCGACTGGTTTGCCATTCGCCCGAGCAACTGCCTCAATGTGCTCGACACCCACGACGGCTACGGTGTTATCGACGGCGGCCCAATCAATGGCAAGCCTGGATTGATTAGCCAGCAAGACATGGCCGACATCTTTGCTCAGGCGGAGATCAACACCGGTGGTCACTCTGCCATCGCAAGCGTCGTGCCGCAGTGGTTCACCCTGCCTCACCAGATCAACGCCACCCTGCCGAACATTCTGGCCAACGACACCGCCTATGTGGCATCGCGCGCAGTGCAGTTCTTCTTACCTGGCGAGCCTCAGGTTTATTACGTGGGTCTGTTCAACGGCATGGACGACCGCGAACTGTTCGCCCGCACCGGCCAGGGCCGCGACACCAACCGTCACCACTACACCCCGGCCGAGATCGAGGTCGCACTCCAGCAGCCGGTCACCCAAGCGATTATCGCCCTGGCTCGACTTCGCAAGCACGCGGCGTTTGACGGTGACTTCTCTTATGCGGTGACCGGCGGGTCGAGCATCCGCTTGATGTGGTCAAGTGGCGAAGAGCTAATAAGGCTAGAGATCGACACCACAGTCGGCAACCCAAGCTTTGTTATTGAAGCAACCACGGATGCTGGGCTGACACGATTGGCGTCACTAGAAGAGCTGGCAAACTTCAGGGTTAGTGTTTTGAACCGATGAGCAGGCTAAGATTTTCCTAACGTTTTGTGCGAAACGAATTACTGCCTAAAAAAGGGGTTCGTTTGTCGCTGAGGCGCAAAATTGCGTCGGCAACGCTTTTGCTGATGCTCTGGGTGGGATTTCCACCCCTAGACGCAGCTTTGGCGAGCCCTCCTTCGATCAGCTCGGTGCAAACCTTGAGCGGCTTCAAGAGCGTGCGCTTCACATGGCGGCACGCAAGCGTGGCTAAACCAGCGAATTTCAAGACAGTGCTCGAACTTAGTTCTGGGAGTCTGAAGATAACCAAAACGTTCACCGCTGTGACCACTTCTGCGTTGGTGCAAAATCTTGACCCCAAGAAAACCTACAAGGCTCTTTTGTACAACGTCACCGGGGTCTCAAAAACAAAACCGCTGAGCAAAAATGTTAAGGCCAACGCTGCCTTGCTGACACACAAAATTTCGTTTGCCCAACCGCAAGACATGTTTCTCAACTCCGAACCGCAGTCACTGGTCGTCAGCTCGCCGCTATCTAACGTGGTCGTCAGTAGCCAAACACCGGCAACGTGTTCGGTGAGTGGCGGTCGGGTAACCGCGCTAAGAGTTGGAGATTGCCTCTTGAGGGCCTCGGCCACCGGCGATTTCCGGTATGCCAAAGCGGCTAATGTCGACAGATTGATGACCGTTGGCGAACCTTTGCAGCCGCAGATCAGAACCCTGCTTTGGTCTGATGAGTTCAACAACGCGGCGGGACAACCTTTCGACGGTTCAAAGTGGACTGCCGACATCGGAGACGGATGTTTGGCTCCGCACAATAACTGTGGCTGGGGAAACTCCGAGCGGCAGTATTACAGCGCAGAAAACGTGAGGCAGAGCGAAACGGATCAAGGTGCTCTTGAGATTGTTGCTACGAAAGCCAAACAGATCAATTCGCTTGGTTGTTATTACGGAACATGCGAGTGGTTGAGCGGCAAAATTACCACCTACGGCAAAGTTGCTTTCACCTACGGCTATCTCGAGGCGAGAATAAAAGCACCGAAGGGCGCGGGAACCTGGCCGGCGTTTTGGCTGCTCGGAACGAACATCCGAGAAGTGCCATGGCCAAAGTCGGGTGAGATAGACGTAATGGAGTACAAGGGGTCAAACCCACAAATCAGCTATGGAACGGTGCACTTTGCCGATTCTTCAAACAAGCACAGATACCTTGGTGCAACTAAAGACATGCTGGTTGATCTGAGCGCTGACTACCACCGGTATGCGGTCATGTGGACGCCCGATTTACTCACTTTCTATGTTGATGATGTTGTCATTTACCAGGTTCACATCAGCCAGAGCGGTCTCGAAAATTGGCCATTCGGAAAATCAGCTTCGCAAGCTGACCCTAAGTTTTATCTAATTCTCAACCTCGCCATGGGTGGACACTTTGGCGGGGCTGTAGATAGCAGGCTTGAGTCTGCAGCCATGAATATCGACTGGGTGCGTTACTACTCAGTCGACGGTTATGGGAAATTGTCAACAAAATAGCCTGCTTGTGCGAGCAGTTTGAAAGGAAGAAATGAAGTCTAAAAGGAACAGAAACCTGCTGCTCGCAACCCTAAGTGCGCTTGGTCTTACTGGAACCCTCTGGCTTGTGCCTGCAGGTGCAGCCAACTACCAAGCGCCGGTGGCCGGAAACTACGTAATGCGTTTGGTTTCACCACTGCCAGGCGCTGACAATTCCGTTGACCTCACGGCTGATGACAAAGGCACTTGGGACCAGTTTTACGGCAAGGGTCTTCGCGCGCTATCCATGTATGCCGATGTGCGCAGCGAGCTGAACTTGACTTTCAAGTACACCACTCCAGCCGGGGCCCCCATCACAAACAGGACGGTCTACCTGGTGGTGAACAAGAAGTACTCATGTAGCAAGACCACTTTTTCTACTACCCAAGACACCGATTACCCCGGTCACAACCGCTCAAACAAGAACTCCATTTTGCGCGACTGGTGCGGTGACCAACCTCAAATGGGTGCTGGAGAAACTTCGATTATTGCCAGAACCGATGCGTTCGGTAAGGCTACTTTCAACCTTAGAAACTACAGCATCACTGGTGAGCAGTTTCCGAAGAGTTTGAACCAGATGAACCAGTACTCGGCTGGTATCGCCTGCGGGGATGACAGCATGTGTATGCAAACGACTCTCGCCCCTAGCATGGTGGCCCACCCAAACGAGTCTTATGAGCGCACCGAGGACAAAGACCTCGTGTTCTTGCACTTCGTAAACCCGAAGGTCACCCCCGTGGCTGCGAAGTACACGGTCAAACCAGGAACCACCAAGACCCTGACCTTCAAGTTGACCAACCTGGCCGGCCAACCCGTTGCCGGTACCACGGTCACATTCGATAGTTGGGGTGAAGGCAACGCTTTGCCAATTTGGTCTGCAATTTCAAACGCCAAGGGTGAAGTTAGCGTCAAAGTAAGTGCACCAAAGGGAACCGTAGGGCTTCAGGTTGTAAGAGCCTTCGTCTTCGGATCACCTAAAGGCACCGACATAAAGGTGTACTGGAAGTAAGCCAGTTCGCAAGCGGGCCCCTGTCTAATTCACAGGGGCCCACTTTTGCGGTTCTACGCAAAAGCGACTATTGCTGCAGGAGTTGATTTATTGGAGTGCCGAAGAAGGCACACGAGCCTTCAGAATTGTGATGCCCCCCTTGTTGGTCAGTGACCAACGCGGAGCCAGGTCATCAAGCATTTTCGAACCAATTCCTTTTGACCGATTTTCGACCGGAGCGATGCCTTCGTTTGAAATGGTCAGCTCGAAACGTTTCGACACAATCTGAAGGTCGATCTCAACTTTGCTCGCCTTGCCATGGCGATATGCGTTTCCGACCGCCTCCTTGCAAATCTCAGAAATGCTCTGCTTCGCGAATTCATCTTTTTCAAGCAGACCAACGGCTTCTTTCGATCCTGTGTAAGAGATCTCGACAACACCGTGCCAAACCTCAACAAGCTCATCCATGGCCCTTGTCAGATCAATCTCTGCGTTGAGTGGCTTTGAGAGCGATTGGGTAATGCGTTCCATGTCTTCTCGCACCTCGGCCAAATCTAGTGGCGTGATGATGGGGCGAATTGTGAGGCGAGCGATCGCGGTTGTTAAAGCGGCCTGAACCTCACCGTGCAGAACATAGCTCCAGCGTTTGTTCGCCACCCAGAAATCACGCTGGTAGATTTCCCACTCTGCTTGCAACGCGGCATTGCTCTCGGCTAGTTCAAGCTCAGCGACTTTTTGCGTCGCCGATAAGGCCGTGACAAATGCCGTGCCGATGTAAATCAGCCCGAAACCCCAAACCACAGGCAAAAGGTAGGCGACTTTGAGTTGCGGGCTGTCGATGTATTCGATTTGGAAAAGCCAGCTTGTCAGGATTCCGACCGCCGGTACTCCAAGGAAAAGAGTTAGTTTCACAAATGTGTTTGCCAGTGCCTTTATTTTGCCGGCAATTTTTACCATGAGCAAAGCCGCAAACGTGATCATGATGAAGGGGAATCCCTCGATGAATTTGTCTACGCCGACCAGCAAGATGCTGCCGTTGATGTAACCCGGCATGAAAGCGACGAACACTACGAGAGGTCGAACATCGCGCCATAAATCGAGACGCTCGAAAAAGGCCACAGATCGTACTTTTGTGGTTTCCTTTCCAAACCCTTCGAAGTATTCAACTGACCGTCGGTCTTGAAGTTGGGTGGCTAAGGGTCGAACCGTGCTAAGCAGCGTATGTTTCAGATAATCGACCTGCTCTTGAACCTTAATTTGCTTGCCGAGAAGCTGCTCGAATTCTCGCAGCCTAGGCAAGATCAGTTCTTGAGCCTGGCTTCGCAGGGTTTGCTCATGCTTTTTCAGAGATTCTTGGCGCTCTATTCGAAGCTCAATAAGTTGCGACCGCTTTGACAACAGGCTAGACATGATTTTGAGGTGACGCAGTCGTTCGCCGAAGATGCTGACATAAATAAGCAACAAGTAAACCATCCCAAACGCGCCGCTACTCAGGTTCAGCAGCCACCTTGGTTCGTTCATGACGCCTAACTGGATCGCCAGCAGTACCTCGACAAAATTCTTGAGCAACCCCGCGAGCGCGAAGAGCACGAGGTTGAGCAGTGGAGCTAGTTGGTGCTTGAATGCGCTTTTTGGCAAAAGGAGGCGCACTGCTAAGCCAATTGGAATGAAAACGAGATGCGACAGCACGCCGACAATTACCCAGTTGCCCTGGTAGATCTCAAAGGGCAGAAAGTTGATGATGAAGTAGGCAACGATATAGTTCGGAATTGTGTAAAGAAAAAAACGCCAACCCCAGAGGTTGCGTTCCCCCAGTTGGTTCCAAATTCGCTGTCGGCTACCCGACCTTGTGCGAACTGGTCGTTCAGCCATCGGCTCGCGGTGTGCCGGCAACTTTGATGTATTCGCGTATGAGAGTCGCGCGAGCTAAGCCCTCATCAACCCCACTCAATTTGAGAGCATCGATCGCTCTCGCCACAACGTTTCTAACTGCTCGAGGCGTAGTGCCGCGTCTCGCAGCAATCTGCGAAGGGGTTAGCCCAGCCGCAAGGTATTTGACCACGTCTAGCTGCGTGTTCGAAAGCTTGGTGAAAATGTGGTCTGGGGTCTTGAAGTGCTGTTGGTCGATGCCAACCTTGCCCCTCAACGCGGCGTCTAGGGCTGTGACCAAATAGCTGGGCTCTGCCACTCTGCTCTTCACCAGATAGCCGGTGTTCTTTGAGACAACTTTCTTGTGCCGATCAACCAATCTCGGTTCGGCGATGTGGGTAAGGAAGAAAACCGATAGCCCCGGATACAGTGACAGCAAGCTCTCGGCCAGGTCGAGGCCATTCGGACCGTCGCCCAATTCGATATCAAGTAGGGCTAAGTCTGGATCGAAGAGCTTGGCCACTCGCTTAGCCTCTACGGCTGACCCGGCGGACTGCACGAGAAAGCCTTCAGATTCGAGCAAGTTTGCTATTAGGTTGCGAAGCAGCGATTCGTCTTCAACGACGAGAATCTTTCGTTCAACTTTTTGCAAGACGCCCTCCTTCTCAAAAGGTACATTTTCTCTCGCAAAGCCGCTAGAAAAGATGCCCTTTTGGGAACACAAACACGACAGCCTGTAGTGTCGAAGCATGCTCGATTTCAATGATGATGCCTTCATCGAGAACCCATACCCCGCGCTAGCCGAACTGCGAAAAATAGGAAAACCCGTTTGGCACGAGGGCGCTCAAATGTTTTTGGCTGCGACCTATGCCGACGCCAACGCGGTTCTGCGAAACCGTTCACTCGGCCGCATATTCAAGGCCCGAGAACCCGAGTCCGATTGGGGTACTTTCAACTGGCTGCACAGCGACAGCCTGCTCGACTCAGAACCACCAAAACACACCCGACTTCGCTCACTGCTAGTAAAGGCATTCAACAAGAACAAGATCGATAGTCTGAGGCCAGATGTGGTTCGGTTGACCGATTCGCTGCTGCAGGGCATCCAAGCGAAAATTGAACGCGACGGTGAGTTTGACGTTATTGCCGACTTTGCTGAACCGCTGCCGGTCAAGGTTATTGCTGCGTTGCTCGGATTTCCTGATGAAGACGAGCACCTGCTGCGCCCTTGGTCGCAGGCGATTGTGAAAATGTATGAACTCGACCCCAGCGAGCAAACCCAGACCGAGGCGCAGCGCGCGAGCCAAGAGTTTGCCGACTACGTGCGCGGGCTCATGGAGGCGCGCAAGGTGTCACCCGGCACTGACCTGATCAGCGACCTCGCCGCCGTCGAAGAGGATGGCCAAAAGCTGAACGCCCAAGAGTTGATCGCTACCTGCGTGCTGCTGCTGAACGCCGGGCATGAGGCAAGCGTGAATGGCTTCGGCAACGGTCTGGTCGCAGCGATGCAGCGGCCCGACCAATTGCAGGTGTTGCGCGATCGGCCGTTCGAGGTTGCCACCACCGCCGTTGATGAGTTTTTGAGATTCGACGCTCCCCTCCATTTGTTTGAGCGCACGGCGACATCCGATGTCGAAATTGGTGGTGTGCTGGTTCGCGAGGGCGAAAAGATTGCCTCGCTGCTCGGTTCGGCCAACCGAGACGAGACGGTGTTTGCCAACCCAACAGAGATGGACATCACTCGCGATCCGAACGCGCACATTGGGTTCGGCGCGGGCATACACTTTTGTATCGGCGCACCGCTTGCCCGCATGGAAATGACCACTTCGCTGCCAGCACTGTTCGAGCGCTACCCAACTCTCGAGTTGGCTGCCGAACCCGTTCGCCGACCGGGGTTTGTGCTTCGCGGTTATGAATCGGTGCGCTTGCGCATTCGCTAAAGCGGCAGTGTGAGGCTGATTCTTGCCCCCACGTTGTTCTTGTTGGGCACCATGCTCCAAGCGATCGAAAGCTCATCGAACATTCGTAGACCAACGCCCGGTTTCGGGTTTGACGCTGGTGGCAGGCCATTGCTCGTGGCGATCAGTTCAACGGTTGACTCAGCACTGGCCTCGATCGAAATGTGGAGCTCGTCTGAACCGCCGTGCCTAAAGGCGTTGCCGGCAATCTCTTTCGATAACTCATTCACGCAGAACGCGAGGTTGGAGTCGGCGAGAAGCAAGTCACGCACCTTTGCCTCGATTTCAAATGTGATGTCACAGGCTCCGGCCCAGGTTTTCACGAGGGCAGCGAGCTCTTGCTCTAGGTCGATGTTCACTTTGTTGAGCGGAGCGTTGATGAGCTCGAGAGCTTTCTGAAGGTCAGCGCGAATAAGTTGTAGTTCGGCTTTGGTGGGGCGGGCTGCGTTTCGGGCTCTCGTTAGTGCCACGCTGAGCAGACTTTGAACATCTCCGTGAACCATGTAGGTATAGTTGCGTCGGGCCACCCAGATGCGCTGCTCGAATAGTGCCTGATCGCGCTTTAGTTCTCGCTTTTTGGTGCGTAGCGCCTCGCGCAGTTCGACGAGATTGTATTGAAAAATGTAGGTTGCCGAGACGATCAGCGAAAGAAGCAGCGTGCTCGATCCGATGTTGAAAATCAGTGCACCGGCGAACCGCGAGTCGAGCCCGAGGCTGATCGCCCAAGTGTCGGTTAGCCAAAACGCCAACAGCCAGAAAGATGCACCAAAAAAACCGGCAATGGTGAGGCTGGCTATTGCCGGTAGCGTGCGAGGCGACAGTAGTAGACGCAGCACCTCGAACACCACCCACACCGCGAACAATAGAATCAGCGATTGCGGAATGTGGCCGAAGCCATATTCGAAGGCCGAAAGCGAGATAAACATGGGACCGGCGAGCAATAACTGAACCCTTGGTTGCCAGCTCTGCTTGAGGCTCGCGCGCGACGGCAGCGCACTTACTCGCCGAGGTTGCTCATTAGGGGTGGGCAACGACTTGGCTGGCTCGGCGGCGACCTTCGCAAGATAGCGAGTTAGCGGGCGAACGGTGTTATCAATCGCATCGCGCAGTTCGTCTAGCGCGCTCTTGAAATCCAGCGTCGACTTAGATGCCCCGAATTGCGCGCCAAGTGCTCGAAGCACCGGCTCAAGGCGCTTTCGCGTCACCGACCCCAAACGTTTTTCTTCGTCGGCGAGCAACTTGGCTGAGTCGTTTCTATAGGCATCGAGCTCGGCGTCTATCGCCGAAAACGCGCGTGACCCTTCGGCAAATTCGAGCCTAAGGTTGGCAAAAATCGCCACGATAATGAACAGCCCAAAGCTGGTCGCACCGGTGAGCAGCGGTCGTAGGTTTCCGGCTGTGGTTGTTGTGGTGCCAAAAACCAGCGGTTCCAACTGATTCATGATCAGGGGGCGAATAGCACCAAGCACGAACACCAGGCTGAGATTCAAATACACGCGGATGCTCGTTCGCGCTATTCGGTCAATCTGAAGCCCACCGACCCAAAGCAGCGGTGCGATGATCAGGTTTCCAACCACCACGCGAAAAAGAAACACTTCTGGAGCCATGCCCGAGATCGGAATGTCGAAAGATGCTGTAGTTAGCGGATAAAGAAGGATGAACGCGAGCAACACCGTTGGCCTAAGAGTGTTCCTTCTGCCAAGCAGCGAAAGCTCAAGTTCGTAGCGTGACGCGTTAGCCACTCGCTTTGGCATCAGTGTTGTTCGGGTAGTCCGGCGGCCTTCATGAACTCACGTGCGGCCAAAACTCGACCGTGTGCCATGTCTGAAATTTCGATTCCGGCAGAGGCGATGGTCCGTTTTAGCAAGCCCTCGACTGCACGAAGGGTGGTGCCGCGAATGGCGGCGATTTCTTGGTTCGATCGGCCAAGCGCTACAAGGCGCAGAATCTCGAGCTGCGACTTTGAAATGCGCGATAGCGGGTGACTGCTGCGAACATCGTCGCGAAACTTTTGACTGTCGGTCTTGCCGATTACGGCGGCAATCGCCTTGGTTAGCACCTCTGGGTCACGCAGATTTGACTTGCGCAGGTAGGCAGAGCCTTCTGGGATCTTGCTGTCGCCACGGCCCAAGAAACGTGGCTCGGGCAGATTGGTGAGAAAAACGAATGCGATGTCTGGTTTGGTCTGTCGCAGCGCGTTGGCAAGGTCTAGGCCGGTAGGTCCCTGCCCCAGTTCGATGTCGAGTACCGCAACGGCCGGCTCGAACTCTGCAATCACGCCACGGGCCTCGACTGCCGAAGAGGCGACCTGAACTTCGAAACCTTGAGAGGTCAATGTCTCGGCGACGAGAAGTCTGATGAAGGCTTCGTCTTCAACCACGAGAATACGCGTTTTCATTTTGTCTCTATCTTGCAGGCGGGTGTTCCGCCGGGCAATTTGTGTCGATACTTGGCCACCAAGCGGTAACCGATTCTTGAAAGCCAGCATATTGGTGGAACAACCATCAAGAAGGCAATTGCACTCAAAAACCAGCTCTTTTGCAAGCGCAAAATGGCGGCGAACGCCTCGTGACCCCCGAATGCCTGTCCCTCAACCACCATGTAGACGCGCTCTTGGGCCTGAGGCTGCAGCACTCCGTATTCGGTTGTGTCGATGAATTGCCAAGGATGAGCGACGATCGGCGTCTTGGATCGACTAACGATGTAGTTGGCCGTGGTCGTGCAAAACCCGCAGTCACCGTCGAAGATGAGGGTTGGCGTTTGGCTCGACATGTTTCAAGCCTATCTTTGCCAGCCGATGACGACTTCGGCTGCCAGCCAACGATTAGGTTTGAAGCATGAGTAAAAAGCAAGAGTTTGGCGCAGCATCCGAGTTTTCGAAGTTCGCCGCATCGAGGCGCAGCACCCGCGACTTTTCGTCGAAGCCGGTGCCGCAAGAGCTGATCGATCAACTCATCACGGATGCCCTGACCGCACCATCTTGGTCGAACACTCGCCCGTTCAAGATCGCCGTTGCGCAAGGCGACGTTCGCGACCGAATCAGCGCAGAGTTTCTAAAGCGCTGGGCGGCGCTCTCAAGGGCTCGCACCGGCGGCCTGCTCGACAAGCTTCGTTTGGCGGTTACACGCTACGGTTTGCCAACAAGTAATGCCGGAATGGCCAAGCCTTACGTTGCCGAACTACGCCCGCGAGCGCAGCGGGTTGGCAAAGAGCTCTATGCGATGCTCGGGGTCGAGCGCGGCGACGCGAAGGG
>JACCDW010015709.1_pt1 | contig 10698 bp, 8 predicted proteins | sample 7449781 | NCBI WGS metagenome assembly JACCDW01 (sample SAMN15323449, study PRJNA562643) | freshwater metagenome | isolation source: river surface water | place: USA:Blue River Watershed | collected 2017-08-18
ATATATCTTCACCTTCCGTAAATACCATCTCCTTCGTAATCCCCGTTAATTGCGTAATCTCAAACGGAATAAACGGTATATGTTCCGGTTTTACCAATCCATAACTCCACACAGATCGCGTTCCATAATCCTCCACATGACGTTCTATAATATCTACCTTTCGATTCGTATAATATAATCCCGTCGTCTCCAAATCATAAATAAATACCATATTTCGCAACTTCTGACCTAACGCTTTACACAACACCTGTAACCATATTACCTTATTTATTTTTGATCGATTTATCTCTATTGTCACCTTCTCCCCTTTTAATATATTCCATAATTCTAACGAAATATTCGATTGTAACGTCGGATCATATAACATATAATACATTAATAATTGATCTACATATCGATCCATACTCGATTGTGAAAACTTTAAATCAACTAATGCATTTTGATTGATCATATCAAATTCACCCACTAGTGGCAGATTCGAATGAATCCGCTTTTCATGAAAATTATATACTTCACCTTTTTTCACATTCTCTTTATACAAATTTCGCGCAAATTGTGATATATGCTTTATATGAGGCGCTAACTGTTTTACATATTTCGTAAAATCCGATTTCCACAAATAAGCACTCTCATTTTCACATTGATATTTAAATATCGCCATCTCAAAAATTCCAACATACAAATTTTCATCATGTTCTTCATACTTCACATTATATAAATAATCATATATAAATTTTATCTTCTCCAATAATCGCTCTCGTGGATACGATATTACACTATTTTCCGGTTGTAAATAAAACTCTTTATGATAATCATCATTTAATATCATACACAAATATGAATACATTTCCATCTCACTTTTACTTAATATATTCTTATAATGATTGATTGTACTCAATGTTATACACTCCTTTGTAATTTGCGGTAAACGCACCTTTAATATACCATACCCTCTACTATACTTCTTCGGTAATTCAATTGTGTTTTTTATAATCTTCTCCACACATGTTACAAAATCAGGTGATGTCTTTCGATCATAATGATAATAAAAATTAAATATATGTTCCATAAATATACCATATATTTTATAAAAATCCATACTATCCACTTCATAGGAAAGCGGAAGATCATATTTTTCTTTATCCCATAATGGCGTTGTTATTAATTGTTTCTCACCAATTGCTTCATAAAAATAATGATAAAGACGATCATTCATATACTTTTTATTTCGTAACACATCCATTACATTATAAAATAATGGTTTAATCTCATCTTTAAACTCCAAATTTGGAATCAATTTTGGAAACTTCCGTTCATAAACAATATCTTCTAACCGTACGTTCTTTAAATCATACCAAGCATATTTTCGCTCATCCACATAAATATATAAATAATCCGACGCTCTACTTAACCCAACATACCACAAATACTTAAATCGATTATAATCTTCTTCCGTTGGAGAAATACCGAATGTATTTAAATGAAAATTTAAAAGAAAAACCGCCTTAAACTCTAATCCTTTCGATCCATGAATCGTAAATAAATTAATATGACCCGTTTTATAATTAATCTCTTTATCTATATCCTCTCCATCTTCCCCATCTCCATCTTGATAATGTTTGATATAAGGTATATTATTTTCCAATAATAGATTCGTGAAAAGTGATAAACCAATGTTTGTATAATAATCCGCATTTGGTTTACTCTTTTTTACTGGACCTATAATCGCAATCTCTTCATAAGGTACTCCAATATTTTTAATAGTACTCATTACGTGTGAAATAATATTTTGAATATTATCGACAATAATATGTGGTTTATGAAAAGTTGGGATTTCTTTTTTAATAAAAGAAGTGATTTTATTTGGATTTTTATCAATATCATATCGAGATGAAACCATTTTAGGTGTTAAATTATCCCAAGGACGGATGGAGTTTACTAAATTGACAATGGGAGGTGTACTTCGATAATTTTTAATTAAATAATATTTGGGACCATGATGTTCTAATAAATATTTATCACTTCCATTTTGAAATTGATATATATTTTGATTTGGATCTCCAATCATAATAACAGGAATTTTATAAAAATCCGAAATTTTCATAATCAATTTATATTGAATATCAGAAATATCTTGTGCTTCATCTACAAAAATCACTTTACAATCTTTTAATGGAGCATATGTACTTAACTCTTTATGATTGATTTGTTTATCAAAAAGATATAAAGCGCACATAATGACGGAATTTTTGGAAGAAGATTTCTTTTTGGTAATGTGATAAAGTAACTTTCCGGAAAGAGAGTGAATGGTTTGGATCGATCCAGATTGAAAAATCCGAGGATGATGCTTTTTACCTTTTGTGATAAAATCAGAACAAGCACGTTTACTAAATGTAAAAAGTTTATAATCCGATGTTTTGGTAAATTGATGAGATAAAAAGTGATAAATAATTTTTGAAATAATAGATTGGGTTTTACCACCACCGGGAATACCGTTTAAGGAAGAGTGTTCAATAGGTGAATGTATAAATTTTAATTGTTCTTCATTATGAATAATTTTTTCAAAATAATCTTTTAATGGCGCAAGAGAAAATTTCTTCTTTTCTTTTACTTCTTCCATTTTTTTATAAATTAGAAATATTATACTTCTATCTTCTTTTTCTTTTATTATTATACATTCTAAACTTAATTATATTTTATTTGTTTTAATTTTGTTAACAAATTAATTATTTGTTAACAAATAGTATCATAAATAAGTATTACCAAAAGATTGTATTACTAATAGATTGTATTACCAATAGATTGTATTACCAATAGATTGTATTACCAATAGATTGTATAAAGAGTACAATTGTTTATATATTTTTTTGATTGAACACAATCAATACATAACTCTCTCATTTGATCGGAAATGGATTGAATAATTTCGGGTTTTAGATAATTATAATTTTTGGGTGTAATCGAAGCATCGTGTTCAATAAGTAATGGATGATGAAAATGTGTGTTACAATCTTGAATAGAAAGTTCAGAATAACCATTTTTCGCCAATTGTATCATTTGAGATTGAATATAGTGAATACCTTTTTCAATAAAATGATTTTTCACGCGTGTTTCTTCTTCTAACTCAAGAGAACGAAGATAAGAAGAGTTCATTTGAAGAAAAGTTCCATTTGAAAAGTGGAAAAAGAAGAATAGAAGAAAAAGAGATCGAATCAACATTTTTATTATTTTATTCTTTTTTATTAAATGTTCTTTATATCTCTTTTTTTTATAAAAAGATTATTTGATATATTTACCTGAAATATGATATTTTGCATAACAATTTGAAGCAAAATGACCTTCTCGACCACATCGATAACAACATTTAGATCTATTTGTTGATTTTGTTATTTTTTTGACTTCTTTTTTTTGTTCTTTTTTAAAATTAGAATTATCTTCATTATCGTGAAATGGTGTATCATCATCATCATCTACTATCATATTAAGTATATATTCAGCACTATCAAACATTTTTTTAAGTGTACATTTACTTTTGCGATGTGATGAAATAAAAGATGCTGCACAATCACATTTTCCATCTATAAATTTTACTTTTAATTCATTTTTTTTATCACAATCTTTTAAAAAATGATATTTACTTCCGCATATAAAACATTGATTTTTTGATCCATTTATCATTTTTGTAATAACTCTTATATTCTCTTCACTAAGTTGAACTTCTGAAAATGATCCACCGCGCACATTATTAACACCATATTTATCCATATATTGTAATGTATATTTATCTTCATCAAAATCATCACAATCATTTATAATTTCAATTAATCGCAACGGTTTATATACTTTTGTATATTCAGATCCATTACTATTTAGATGATTTTCAATTCGAATATCTGGAATGTTACTTTTTCCAATATAATATTTATTATTTTCAAGTTCTAAAATATAAATATATACCATTTTTGTATTTTATAAAATATGATTTTTAATTACTCTTACTCTTATTATTTTTTTAAGATCAAAAAAATCATTTTTATATTTTTTTAATAAAAACGAATATATATAGAATTTTCTTTAAAATCAATCTCCTTTACATTTTTAATTTTATCATGTATAATTTCTTTAAAATTGTAACTATTTATATGAAATAGATGTTCAATAAAATCAATTGATAAATTCGGTTGTATATTATATGATGACTTTTCATTTTCTTTATTGCGAACTAAATTAAAATAGAAATCATTATATATAAATAATACTGGATAACCATTTGATGATTCGCTTGTATTTTTAATATAAAATGGTTTAAATTCATTACATATTGAATATATATTCATATCACAATTATAGGAGAAAAATGAAAAAAAATTATTTCTATTGTACTTTTTATATGATTCATATTCATTTAAAATAGTTTTTTCAGTTTGAATATAGCAATTTTTCGGAAAATTTATTTGAACAGCTCTTAAATTTTTCTCAAGAGCATTCTCAATTTCGCGATCCATATTTTCAAAAAATGGTCTAAATAATTTTTGAATATCAATATCTTTTAATGAATTATACCATAAATAAGCATTTGTAGTATTTTTATTATATTCTGAATAATCAAATTTTTTACCAATAAAATCCATTTTTATATAAATTGTAAAATTGATATGTTTTTTATGTATATTTATAATAATATATATTTACAATGTAAAGTTAAAATAAATCACTTTTTATATTTTTTTAAATAATATTTTATTCATCAAAAGGATTTGAACTATTTTGATTTACGTTATGTGAAATAGAAAGAATTTTAAGATAATCACGGATTTCGCATAAAGTGCGATTCATACTTTGAATTTCCACTTCTAATTTTGAAATCCGTTCTTCTTGAACTTCTTCTTTACTCTTCTTCATTTGAATTTTCTCTTCTGTTGAAAGAATTATTTCACACTCCATTTCAGAAATATTATACTTTTCATATAATTCTTCTTTACGTACATTGTTTTTAATCTCGTTTTTAATCATTTGATTTCGACGAGCAAGAATACCTCGCACAGTTCGTTGATGAATGCGAGATATTTCTTCCAAACTCATTTTTTTGGAAAATTCGCGCAATAATTGCGCTTCTTCATCTTTTGACCATAAAGTACCAACTCGTTTTGTAACATCTTTTTCACGTAAAGTTTGAATTGCGGAATACATATTAAAAAATAAATTATATTTATAAAAAGAAGGTTATTTTTATAAATAAATAAAAAAATCATTTTTTTAGAAAGATTGAACGTAAATAAGATTAGTCATACATATAATCTGGGCAAAATGTTTGAAAAAGAGTATTATAAAGATCTTTTAACTTTTTTTCATCCACATTTTCCATTTCATCAATATCATAATAATTTCGAATACGACTATCATAACAACCACTTCGCGTAATTGTTCCAGAATGTACATACTCTTTACATTTAGATACAAGATAAAAAGTAATATTTACCTCTAAATGATCATTATTTAAAATTTCCGTTGTTTTTTTATGATATGTTTCATTATCAATATCTATATCATCTACAATCCATAAATAGCGAAGTTTAAAAATATTATTTCCACTATAAATATAATTTCGACAAATTTGTGTTGCTTCGCGCAAACGACAATATTCGTATTCATTTCTATCTTCTTTTACTTGATTTTTGAAATAAGACCAAAAATCGGATTTTTTATATGCGTCTTCTTGACACTTTTTTCGAAACTCTTTTGAAAAATATTCATATTCAGATTCATATTTTTCATAATCATATTCATCATCACTTTCATCATCACTTTCATCTTCACTTTCATCTTCACTTTCATCTTCACTTTCGCTATTATTAGATACTTCAGAATCAGAATCGGAAAGATTTAGTATATATTTTTTTGGTTCTTCCTCTTTTTCAATATGACATGATCTTTTATTTTTAACTTTTTTGGTTAATGTATGTAAAAAAGATATTTCAGAATCAGTATAATCGGAAAAATCCCACATAATCTTTTCAGATTCAATGATATTTTGTACATTTATAAAATCATTATGAGTAATATGAGTATTTAAAAAATGGAATATTTTATTTTTCTCATCAATTACACAATCCACATGAATATGTTCATCTAAAACAATTGATGATTTACTATCTTTATTTATAATTTCGGAAATAAAATAAAGTTGATAATTCTTTGTTTTTATGAAATGATCTAAAAAAGAAGAAATATAAATATTCATAATTGAATTACAACTTAAATCAATATTTTTTTCTTTTTTATTTTTATAACGATAATCAAATTGAAAATAAGAGTATTTTAGAAAATGATAGGTAAAAATACCAAAATAAGAATTATTTTCAAAATGAATTTGAAAAAGTACTTTTTTATAAATTGTTTGAATCGATTCCATTTTATAAAATTTAATTTATATCTTTTTATAAAAAAGCTTTTATATCCTTTTTTTTTATTAAAAAAAGAATAAATAATTATCCCAAATAGGAAAAAAATATAAATTTTGGTAAATTTAAGTAAATTAAAATAACATTTATTGGAGAAAAATAATTTAATTTATAAAAAGTGAGGAAATTTAAATATTTAATAAATTTCATTGAGGAAAATATATTATTTATAATTAACAATAATTATTATATTACTGAATATGTTAATACTTTATTTATAAAGAATTTCCTCATTTATTTATCACTTTTATTATTTTTCTTACTTTTATCACTTTTATCAAATGAGGAAAAACAGAGAATTCAGAAAAGAAAGTCCGGTAATATTTCCCTTTTTTTAATTTCGTTTGAAGTCACGTATTTTGGCCAATTTAAATTTCTGAATTCTCTGTTTTTCCTCATTTGATAAAAGTGATAAAAGTAAAAAAAATAATAAAAGTGATAAATAAATGAGGAATTTTTTATAATTATTTAATATCATAATATGGTAATAAATAAATAAAAATATATTTATATATATGTATTTTCCTCAATGTAATATTTATTTTTTTATAAATTCGTCATTTAGGAGGATAAAAAAATATTATTTAAATATAAAGGAAAATAAAATAATATAATATAAAAATGGAAAATAAAGTATATATTTGTCATTATTGTATTACCTATATTACTCATAGTAAAAAGGATTTAAGAAAGCATTTTTTACGGAAAAATAAATGTGAATGTAGTACATTAAAAAATTATGAAGAATCAAAAATGTTAAGTATGAATAAATCTTTTATATTTACTTTTGATTATAATAATTTATTAAAAGATGATTTTATTTATATTATAACAAATTATGTAGATAAAATAAATTATATACATAAAGATTTTTATAAAAATAAATTAAATAATATTTTAATAGTAAAAGATCAAATAAATGAAGAAGAAGAGAAAAATGAAGATATAAATGATGAATTTGAAAAATTATATTTTAATCATGAAAAGAATAAATATATTTGTAATGATTGTTTTACCGAATATACTACAAAATATAATTTAATTAAACATTTAGGTAATAAAAAAAATTGTGAATATAAAAAAAAAGTAAAAAATTTATTAAATTCTGAAAAAGATAAATTAAAGATACAAAAAGAAAAAGAAGAGAAGAAAAATCAAGAAATTGAAAAATGTATTCTTCAAAATATAAATACACAAAATATCAATATTAATAATAACAATAATACACAAAATAATATGTATAATTTATCATTAAAAGATTTTGTAAATGATAATTATGATTTAAGTCATATAAAAGATGATTTTTATGAAAAGAAAGATTTCTTTCTTTATCATAACTTTTTAAGAATAATTATGGAAAATAAAAAGAATCAAAATATATTTTTTTGTGAAAATGAAGCAATTATTTATAGTGATAATGAATTAAATAAAATGTCATCTGACAAAGCGGGATATTTAATACTTGATAAATTAAATCAATCTTTTACACAATTATTAAATAAACAATCCAATGAGATTAAAGAATATTACAGTTTTATATCAAAATATTATTTTGTAATTAAAGGTCATTATAAACATGATACAATTTTTAAAGAGTATGATGTTGATGATCGTAAATTTATTTATACTGCGAGTAGTAATATGTTTCGATCTCGTGATAAATATTTGAATAAAATGGTTACAACATTATCACAATTTCGAAATAGTACTCGAGAAAATATGGCAATTAATTTAGATGAAATTAAAAATATACCCATAATGAATCCAAGTATTGAGGATTTTGCATCAATTAAGATGAGATATCGTGATTTACGAGATAGAGATTAGTAATCATTATTTATATTCCATATGTATGAATAATCTTATGATCTTTATGAATTGGATATATTTTTGAGAAATATTTTAAATATTCAGATGCGTTTTTTACTTTAAGTAATTTAGATAATTCTGGATCATAAAATTTTTTCCAATCCCTCGAAAGCATATGATCATTATCTTTTTTTTTTATAAATTTTATTATTTCAATATTTATAAATTTTGAAAAATATTTATCCAAAAATTTTATTTTCTTCTTATTTTTTCGCTTTTCAGCAATTGACATACACGATTCTGCTCCTAAATTACCCCCATTATATATATCATATATAATATTAAATACATCTTCATGTGGACTCTTTACAACCTTTAATGTATCATGAATCTTTTTATTCAAATTAGATAAACCAAAATCACTGATTTTACACATAAAACCATTTGCCGGTACATCAAATACATATTTTTTACCAAAATAATATCGAATATATTCATTCTTAGACGCACTATTTTCGGTTACTAACACATTTCTCATAAATAAATCGTGATGAACAAAATCTGGATATTTCTTTTGAATCGTTGCCAAAGTATATAATATTTGAAATAATACACGATTTAAATTATATTCAAGCGTTTTATTTGATTTTCGCATACTCGTTTTAATAATCTTCCCCAAACCATATTGACAATATTCCATCTCTTCAATAAGAAATCCTTTTTTAACAAAAACAGGATGACCTCTTAATAAGTATGAACACTCTGGAGATACTCTTTTTTTAGAATTGTATTTTGTTAAAAGAATTTTTTTATATGAAGGACATTTTGTAAAAAGAAATAACGGTTTTAAATTACAATATAATGAATCAATATATTGAACAATATGAGGTGATATATTTTTTTTAACAATATTTTTAGTTAACTCTTTTTGAATATTGATTTCTGTTTGATATTTTTGTAAACTCTCTTTTACACTATCTTTTGTATCTGTATCCTTATTTTTAAATATTATAAAATATTTATATACTCTATTATTCGGTGTTAAAATAATAATAGTTCGAGAACCACCACTACCAAATATTTTTATAGAATTTACAGGAATTTTTTTACATAAAGAACGATCCATTTATCTATTATTTTATTACTATTGTTATAAAATATATTTATAAATAACCAAAATACATTTATTTAATCAAAAGCAATATACTTTGCTGCTCCCGTTGCGTGACGTAATGTTGGTTTTTTCTTCGATTTCCAATCATTTCCCGTCGTCTTTTCCGACATAATATAAATATCTCCGTGATGAAGTGGAATCATTATCTTTGTTCCAATTGGTTTCGAATTTTGATACCAATGATAATAAATCGGTAATGAAGCACCCATTCGCACACCAATTACCTTCAAACGTTCCGCATCACCGTGCGCTCCAATTCCACATTTTGTAATATCATAATAATAATTCGCTTCTCCTTGCAAAATCATATCATTACACAACTGTTCTCCATTAATAATCATATTTTTTAATCCATTTCGCAGCTGATTTGTAATTGGAATATTTTTGAAATCAATCACTCGACCTTTTCCATTTTCATAATCGGGTTCTTGTGTAAAATCACTATAACAAAGATTCCATCGAGCGTGTTTATTTACAACACGACCATACATAAACGCCTTTTTATCATAATCTAATCCCAATTGCTCTTGAAACAATTGATCTACATTATTTCTACTTTTTTGCAAAATCGCATTTACACCATTTCGAATCACAAGAATATATGCATTTTCATCACAAGTCACGTGTGTCACGTGTGTCACGTGTGTCACGTGTGAAGGTAAATATGTATTTAAATGAATTATTTCACAAGTTGCACCTAAACTATTGAAATAATCGCGAGCTTTTATTAAATCATCATGTGAAAATCCCTTTTCAGCAAGGGTTCCAATCATTTGCATTCCTTTATGATTTTCAGCTTGATCACCAAAAGTGATTGTAATTGTGCGCTTTTCAGAAAGAGTCGTCATTTTTAATAAAAATTTTATAAAATATATATTTTATAAAATAAAGAGCTACAAAGATAAAAGAAATAAAAACGAAATCATTTTATCTTTTTTATAAATAATATTTAATATTATTTAATATTATTTAATAATATGGAAACTCGATATTTTTTATAAAAATATAGTTAAAAATAAATATTTTTAACTATTTAATCAATGTCATCATTGATTTGAAGATCAAACTTCAAAATGATTTTCATTTCTTCTGTTTCGCATCTTCGTGTTACGAAAGATTTACCTTTTGCCTTTTTCAACGAATTACTTCCATTCTTCTTCTTTCGAAGACGATCTGTGTCAAAAAATGATTTACACAAACGTACACCGCATACCTTACAAAGACCTCCATAGGATCTCTTCATAACATACTTCG
>JACCDW011544108.1_pt1 | contig 10698 bp, 13 predicted proteins | sample 7449781 | NCBI WGS metagenome assembly JACCDW01 (sample SAMN15323449, study PRJNA562643) | freshwater metagenome | isolation source: river surface water | place: USA:Blue River Watershed | collected 2017-08-18
CTGAGGGTTTACTCGTCAGTGCTCCCATGGCAGTCACTGAAGCATCTTTGGGTGATCCTGAAGCGGCAGCAGAAACTCTTATGATGGGCGGCGGATTTGGTCTAGGTCTAGGTGTAGTTTCTGGACCTACGTCTGTGTTGTTTTCGAAAGCTAACAAGGCAGCAAAAGAAGCTGTTGAAAAATATTATGGTAAACCAGTCGGCGTAAAAGCTGCTGAAAATATCAAGCCAGCTGCAAGTTCAGGGGCTGATGATTCTCTTATTGGTGCGGCAGATGCTTTGAATGCTGATGAATCCATTTTGGAACAAATCGCAAAAGGCATGAAAAAGTTAAAGCCTAATGCGAATGAAATTAAAGCTGCATCTGATGATATTGGTGCGCCTGTTTTAGAAGAACAATTGTCAGCCGACAAAGTTGTTCAAGATTTTGGATCTGCTTTAGCCAATAAAGCGACATATTCAGGGATTAAACGTGCTCGCGTGTATCAAGAAATCTTTGATAAGTCTCGCGATGCTATTAAGAATGTATTTCAAGTTGGAGACGATGCTTTATCTCGTTTTAGCGTTGGGACCGAGGCTAAAGCTGGTATTTTACAACCTGCAAAAGAAGCTATCGAGCGCGAAGGTGCAATCTTTAATCAGCTTCGCATGGGTTATGATGAGCTAGCTCTTGATGCAAAACCAATGAAGTCAGTTCTTGGTAATATCAAAAAAGCTGCTGCGGAAGCCATTGATGATCAATCTGTCTCAATCTTAAATAATATCGGGCGAAAGATCGAAGAAGGTCGTGTTGCTACACTCAATGATTTGTTCACTTTACGCACACAAGTAAGGGATTTATACACTCCAACAGCGTCAAATGCGGTCAAAAAGACGATTTCCGACATTGTGGATAAGTTGAATTATCAAGAAGAAATGACAATCAACCGAGCAATCGAAAATCGTATTGCTGCGGCAAAAGTGCCAGGTGCCAAGACTTTTGAAGAAGCGTCGAGACTTCAGGGTTTGTATGATGAAATGCAAGGGGCGAAAAAGCGCTGGTTTGAATTATCTCGTAACTTGGAAGATGCTGGCGATGCGCTTGGTTTAGGTAATGTCAAAAATCCGCGTGATTTTGTGAATAAGGTAGAAAATCTTACAGCTGAACAAATCGCAGGCAAATTGATCCCCAAAAATGATGTCGCGTCTCTTAAAGTTTTACGCGAAAAATACCCTCAAGAATTTGAAGCGATTGTAAAACTAGAAAAGTCTAAACTCATCGAAGGCATTACTTATGATGAGAAAATAAATCCTGTTAGATTTAGAACGCAATATGCAAAAATGCTGAAAGAGCGTCCTGAATTTGTTCAGGCTTTATTTACTCCCGAGCAAATTGCAAAGCTAGATAATGTTCGCACTGTGATGGAATCTATCCCAGCCGCAGTCAATCCTTCGATGACTTCTAAGGCTTTATCTTACATGGGTCTTGCTAATGATTTATCGTTGGCAAATCTAGGCCCCAAGGTATTAGAAAACATTGCGGATCTTACAGCTGAGAAAGCAATTAAGAAGTTTATCAACATAGATACGATTTTAGATACATCTAAAGAAATGACTAAGGTTAGTAAAAAACTTGATAGCATTTCAGATGTAATTAAAAACTTGGGAAAACTTCAGCCTTCAAAATTAGCTCCTGCGTCTATTTACTCAACTCAAAAAATCTTAGGTGATGATTCTGCTGATCGGATTAAATCATTTGAAAAGATTAAATCAAAACTTGAGGATATTACTGTAAATCCTGAAATGATGATTGAAGAAATGAATAAGCATTCGGAGGGATTTGGAGCATCTGCACCTGAAGTTCTAAATCGTTTCAATCAAAAAACTGGGCAAGTTGTGTCTTATCTTTACAATGCACTTCCGAAGCCAATTACACCACAAAATCCGTTTTTTAAGAAAGAATTTAAGCCTTCTGATATGGATTTAGCTAAATTTGAGCGAAAACTATCGATTGTTCAGGATCCTTTCTTAGTTCTCAATCACTTAGAGGATGGCTCATTGACGAAGGATCACATGGAAGCGTTGCTTGCTGTGTACCCAGTTTTAGCAGATGCGATGCGTGGTCGCATGATGAGTGAAATGATGGATCTAAAAGAAAATCTTAACTATCAGGCTCGTTTAAAATTATCTATGTTTATGGGTTATGACATTGATGGCACGACTACGCCGATGAATGTTGCGACCTTACAAAATTCTTTTGATTTGATACCTGAAGTTAATCACAATGAAGAAGGTTTAAAGCAGAGCGGATTAAATAAATTAAAACCTGCTGATGCGTCTTGGACACAAAGTCAGCGCGGATTGATGAAAACGTAGGCCCTAGAAAGGCTGAATCTTAGAAGGAGCGTGTAAATGAGTCGTAAGAATATAATCAAGTACACATTATTAGAAAATGTCCCATCTTCAGCTAGTTTTGACACTTACCAAAATCCTGTAAATGTTGATGGAATGGATAACTGCTCACTTTTTATCTTTCGAGAATTAAGTGAATATGCACTAGGTAAATTTAGAATCTGGGCTTCAAATGACAAAGCAAGTGGCGTTGATGGCCGAGTGCCCGAAAATTGGTTTGAATTAACTTTTTCTGAAGAAATGTTAATTAGTTCAAATCAAGGAATGATTGTCGAAATAAATCCTATTTCTTTTTCTTGGCTTGCGATCAGTTACGAGTGTCAAGATCCTGCAAGTACAGCAACTATTACTGCAAAATTAACTGCGAAGATGATCGGGGGCTAAAATGATAATTGAAAACGCAAAAGTATTTTCATGGCCTGGTGGCGGTTCTGGTTCTGGCGGCGGTGGCGTTACATCTTTCAAATATGATGGAACTATTGTTGAAGTTTATTACAGCGATTCTATACCAGGGAATAATGTTCCATTGCCAGTGACTTTAGTTCAAATCGGGGGTCAAGAAAAGACACAGTATTTAGCAACAAGTCAGGATGTAATTAACACAACAGTTGCTGTGTCTGATATGTCGGCAAAATTGCCTTCAACATTAGGGCAAAAAACAGCTGACCAATCTCTTTCTGTTGTTCATGCTTCTGATGCCCCTGTCATTGCAGGTTATCTTGAAGATACAACTGTAAAATCTGTAAGAATCAATACTAGCGTCCCATCGGCATCTACTCCATTTCCTACGAAAATGTTGGGATCAAATGGAATTACTGCTGAAGTAACATCATCAGGGTTTGTGCAAACAAATTTACCTGCAAACAATGATGCAACCAACTCAAGCATAACTCCGCTTGGAGCCAATGCAGTATTCACGGGTGCAGCTTTCGCGGTTTATGATTACGCAACCCTCTCGATTTTCGTAACCACAGATCAAGCGTCAGCAACAAACGGATTACAAGTTCAGTTTTCAGCAGATGGCACTAACTGGGATCACACTCCTCACGCTTACACTGTTGCAATTGGAAATCTTTCTTACAACATTCCAGTTGAGGGTAGATATGCACGCGTTGTTTACACAAATGGTCCAGTAGCTCAAGGTGTATTCAGACTCGCATCTACTTGGCGCAAACAGTATGTACCTCCGTCAATGTATACGATTGAGCAAAGTATTTATGACACAACTCTTGCAACTCCTACAAAATCAGTAATCTTCGGAAAAACAACTGGCGGCGGTGGCGGTTATGTCCCTGCTAAAGTAAATCCTTCGGGAGCTTTGACAGTTGACGCGACGGTTACTTCTTCAGTTTTACCAACTGGAGCAGCGACAGAGACAACTCTTAATTCAATTTATGGACTAGAAAATGCTACGACTGCATCAACGGTTCTTATTTCTGGAATTGCATTTGTTGTTGATACTTTAAATAGAGGATCTTTAACATTTACAACTTCTGGATCATGGACTGGAAGTGTGTCGATTCTTGGTTCAGATGATAACGTAAATTTCGCTAACATTAACGCTTATGATTTAAACGCAAAAGATGCTGTTAGCAGCTTTACCGGAAATCTTACTGCAAGCATTAACTGTGCTGGCTTCAGATATATAAAATTCTTCGGAAGCTTTACCGGATCGGTTACTCTTAATTATGTTTTAAGTCGTGTTGTAAGTGGAACTGTTATCACTTCATCATTACCAACTGGTAACAATAAGATTGGTAATGTTGATTTAATCAACGGTATTCCCGCTGGCACTAATAACATCGGTAGTGTGAATGTCGCAGCTTTGCCAGCAACGGCAGCTAACAATTCAGCTGATGGATCTGTGACTGGTGGCTTATCAGGGACTAAATCATCTCTTGCAGGTGCGGTTTACAATTCAACAGCTCCGACTTTAACAACTGGTCAGCAAGTAGCATTGCAAGTTGATTCAAGTGGTAATCTTAAAACAACTGCTGCCATCACGATTCCATCAAATGCAAATGGATCTTATGCGGAGGTTACAAATCTAACAACTACTGCTCAGACATTCACAGTGCCTGTTAATGCAGTTGGATTTATTCTTGAAGCATTATCAGATAACACAGCAAACATTCGTTACAAGATTGGTGCAGCTGCGACTACAACAAGTGGTATGAGAATGGAGCCAGGACGCGATTCTGGTTATGTTCCTTGTGCAGCTAATATTTCAGTTATTGCAGAATCAGGTTCTGATCAAGTTGTGACAGTTCAATGGGTTCTTACAGCTTAGGAGTTTTTATGAAAATATTTTTAATAATGTTATTAACCTGCTCACAAGTGTGGGCAGGATTTCCCCCAACGACATTATCGGGACAAAGTGATACGACTAAACCGACTACGTTTAATTTTGTCACTCCATACAATCAAGCAACAATCATCGGAGCTTCTACTGCTCTTTACGAAAACGGTTCAAACAATCTGTTAAAGAATCCTTCTTTCGAAGCGACAAGCGGAATAACTAACTGGACAGCAGCAAGTGGTTCGGTTGCAGCAGATGAAACAACAAACATCTTTGCAGGCAAGAAGTCTCAACTGATGACTTTGACTGCGGTGAATGGACTTTCATTATCTCAAGATATTACTCCCACGATTCAAATGCTAGGATCTAACTTCGAGGCAAGTGTTGCTATTAAGACTTCACTCACTACTTTAAAAGTGTGTGCAAGACAAGCAGCGGCGACTTTCGGAACGTGTGCAACAGTTCAAGGGGATGGAAATTGGCACGTTTACTCTGTCAATATGCCTGGACCTAGCTCTGGATCTGTAGGTGTTTCAGTAATCACAACTTCTTCGACTACTGGAACATATTATGTAGATGCTGGTTATGTAGGACTTGCTAGGAATCTAGGGAATGGCGTTCCGAACAATGTGTTTAGTGCAAAGATTTCTGCCGCTGGCGTTGTGAGTGATGAAAATCAAGATTTTATAAATGGAAACTGTTCAATAACAGATACGTCTTTATTAACTTGCACATATAACAGTAATTTCTTTTCAACTACTCCATCTTGTACACATTTTGTAGCTGCAGCTACAGATCCATTAACAGGATCTAATACCGCTCAAATAGATCAATCAGGGACATCCTCATCGCAAATTAGATACAGGACGCAAGCTGGTGGAATAAAACAAGCAATTGCAGTTCAACTTATCTGCACCCGCTCCTCAACAGACTGGGTACAGCCTACAATACAAGCTCCTAATTGGGATACGGATTGGACTGCTTATACTTTGACTATCGGTGCAGTAACAACACCACCAACACCAGGAGCCGGAGCAGTGAAAACAGCTAAATGGCGTCGTGTTGGCGATAGCATGGAAATCATGTTTACTTATGCACAAACTGCAGCAGGTTCAGCAGGTTCGGGAACATATTTATTTCCTTTGCCGACTGGTTATTCAATCGACACAAATAAAATATCACTATCAACAAATGGAACCGGTGCCGCAGGTACAACAATAGGAAATGGTACAGCCTCAACAACAACTACCGCCGGAGCATCGGCAACGGACATGATTTTTGCAACAGGTTATAATTCAACTAATTTAGCTTTATATTTCAATAGTTATGCAACTGGTATTAGTAATATGCAAGCAAGTCCAATTAGTTCGTTATCCTTTTCTCTGTTAACTTCCACTCTGTATATAAGTTTTACAGCAAAGGTACCCATCCAAGGCTGGACCAAAACTCTAAACGCTCCCCTACTAGTAGGTAGTGTTACAAGTAATGCGACTGGGGCTTTGAGAAATGAGTACGCAATAGTATCAACAACTTGCACTACTACACCATGCACAATTTCAAAAACATCTTCGAATTGGTTAACTAACATTACAAGATTGGGACTTGCTGGTTATTATAGTTTAAATTTTGCATCGGGGACTTTTTCAGATACTCCTGCTTGTAGTTGTTTCGGTGGCGGTTTTGTTGGCGTATCATGCACCATAAACACCGAATCATCATCGGCAGTTTCTTTTATTACATCATTAGGAGCAACTGCTGCCGATACGAATTTTAGAGTAACTTGCATCGGCCCAAGATAAGGAGAAATTATGTATCAACTAACAGTTAAAGACCTACAAGGTAACATTCTCCATCAACCTAATTTTGAGACTTTGGAAGAAGCTCAAGCTATGCAAGATGATATTCTGACCTTTAGAGATTACCACTTTCCTGCCCATGAAGATGAGCAGGGGAATCTTGTTGCTGATTTCACAGTCGAAATTCAAGATGTTACGACTAAAGTCCAGCAAGATAAAATCAATGCGGATGCTCTATTGTATCTTTCAAGTACAGATTGGTATGTTACTAGATCAATCGAAAATGCTGATAAGCCAATTCCTGAAGATATTAAAATTGCCCGTCAAGCTGCAAGAGATAGGATTGTCAAATGAGCGAGCTATTCTCAATTTTAGCAACTGGAAAACAAGCGGGTTTAGATGTTGGATCTATGGCCTCAATCGTAATGATTTACTTCATGCTGAAGAAATTCGTTTCAAAGCAAAATGATGAAATCAAGACTTTGGTCAGTTCGCAAGTAGATAAAATCGTGCAAGCCATCGGTAAACACAACGAACGTCTTGAAGTTCTGGAAAAAGACGTCAAAATTATTAAAGAACAACTCAAGGGGGAATAATGGAAAAACAAGAAATGCTTAAACTTGCAGAAGAAACTGCAAAAGTAATCGTTGATGCTTCTTATGACAGAACAATGGAAATGATCTTCGATGAATTGAAAAAAGCAATCCCTGGCACTGTTGATGACAATATCATTGATATGCTTAAACCCATTATTGCACCAAAGTTGAAAGAGCTTCTTTTGGCTGAAATTGCAAAGATTGACGGCGTGTAATGTTGCAGTCATTTCTTGTTTCTTTAGCAATGGCAGTTTTGAAACACTACGCGACACTCGCGGGGCAAGAAATTATTGCTTACATAAAGGAACAAGAAGAATTGCAAAAGGCAAAAATCAAGGCTGATGAGTACAGAAAGTGCATCAGCCAAGCCAAAACCAGAAAGGAAAGGCAAGATGCAGAAGATTCTTTGCTTAACTAGCTTGTGCCTTTCTGGGTGTCTTATGAAGTCGGTTCCGATTGATAATCTCTATGTCATTGATTTATCAAACTCCATAACTTCCCACCGAATCATCACAAACAAAGAAACATTTTCTAGCAAGCCTATAGAGGATCTTCCTTTATCTGTTGTTGATGGATATATATGTGTGACTCCTGAAGAGTTTGGAAAATTCAGAGTTTGGTTGAAAAACCAAAAAAAATAAAAAGGGCAAATGATGGAAAAACTAGCAGCAGATTTTAGATTTATGCAACTTTATGCACACAATTCGCATAATTTAGTTAAGGGAAAGACCTTCTTTGAGGATCATTCTTTCTTGGGTGATTTATACAAAACTTATGAAAGTGCTTATGATTCAATCATCGAAAGAATGATGGGGTTGGGTTTAAAGCCTGATCTTAATAAGATTAACAAGATTTCGTTTCATACTTTGGAAGCAATAAATTTAAGTGAAAATCCTGAAGAAATCTTTAAGGCAATTTTGGCTTATGAGAAATATATCTGTAAAACAATTGAGAAAATGGTCCAGGATTATTCTGAAGGAACTAAACAGATGCTTGGAACGCTCGCTGATGAATCAGAAATGCGTCAATACAAACTTAATCAAAGGGTTTAAAGATGAGAGTAAATAACGACATTCTTTTTGATAAAACAACAATGGGCGGCACCACAAAAGTAATCTCAAAAGTTATCTCTTTGGAGCATATTTATACTTATGCTTTGCAATGGGTGACAGCTGGCTCAGCGGCAGCGGGATCTTTTCAAGTCTATGGTTCTTGCGATATGGGAATCAATGCCCAAGGCGATGGGGTTACAAATTGGGCAGCAATCAATTCAGCTGTTACTCTTTCAACTATTGGGACAGCAATCATCAATCAAGATGCTGTTGGTTGGAAGTGGTTAAAAGTGGAATACACGCCAGCTAGCGGAACAGGCACTTTAACTTTAATGATTAACACAAAAGGAAATTAGCGGTGCTAAATTGGATTAAATCTTTATTTAAAAAGGAAGTGAAAAAACCAACAATGACTTATTCATGGCAAGCCGATTGGGAACCGCATTTAAAAGAATTATTAAAAGCTAATCTTGTGGTTTTCTCATCAGCTTTAGACATCAAAAAGATTCGACCTGATTGGTTTGAAATCAGTGATGACAATAGAATCACAGTCTTAGTTGAGTTTTTCAAAGCCCTTTCTTTTTATGAGTCAGGATTTAATCCAAAAAGCCAATCTGTTGACGTAGGCCAAAAGAATGATCCAGATACTTGGTCAATTGGCTTACTTCAGCTTTCCGTTATAGATCAAAAAAACCTCAATATTCATTTAGGATTTAATTTTGATGATCTTTTAATTCCAGACAATAACTTCACTCTTGGCATTGCAATCATGTGCAATCAGATTGCAAAGCGTGGAAAGATCATTATTCCAAAAGAAGAAAAAGGTAATCCTGGGGTTTATTGGGCGACTTTGAATCCTGGTAATGTGAATGATAAGTCCAAGGACATCATTGGCGCTTGTCAAAAGCCTGTCTTTATCAATCGCACACCATGGGTTGATATTGCTTTAAATGAAGTCGGAGTGAAAGAATATCTTGGATCAAAGAATAATCCCAGAGTTTTGGAATACCATAAATCGACATCCCTTCAGGCGGCAGCTGACGAAGTTCCTTGGTGCAGTGCATTTGTAACTTGGTGTTTAGAAAAAGCGGAATACAAAAGCACAAAAAGCGCATGGGCAAGAAGCTATCTTGATTATGGAATGAAATTCTCTGAACCTCGCTATGGTGCAATCCTTATTTTCAGCCGAGGCCATGAATCTGGTCATGTTGCTTTTTACGTCGGCGAAGAAGAAGGTCAGTATTTGTGCTTAGGTGGCAATCAAGGCGATCAAGTTTGCATTAAAAAATATCCAAAATCAGCTCTTTTAGGCATTAGATGGCCGATTAAAAGTTGAAAAACTGAAATCCCTGCATAAAAATATGGGCATCAATCGGGGGAAAAATGGCAACTAATGTCTTCAATTTTGTTGTTAATCAAGGTGAGGATGTAGAAATACAAATCTACATTAAAGATAAAAACAAGCAAAAGATTGATATTACCGATTATCTCTATAGGGGCCAAATCCGAGAAAAAGTAGATGCAACAACTGTAATTGCATCTTTTACTTGTGTTATTGCAGACCAAAGAACAGACAAAGGTCTAGTTTACGCAAGACTATCAAATCAAACTACTTCAGGTATGAAGCTAGCGAAAGCATCAACAACTAATCGCAGACCATTGACGGATTTTATCTATGACATTGAGCAAGTTGATCCAAGCGGTGTTATTACAAGAACGCTCGAAGGCGTTATTACTGTCAGCCCTGAAGTGACGAAATTATGAGCACAATTTATTACGTTGATATAGTTAAAGAGTCTTCCCTTGCCGTTGAAGTTATCCAAAAAGAAACTCCTTCCGTTGAAATCGTTAATAAAACAATCGAATTAGTTCAAAACAAACAAGTTGGGATGATTCTCTTTGATGTTCCATGCGATCCGACTGTTTATGTTGGCGCTGCACTTTGCATGACTGCTAATGGAACGGCCAAGAATGCAATTGCCACAAGTTATGCAGATTCTAATGTTATCGGTATTGCTGAAAACAAAACGGCTTCCGATAAAGTTGATATTCGATTTTTTGGGGCAACTGGTGAAATTTATAATAATTTAGATGTCGCACAAGAATACTATCTGAGTGATCTAATTGCTGGCGCTATTGTTCCAACTTCGCAGGCACCTTTGACGTCTGGTCATATTCGGATAAAACTCGGGCAGCCTTTTTCTGCAAAAGAATTTGTTTTCTCTAAAGGCGAGAGAATCATCAAAGGATAGTTATGGCGACAAAGTTATTATATATCGACACCGAAACTGGGGTTACAACCGAAGTCGAAGCATTCGTATTGCAAGATTTTGTGCGCGGTGGGGCCAATGCTCCAGTGATGACAAATTCTCAGGGAACTATTCCTTCGGATTATATTCCTCCAGTTCCACTTCAAACTGACAAAATTACTTTAAATTCGAACAATATTAGCACAAAACAAGTTCTTTTAAGTCATTCTCCATCAAATCCGTTTACTGTTGTTTTATACCCCGAAGGCGGGCCGCCGCAATTTTCTGGTATAGATTTTGAAATCATAAATAATAA
>JACCDW010166481.1_pt1 | contig 10697 bp, 10 predicted proteins | sample 7449781 | NCBI WGS metagenome assembly JACCDW01 (sample SAMN15323449, study PRJNA562643) | freshwater metagenome | isolation source: river surface water | place: USA:Blue River Watershed | collected 2017-08-18
ACCGCTGCAGCAAAGGAGATTGCATCTCTTGGAACTTGGGATGGTGCACGTGCATCATTGACTCCTGTTGCACCACAGCCACAACCATCATTAAGTGGCGATCAAGCATTGATTACTTCTTGGCGTCGCCTGCTTGATCTTGGAACCTTGCAAGAAGGCGAAGAAAATCTTGCTGGAACAGCACGCAGAACTGTTGCGGTTATTTCACCAAAGCGCGCTCAATTAATGGGCGTAGTCGATGGAGACCAGCTCAAGATTTCAACAGCGAATGGTTCAGTAACGCTTTCAGCACTCGTTGAAAACATTCATGATGATGCTGTCTGGGCACCACGTAACTCACGTGGTTCTCAATTGTTGGTAAACCTAGGCGTCGCACATGGCGCAGTAGTTACGGTGGTGAAGGCATGACAACTGCACAACTCATTGGAGCAGATCCAGGCTGGCTCATCGCTGTCAAAGCGCTTTTTGTATTTGTGATCTGCGTGCTTCTAACTCTGATGTCTGTTTGGGCAGAGCGTCGCATCGTTGGTCGCATGCAGCAGCGTCCAGGACCAAACCGCGTAGGACCATTTGGTTTGATTCAAGCTCTTGCAGATGGTGTGAAGTTAGCGCTCAAGGAAGACATCATTCCTACAGCTGCAGACAAGGTTGTATTTGTTTTAGCACCAATTATTAGTGCAACAACAGCGTTCATGTCATTTGCGGTTATTCCAATTACCGGTGAAGTCACAATGTTTGGCCAGAAGACGGCGATGCAATTAACTGACCTTCCAGTGGGTGTTCTTTACATTCTTGCCATCGCATCTGTTGGTGTTTACGGAATCGTTTTAGCGGGTTGGTCTTCAGGATCTACTTATCCACTGCTTGGTGGTCTGCGCTCAAGCGCGCAGGTAATTTCATATGAAATTGCAATGGGACTTTCACTTGTTGCCGTCTTTATCTACGCAGGTTCGATGTCAACATCAGACATCGTTGCAGCTCAATCTTCATGGTGGTACGCAGTAGTGCTCTTCCCTTCATTTGCGATCTATGCGATCTCAATGGTTGGTGAAACAAACCGTGCACCATTTGACCTTGCAGAAGCTGAAGGTGAGCTGGTTGGTGGTTTCCACACTGAATACTCATCACTCAAGTTCGCGTTGTTCTTCCTTGCCGAATACGTCAACATCGTTGCGGTTTCAGCCCTTGCAACCACCTTGTTCCTCGGCGGCTATAAAGCACCTCCAGGGCTTGGTTTTACTGAAGCTTGGCTGGGTGGCTGGTTCACCGCAATTTGGTTCTTCGCCAAGGTAATTACCTTCTTCTTCGTCTTTGTCTGGCTACGCGGAACGCTTCCACGTCTTCGTTACGACCAGTTCATGCAGTTTGGTTGGAAGGTTTTGATTCCAATTTCAATTCTTTGGATCTTGGTTGTAGCAACATTGCGCGTTCTTTCACTACAAGGCGCACCACGTTCAGTAGTAATCGCATTTGCAAGCACTGTGGTGGTTCTGATCATGGCGGTCAATATTGGATTTGAAAATTCAAAGAAGAAAAAGCAAGCAGCTGTGGCCGATGGCGACAACAAGGCGGCTCCTTCATTTGCTGTTCCGTCATTACCTATGGAGGTTTCAACTATTAATGTCTCAAAAAACACAGGAGGCGACCGTGGCTGAAAACCTCGAACCGTTAAAGCCAAAAGATCTTGGCATCAACGATGTTGAATTTTACGAAGTAGAACAAACACCTTCAGTTGGCTTCTTGGGCCACATGAAGGGATTTTGGGTTACCTTCTCAACGATGTTCAAGAAGCCTTTGACCGTTGAGTATCCAGAAGTTAAGGCACCAACTGAAGAGCGTTTCCATGGTCGTCACCAACTTAATCGTCACCCTGATGGTTTAGAAAAGTGCATCGGTTGCGAACTCTGCGCTTGGGCATGTCCTGCAGATGCAATCTATGTTGAAGGTGAAAGCAACACTGAAGAAAACCGTATGTCTCCTGGTGAGCGCTACGGCAAGGTGTATCAAATTAACTACCTTCGCTGCGTTTTCTGCGGATTGTGTATTGAAGCCTGCCCTACTCGCGCATTAACTATGACAAATGAGTATGAACTGGCCGATGACACTCGTGCAAAGCTGATCTTTGAAAAGCAGGATTTATTGGCTCCTTTGCGACAAGGAATGCTTATGCCTCCACACCCTATGTATCCAGATATGACTGATACCAACTATTACAACGGTGATGTGAAGGGTGCGCACCCATCACAGGCAACGGATGGCCAACCATGATGCAACTAGCTCTTGAAGTTGGTCAGACTGCACAGCCTGAAGCGATTATGTTTTGGATTCTTGGACCGATGGCTGTTGTTGCAGCACTTGGAATGTTGCTCGTCAAGAAAGCTGTTCACTCCGCAATCTTGATGGCTTTTGTAATGGTTGTTTTGGCAATCTTCTACATCGCACAAGATGCGGTGTTCCTCGGAATCGTTCAGGTTGTTGTTTACACCGGTGCGGTAATGATGCTCTTCCTCTTTATTTTGATGTTGGTCGGTGTTGATTCATCTGATTCATTAACTGAAACCATCGCAGGTCTTCGTCCAATTGCGATCACCGCCGCGGTTGGTTTTGGTGGATTGATGGTTTCACTTCTAGGTCGTGCGACTTTGGGTCGCCAAGCGATTGGTTTGTCTGCAGCTAATGCAGATGGCAATGTTCAAGGAATTGCAAAGGAATTATTCTCTACATACGTCTTCCCATTTGAGGTTGTGTCAGCGCTGCTGATTACCGCTGCAATGGGTGCAATGGTTCTTGCGCATCACCAGCGCACAACTGTTCGCCCAACTCAGCGTCAACTATCGATCAATCGTTTCCGCGGAGAATCATTGGGTAGCGCAGCAGGACTTCCTGGTCCAGGTGTTTATGCCCGTCACAACGCGGTAGATGTTCCAGCACTTCTTCCAGATGGAACTCCTGCTCCAACATCGGTTAACGCAAGCCTTGAGGCTCGCGGAGATATGTTGGATTACAAGAGCTTCGACTTATCTGAAGTCAATACTCAGATTGAGGAGGAGAAGTAATGAACGCTGCTAATTACCTTTACATCTCAGCGCTCCTCTTTACTATCGGAGCTGTCGGCGTTGTTGTTCGCCGCAATGCCATCGTTGTTTTCATGTGCATTGAGCTCATGCTCAACGCTGCAAACCTCTCATTTGTGACTTTTTCTCGCATTAACGGCGATCTAGATGGCCAAGTTATGGCCTTCTTCACCATGGTCGTTGCTGCTTGCGAAGTAGTAGTTGGTTTGGCAATTATCGTGACGATCTATCGATCACGCCGATCAGCATCTGTTGATGATGCTAGTTTGTTGAAGCGATAACGATGACTACCTCAACCTCGCTCGTCTACTTAATCGCACTGCCATTGGCTGGTGCCGCAATTCTTCTATTAGCTGGACGTCGCGCCGATAAGTGGGGACACCTACTAGGTACAGCAATGTCAGCATCTTCATTTGGAGTAGGTCTGTATCAACTGATGTTGATGCTGGATCGTCCAACTGAACAACGCCCCATCGGACAAAAATTATTTGAGTGGATCAATGTTGGAGAGTTCAAGGTTGATGCAGGATTGCTACTTGATCAGCTGTCTATCTGCTTCGTTCTTCTCATCACAGGTGTTGGAACACTGATCCATATTTATTCGATCTCATATATGTCTCATGACAAAGATCGTCGTCGATTCTTTGCCTACCTAAACCTCTTCATCGCAGCGATGTTGCTTTTGGTTCTAGGTGATAGCTACCTCAACCTTTATGTTGGTTGGGAAGGTGTAGGTCTTGCTTCTTACCTACTTATTGGTTTCTGGAATCAAAAGCCTGCATATGCAACTGCTTCTAAAAAAGCGTTTGTTATGAACCGTATCGGCGATATGGGATTGTCATTTGCAATCATGATCGCCTTTGCAACTATGGGCACAGTTTCCTTTGCTGGCGTTCAAGAGCATGCACACCATGCATCTGAAGCTGCGCTAACAGGTATGGGAATCATGCTTCTGGTCGCTGCAGCAGGTAAATCAGCTCAGTTCCCATTGCAGGCATGGTTGGGCGATGCGATGGCGGGTCCAACCCCGGTTTCTGCACTTATTCACGCAGCAACAATGGTTACTGCGGGCGTTTACTTAATTACACGCTCTAACTTTGTATTTGATGCAGCACCTACCGCGCAGCTATTAGTTGTCATTGTTGGTGCAATTACCTTGATGTTTGGTGCATTAATCGGTACCGCTAAAGATGACATTAAGAAGGCACTTGCTGCTTCAACAATGTCGCAGATCGGTTACATGATTCTTGCAGCTGGCTTAGGTCCAGTTGGTTACGCCTTTGCAATCATGCACTTGCTGACACACGGTTTCTTCAAGGCGGGAATGTTCTTGGGTGCAGGTTCTGTTATGCACGGAATGAATGATGAAGTAAATATGCGCAAATACGGCGCGCTTCGTAAGTTCATGCCAATTACCTTTGTGACATTTGGTCTCGGATATCTTGCAATTTTGGGTGTTCCACCATTTGCTGGTTTCTATTCCAAGGACATGATTATTGAAACAGCCTTTAACGCTGGGGGAGCCAAGGGAATTATCCTTGGTGTAACTACTTTGATTGGTGCAGCAATCACCGCCTTCTATATGACCCGCGTAATGATCCTTACATTTACCGGAACAAAGCGTTGGGATGATGATGCCCATCCACACGAATCACCATGGCTCATGTGGTTGCCAATGGCCGTTCTTGCAGTTGGATCAGTTTCATCTGGTTTCCTACTTTCACGTGGGGATGCTTTAGAAAACTGGTTGCTCCCACTGTTTGATCACCATGAAGAGAATGAGGCTCATTTGTTTGAGCCGATAGTTGTATCTGCAATGGCGCTGACAATGGTGGCAATCGGTGTTGCGATCGCATTCTTTAAGTATGCACGTCAGGAAGTTTCATCAGTTGCCCCTGAGAATGTTTCAATCTTTACCAAGATTGCACGTCAAGATTTAATGCAGGATCGCTTCAATGAAGCTGTATTCATGCGTCCTGGACAAGCGTTAACAACAACCTTGGTTGCAGCAGATGATGTTGTTATTGATGGTGCTGTTCGTGGCGTCGGTCAGGTAGCAATGGGCTCCGGTTCAGCGCTTCGTGGCCTTCAAAATGGCTATGTTCGCAGCTATGCAGCCGTAATTTTGGTTGGCGCAATTGCGTTAATCGGTGCGATTTGGGTGGTGGTTCAGTAATGAAGTGGTTATCACTATTAATGCTTCTACCCCTTGCAGGTGCAGCAATCATCGCTGCCCTTCCAAAGAGCAATGAAAAGGCTGCAAAGCAAGCAGCGCTAGCAACAACGCTTGCTGTAATGGCAGCAACCATAGCCATGGCGGTTGGATTCCAACGTGACAATGTTGATCTGCAGTTTGTTGAAAGCTATGCATGGATTCCGAGCTTTGGAATTAACTTCGCGCTCGGTGTCGATGCGATCGCGCTTGTATTGATTTTGATGTCAACAATTCTTGCACCAGTGGTTGTACTTGCTGGATGGAATGAAGCGCATGGTGGACGATGGAGCGTTAAGACTTTCTATGTTCTGATCCTTGTTCTTGAAACAATGATGATCGGTGTATTTGCAGCGACTGACCTCTTCTTGTTCTACGTGATCTTCGAAGCGATGTTGATCCCTGTGTACTTCCTAATTGGTGGATACGGCACAGGAGAACGTTCTGCAGCGGCTGTTAAGTTCCTGTTGTACTCATTATTTGGTGGATTGCTGATGCTTGCATCAATCATCGCCTTATATGTGATGTCAGGTGCTCAAGGCGGACACACCTTTGATCTCGACAAGTTGTCACAACTTCAAATGAGTTCAACAACTCAGAACCTGTTGTTCCTTGGCTTCTTCATCGCCTTTGCAATTAAGGCTCCGGTGTGGCCTTTCCATACCTGGTTGCCAGATGCAGCAAAATCGGCGACACCAGGAACCTCTGTTTTGTTGCTCGGTGTCCTCGACAAAGTCGGAACATTTGGAATGATCCGCTACTGCCTCACCTTGTTCCCAGAGGCAAGTAAGACATTCACACCTTTGATTATGGTTTTGGCTGTTATCTCAATTGTTTACGGTGCTTTCCTTGCTATTGGCGCGAAGGATATTAAGCGATTGATTGCCTACACATCGATCTCTCACTTCGGTTTCATCACAATGGGTATCTTTGCGATGACAAGCCAAGCTCAAAGCGGAGCAACTTTGTACATGTTTAACCATGGATTCTCCACCGCAGCGCTATTCCTAGTAGCTGGCTGGATGATTGCCCGTCGTGGATCTTCAACGATCTCTGACTTTGGTGGCTTGCAACGAGTTACTCCTGTGATGGCATGGAGCTTCTTTATTGCAGGAATGTCTTCGCTGGCACTTCCGGGACTTTCCAGCTTTGTGAGCGAGTTCCTTGTTCTCGTTGGAACATTTACTCGTTACCCAGTGCATGCAATTATTGCGACCTTCGGAATTGTTTTGGCTGCGCTGTACATTTTGATTCCAGTACAAAAGGCGTTGCATGGTCCAACAACTGCAGGTAATGAAAACCTTAAGGATCTCAACCTTCGCGAGAAGCTAGCAATCGCACCGGTAATTGCAATCATTGTTGTCTTGGGCTTCTACCCATCACCACTACTGAATGTAATCAACCCCGCAGCTAAGCATGTGATCTCACAAATGGGATTCACTGATCCGGTACCAAGTATTGGGGACAAGTAATGACATTTACAGCACCAGTTCTTTCATACACATTACTTTCACCAATTTTGATTTTGCTTGGTGGAGCACTTATTGGTGTTCTTGTAGAAGCATTTGTCTCTAAGGCTTTACGTCCAGTAGTGCAGTTAACGCTGACACTTGGAACGCTTATGCTTTCTTTGTTCCAGGTATGGCGAATTCGTGGCGAGCAATCCTTAACAGCTGCAATGGGTTCATTAGTAATTGATGGACCAGCTGTTCTGCTACAGGGTTCCATTCTTGTAATTGCGATTATTTCAATCTTTTTGATTGCAGATGCAGAGCAATTCACCCCACTTGCTGCAGCTCTTCCGGGATCTGCAGAAGAGCGTGAAGCAGCACAATCTGGTAACCAGGTCACAGAGGTTTATCCACTTACCTTGTTTGCTGTTTCCGGAATGATGATCTTTCCGATTGCAAGTGATTTGATCATGCTCTTTGTTGCACTTGAAATGCTTTCATTGCCGTTGTACTTGATGGCTGGACTTTCCCGTCGTCGCCGTTTGGCATCACAGGAGTCAGCTCTTAAGTACTTCCTATTGGGCTCCTTTGCCTCGGCATTTTTCCTCTTCGGAGCAGCGTATTTATATGGATATTCAGGCTCAATTACCTTTGCGGGAATCCGTGAATCAGTAATAGGTGGCAGCGGAAATGATGTTCTGCTTCTCGTTGGAATGGCCTTCTTAACTATTGGACTGCTCTTCAAAGTTGGCGCAGTTCCATTCCACTCATGGTCACCAGATGTGTACCAAGGAGCACCAACTCCAATCACAGCCTTTATGGCAGCGGCAACGAAGGTTGCAGCCTTTGGTGCGATGCTTCGAATCTTTTACACAGTATTTGCCAACGCAGAATGGTCATGGACTCCAATCATCTCTGCCATCGCAATCATCAGCATGGTGCTTGGATCTCTTGTTGCTATTTCGCAGCGCGATGTAAAGCGTATGTTGGCGTACTCATCAATTGCCCATGCAGGTTTCTTGCTCTCAGGAATTATCGCCCTTAACAAGGCTGGTCTTGATGCAACGATTTTCTACCTATTTGCTTACGGTGTTGCAACAGTTGGTGGTTTTGCTGTTGTGACCTTAGTGCGCGATTCATCTGGCGAAGTTACCGATCTCAATCGCTGGAAGGGTCTCGGAAAGCGTTCACCATTTGCAGCCTCTGCCTTTGCTCTCTTCCTATTGGCTTTTGCTGGAATTCCACTAACAAGTGGTTTCATCGGAAAGTTTTCAATCTTCTCTGCAGCATATGAAAATGGCGCAACAGCGGTTGTCATCACCGGTGTGCTCTCAAGTGCGATTGCAGCCTTCTTCTACATTCGCGTCATTGTGTTGATGTTCTTCACAGATGCGGTTGAAGATGGAACAGCGGTGGAAATTCCTTCAATTCTTACCCGCGCAACTGTTGTTATCTCTGCGGTAATCACCTTGGTTTTGGGAATCTATCCAGCACCAGTACTTGATTTCATTACCGACTTAGCTATCTTCATTCGCTAATGTCCACCTTTGGCATTCCCAATGTTGCGCCAGCATTAGAGGCACACCTAATAAGCCGAATGGCAGAGGTTGAATCTCTGCTTCGTAGTCACACTCGTAGCGAGTACCCATTTGTTGATGAGACCGCTCACCACCTTGTAGCGGCCGGAGGCAAGCGTTTACGCCCGTTATTAACCCTTTTAACCGCTCAATATGGTGATCCATCTGGCCAAGGTGTCATCGCCGCAGCGGTTGCTTGCGAGATTACACACCTTGCAACCCTGTATCACGATGATGTTATGGATGAAGCACCACTTCGTCGCGGAGTTGAAAGCGCCAATATGCGCTGGGGAAACACAATCGCAATTTTGACTGGAGATTTTCTCTTTGCGAAGTCTTCAGATTTGTTGGCAGATCTTGGACCCGCAGCTGTTCGCTTACAAGCGCGCACCTTTGAGCGTTTAGTAATCGGACAGATTATGGAAACTCAGGGACCTAACCCTGGTCAAGATCCGCTAGAGCATTACCTCAAGGTTGTTGCAGATAAAACCGGTTCCTTGATCGCTGCATCTGCACGCTATGGCGGAATGATTTCGGGTGCACCTGCAGAAATTACTGACACAGTGACAATCTTTGGTGAAAAGATTGGTGTTGCATTCCAGTTAGCCGATGATGTTATTGATATCGCAAGTGAGTCAAATCAATCAGGAAAGACTCCAGGAACAGATCTGCGTGAAGGCGTTCCAACTCTTGTAACTTTAAATGTCATGAAATCAAATGATCCAGCAGATACTGATCTGAAGAGATTGCTAAGCGCTCCAATTGAAGATGAAACAACTGTCCAGCAGGTTTTGATTGCACTTCGCAATCACAAAGCAATTGATGAATCCCGCGAGCAATTGTTTATGATCGCTAAAGAGGCTCGCAGCGCACTTGGTCCATTGCCAATCAATGAGGCAACTGGTGCGCTCATGTCGCTATGCGATGCTGTTATTGACCGTTCTGCTTGATTTAATTAAATCAATCGCAAGCGTTACTAGCGCTGCCCAAATAATCAAGAAACCAATCCAGCGAGCTGTTGGCATATCCTCATTCAATACCCATACTCCAATGGAAAATTGAAGTGTTGGGGTTATGTATTGCAGTAATCCAATTGTTGTAAATGGAAGTCTGTTTGTTGAACCATTGAAAAGCAAAAGTGGAATCGCAGTAACCGCTCCAGCGCTAATTAGTAAGGCTGTTAAACCCCATCCATGACCAAACTGGCCAGTGCCTTGATTACCTATGTAAATCAGGTACGCCAGATAGAAGACAGAGGAGATTAGGGTTTCGATCGCAAGACCCTCGAGCGCTCCTAGTCCCAGTTGCTTTTTGATGAGGCCGTAACTACCCCACGAGACCGCTAATGCTAAGGCGATCCACGGCAAGCGACCGTAATCAATTGTTAAAACTAGAACTCCTATTGATGCAATTGAAACTGCGGCCCACTGAAGTGGACGCATCTTTTCCTTTAAGAAAATCACTCCAAAGCCAATAATGATCAGAGGATTAATGTAATAACCCAAAGAAGCTTCTACGACATGTTCATTGTTGGTAGCCCAGATATAGACCAACCAATTAATCGAAATTAACATGGATGAAAGAAAGAGTTTTACTGCAACAGTTGGACGTTTTAATGTTGCAAGGGTTGATTTCAATGCTTTCGTAGCTGCCAGCACGATAAAACAAAAAACCAAGGTCCACACTGCACGGTGCGAAACGATTTCTAGGGGATTGGCTGGTTCAAGCAGCGGCCAGTACAAAGGGAATGCACCCCACAGAGAGTATGCACTGATACCAAATAACAGGCCGAGCTTGTTTTTACTCAATTATCTAAAGTTCGTAAATTGAACTGCGAAGTCCCAGCCACCATCTTTGATCATGGCCATGGTTTCCTGCAGATCATCGCGGCTCTTTGAAGTTACTCGAAGCTCATCACCTTGGATCTGAGTCTTTACAGATTTTGGACCCTCATCACGAATCTTCTTGGCAATCTTCTTAGCATTCTCAGTTGAGATGCCTTCCTTCAAAGGTGCGGCAATCTTGTAAATCTTTCCTGATAGTTGTGGCTCACCAGCATCAAGGTGCTTCAATGAAACACCGCGCTTGATCATCTTGTCCTTCACAACATCTAAAGCAGCCTTTGCACGCTCTTCAGTGTCTGCTTCAATCAATACTTTGTCGCCTTCCAGTTCAATTTTTGAACCTGTGTTTTTGAAATCAAAGCGGGTCTCAATCTCACGGACCGCCTGATTAATGGCGTTATCAAGCTCCATACGGTCGATCTTGGAGGTTACGTCGAAACTGCTATCTGCTGCCATGGTGATGGCTCCTTCACTCTAAAAACGCATTTTGTGCGTGTACCTGCCTAAGGTATCCTTTCCCCTCGCACTATCCATAATTG
>JACCDW011527078.1_pt1 | contig 10697 bp, 5 predicted proteins | sample 7449781 | NCBI WGS metagenome assembly JACCDW01 (sample SAMN15323449, study PRJNA562643) | freshwater metagenome | isolation source: river surface water | place: USA:Blue River Watershed | collected 2017-08-18
CACCACGAGTAGTTAGTATCGCGGTTTCATTGCCTACTGTGAGAATATTCCAGTATGTTCCTGTTACATCAACATCTGGTCTACTGAATGGTTGTCCGCCGCCCGCAGCACCTACTGTTGATCCGTCATCTGCTTCTGATCTGTGAGATAGTAAACAAATATAAGTGTTTGCACCGTATCTTACAGCATCGCCGATTCTGTATTCTGTGTCGTCAGCCCACTCGCCCTGCCAATTAATACCAGAATTTAATCTAGTCCAGTAATTGGTATTTGGTGGTTCTGGCGATATTGTGGCGGTCATTGATCCCACAGCATCTGCTGTGATATCAAAAGTAGTGCCACCCGATGTTGTACTGATTGTGATATATCCTGCTGCTACAGTTTTTACATAATATCTGCCTGTGGTAAACACATTACCAAATGTAGTTCCTGTAAATCTCACAGTCATTCCGACCGCTATTCCTGTAGTAGATGCAATAGTAAATCTGTCAGTAGCTGCTGTAACTGCTGTGACAGTGTATGTGTTTGCTGCTGCATCTGTGGTTGCTAGATAAGTGTATCCACCGTATCTAACAACTTCACCAATTTTGTATGATGTGGTGTTGGTCCAGTCTGACTGGAATTTAAATCCTTCTGTGAATAGATCCCAATCAGTAGTTCCTGTTACAGGGTTTGAATTAGTATTAATTGTTTTAGCAATATACTGATTACCGCCGTATCTTACAATGTCACCATTCTGATAGGTAGATCCCGAATTCCAAGAATCTTCGTATTCTACACCTTCTACAAATTGACTCCAATTCGCTAGATCTGTAGAAAATGCTCCGGCTGATGTATGGTATGTTGTACAGATCCATAAACTAGAACCGTATTTTACAACATCATTGACTTTGTATCTCGTGGCAGTAACCCATGCGCCTTTGTATTGTAGTCCAGGATTAAAGTCGTCCCATTTTGATTGGTCAGCTTCCAAACCCAGTGCTGCTGTAGCAGCCGATGTATGATATTCATTACATACGTAGGTGTATCCGCCATATCTAACTAGATCATTAACTTTGTATCTAGTTGCAGTAGTCCAATCTTCTTTCCAGTCAAGACCTTCGGCAAACAATGTCCATTTAGATTGATCGGCTTCAAGGCCTAGTGTGGAAGTTGCAGCAGAAGTATGGCTGTCATTACAGATATACAATAACCCGCCGTATTTTACTATATCATTGAGTTTATAGAACGTTGCGGTAGTCCAGTCACCTTTCCATTCTTGACCATCACTCATTTGGTTCCATTTAGTTGGACTGTATTCCAAATCAGTATTGAAGTCAGCTGCTGATGTATGGCCGACCACACAAATATATGTACGACCGCCATATCTAACTACGTCATCGACATAGTAGACAGTGCTGCCTGTCCATGTGTTTTTCCATACAAATTTTATTCTACCAAGTTTAAACTCTGCCATTTTCCACTCCGAAATTTATGAAGCACTTATATTTATTCATTGCTAAATTTACTCTCTAAACGATCTAAAGAACATCTGTTGAGCTAAGAAACTACCGCTAACTCCTGCACCAAAACCATATGTTCCTAATCCACCAAAGTTTGCTACCACAGGAATTACCACTGATAATCCTGCAGTGTTATTCATAAGGTTTGGTCCTACTAATACTGTACCTGCAATAAAGCTGGCTGTTAACAAATCAGCGCCACCAACGTTTAATCTGTTTGCCAAATAGGCTTTGATAGCTCGTTGTGTTGGTACTACGTTGTTTGAATCTGCTGTAAACAGCGGATCTGTTGAGAATTCTCTAATAACTGCACCCGATCCACCCAATCTAACACCGCCCAATGCTAGTTCTGTTAGACCTTGAAGGTCAAAGAAATCAGCACTGATAGAAACTATACCAGAGGCCTGTTCTACAGCAAACAATTCGCCTGCCCTAAAATTACCATCCTGGTCAGTAGAGGTATAAAATACACGACCACCGTTGTCTTCTACCACTTCATTTTCTGGAGCACTGTTAAAGAATGCTGCCGCAGTATACAATTCTGGGTAGTTGGTTTCTAGGAAATTTCCTGTGCCCACATCTAGGAAATCGTGTCCTGTGATACGAACCTGACTGTATCTTTCTCTAATCTCCACTTCAACTCCGTGTTCTAGATCATAGTCATAATCAAATATAGGAGTTACTCTAAATGTAGCAGTAAAGGTACTATCTATCTGTTGTTCTACTATGATTTGAGTCACAGTAAAGAAATTAGTTTCGCCTCGGAATCTAAATTGTGCGCCTGGTCCTGGCAATGTCTGAATTCCTGATAAAGTAACAAACGCATTGAATGGAATAACATCAGCGTACCCGTCGCCTATTACTGTTACAGTAGTAGAGCTGGTTTTATAACTGCTACCTCTATTCAACCAAGTAGGTTGAGCTAGTACTCGATCACCCAATCTTGGATTAATATATGCTTCAGATGTGTTATTAGGATCTATGATTGTATACGAAGGAGGTGTATCATAACCGCTTCCTGGTTCCCACAATCTCACTCTTGAAATTCTTCCAGATTCTACAATAGCACGACCAAGTGCTCTTGCTCCTGTTGAGATCTTAGTAGCTGTAGTAACAGTATCTGATGATGCTGCGATCCACATAGGTTTATTATTTGAAATCGTACTGTCGTCGCTGCTGACATCTGGATTTCCAAATGCAATAGCGGACCAGTTCAACGATTCTGATAGTGTTCTTGGAGTCCAGACTATGCCATCATAAGATGTTGCTGCATAAGTTGTTGGTCCTGATGTTATATCACCACCAATTTCTCTTGATCCTGTATTACATAGGGCGAAGAAAACTCCTTGACCGTATTTTATATTAGTCCAGAACATAGGAGTTGAATCGTCGGGCGATGGCATTGAAGCCGCTAGCCATGCAGCGCCATCAAAGCTATAGCCTACATCTCCTGTGCTACTGATAGCAACAAATCTACCGTTACCGTAGGCCACGCTGGTCCAGTCTCTTGGGCTAGAATCTGCACTCACGTCCATGATAGTCGGAGACCATGTTACTGTTACTCCGTTATATGTACCAACGGCAGCAATGTTTCCGGTATTGGCTACCGCTACGAATCTATTTTTTCCGTATGCAACATCTACCCACTGGTTAAGTGTACTATCGCCAAAACCAGGAATAGTTGTGTTCAACCAAGTTGTACCATTTGAACTCCATGCACCGATATTAGTGTCAGCAGCCACAGCAACAAAAATTCCGTTACCGTAAGCAACTCCTGACCAATCTCTAGATCCTGGCATTGATCTTGAGGTCCAGCTAGTGCCATTTGTGCTGCTAGCGGCATTCGAACTATTGGCTTTTATTGCTACAAACATGTAGTTTCCTGCTGCTACACATTTCCAATTTCCAGTGCTCGGTAATGTTGACGAACCCCAAGTGTCGCCGTTTGATGAATAAACTGCGGTATTTCCTGCTGCTGGTGTAAACACAAATCGACCACTGGCTGCTGCACCGGCATATTCAAACGTTACTATGGAATTTGTACTATCGTTAGATATTGATTTAACAGTAATAGTAATGTCATTTTCTATCACAACTCCGCCTACTAAATTGCCTGGGATAGTTACAATCTGTTCATCTGCATAGCCTGCACCACCATTTTGTAAAGTTACTGTGTAAGTTCTTCCGGTCTTTTGAACATTAAATGTTGCGGCGGCTGGTGCTATTTCAACTGTGGTTCCTGTTCCTGATGTAGCTGCTACGGCAGTAAATGTCTGCGATAGTTCTCCGTAGGTCGCTCCGGCATAGGACTGGCCAACTCCTAGATTTATATCTGTTGATGTAAACGGCGGCTCTGCAAATGTGATGCGAGGTTCAAATCTATAAACTGCAGATGTTGTTAAAAATGGTTGCGCTGGCGTTCCTGGAACCACATGATCCCATCCGGGCTGATTGTCACTTTCTCTGCTGATCTGTGCTACTTTAGTTAGATCGTTAAATGCTGTAACATAGCCATATTGTCCTGTCCCATCACCGCTGGTTATGATTACTCTAAGACCTAACAGTTCTGCTTCTGTATTATCGTTATTGGTTGCTAGAGTAATAGTCGTTGGCGTACCACCTTGGGCATTGTTACCAATTAAACTATAACCACCACCACCGGGCACTCCGCCTGGACTGGTAGGGCTGTTTCTTACTTGGAATTCGAATACAGCGTTGTCTCTGAATTCTTCTTGTATAACACTAGCATTAACTCCCGAACCTACAATATTGTAACTGGCCGAGGTATAGTTTTCACCTGCGTTTCCAAATTCAAATATTAATATTTCGTCATTGGCTTCGCCTGCAAGTGCTGATAAAACAGATGCCTGTGTTAATCTATTGTTAACAGTGGCTAGCGCAGGAACTTCTGCTGGGTCATTGCCGTCTGCAACAGCACCAAAATCTCCGTATGAACTATTTCCGTTGGTTGCACGAATTACTCCGCCGTCTTCTGCAAACATACCAATTTGAGCATAGTATGTGAACACTGAAACTAATTCTGCTCGACCATTATTTAATACCCATGCTCCTATACCGTCTGATATAACCTGTGTAAAGTCATTGGATACTATTGATTTATTTCCGCCGTTGTGCAGACTACCGTCAATTTTTTGTCCGACACAATTTTCACCAAACGTAGTAACGTTCTGTACATAACATGACCTTGTTGTAATCCAAGTTTTTTCATCGTTAGGACCCCAACCCGGATCAAGAGATACAAATGATCCTCCGGTGGGTCTGCGATATAATTCATTTACTGCTGGAGGACTAAGTGTTCCTGTCAGTCCTTTTAGTGTCATGTTTCTAATACCTGTGGAATTTCTTACATAGAACATGTCCTCAGTATCTGATCCCAACACTGCATTTCTATAATATCTAGCAGCCATCAGCGACTTGTAGTTTCCGCCATAGGTTAAATCATAAATCCATGCATCAACATATCGTTTTGTGTCTCTCTTGCATAGAGTTGAATCGAACGCATATGAAGGATATGCATTTTCCATATAGGCTACTGCTTCTTCCGCTAAAAATTCTCTATTTCCTCGTAGATAAGTGATAGCATCGAGGTATCCTTGATCTGTGGTCTCTGTATTTCCACCGCTCATCGATGGAGCAGTTCCTGTACTGTTAATATAGTAGTTGATGTAATCAGTAATATCTTTGATTAACGCTTCTACATCATCAATAGCTTGCCCATCTGAAATAACGTCTCTAAATACTTCTGTCGACACTGGCAGTCCGCTAATTGGATCAATCGTTGTAACGTACTGTGGAGGGTCGTATGGCACTGTGGTATACACTGTTGGATTCAGTGGATTGTTTGGTGACTTAGCAGGAGATAGTGCTGTTCCTAATAAGAGACTTTGCATCATTGCAGAAATTCTATTTAAAACAGAAATAGTATATAAACTATCTAACGCCAATGCTTCGATAGCCGGCATCGGTTTAACTGTTACAGATCTTAATTCGTCTCCTCGAACTGCTACTCCTGCTGGAACTACAATAGGTAAAATTTCATAGTATTCACCAGCAAGAACTTTGATTGTGTATTCGTAAGCATCTGCGCCTAATGGTTCTAGTTGTTCGCAGGCAAATCTAATAGTTCTCCAAGGCTTAAATGGATTTATTCCTCTTTCTGCGTCATCTGGATCATCGAGTGCTATAGAATCGTCTGAGCTGACATAACGTACTTTTTCAATCTCACCCCATGATTCGTAACCGACACTGCCTTCATTGGTTACTATTAATAATCCGCCTTCGTGTCCAATAGGTACACTAGTTTCACCAAAGGTACTACCGTCGCCGGCTAACCTTCTTGTGAGATCATAGGTTAGTAAATCTCCTCGTGTATCCATGCCTACATTTGCGCCGGCTGCTAGAACAAGATCCCAATAGAAGAATCCCGATCCGTTGTCACCTGGATAATTCTGTGATGATGAAGTATGTTCAAGATTACATCTATAAATATTACCGTCGAAGTTTGTTAAATCGCCTACAGAATAAAGATTATTTTCTGCCCAAGATCCCTGCCACACTTCTCCCGGAATAACAACTTCCCAATTTCCGCTGTCGAGATAATCCAAAGAGCTGCCATCGTCAGGAATGTCTATCAATGCTACATATACATAACCACCTCGGCGTACAATGTCGCCTACTTTATATGCCGATGTTTGTGACCAATCTCCTGCAAAATTAATTCCTTTAGAAATTACAGTCCAATTATTATTGACCGGTGCGGCTGTGCCTGTATCTGGAACAGAATCGTTATTACTGTTATTTGCTCGATATATGTAACCGCCGTGGCGTACTAGATCTCCAGTAGCATAGTAGTTTGAAGAAGTCCATTCTTGATAAAATTTAAAACCTGAAAACTCTGGGGTAAAGTTTGCAGCGTTGATACTTGAAGATGCTACATGTCCTGTGGTACAACGTAAAATGCTACCGCCGTATCTAACTAGATCGTCTGGTTTATAACGAACACCTACTGTCCACACTCCTTTGTACTCGATGCTTTCGTGTAGAGATGCCCAAGCTGATTGATTGTTTTCTAGTCCTTGAGCTGTGGATCCAGAACTGTGTTCTGTGATACAACGATATACTACCCCGCCGTATTTTACAAGATCACCAACACCATAGGTTGTGCTTGGGGTCCATTCGTTGAGCCAATTAATCGAAGTTGTATATGCAGTCCATTTAGTATCGTTTGCTGCGAATGTGCTGGAAGAAGTATGGCTAAGTACACAGAGATAGATAACACCACCATATAACACAGTGTCGCCTGGATTGTACAGTGTTGCTGAACCCCACGAACCACGGAATTGATATCCGTCGGTCATCTTCGACCAAGCAGGTAATGGTTGTGTTCCTACTGTGTATGCTAGATCTGCTGCAAATGTTGATGCTGTGTGCTGTCTAATACAGACCCAAGTTGATCCACCATAACGAATTACATCATCTCTATTATACGCTGTACCGGAACTCCATGTTCCTGTCCAGGTATATCTTAATCTACTGATCTTAAAATCTGCCATATTCTATTCCATTAACCGTTTGATGAAACACCTGTTGGGTATGCGTAGCCCTGATTTATTCTTTGTACTAATTGTCCTTGGGCATCGATGTAGTATAAAATACTACGGTTATCCCAACGATATTGCGGAAATTTTAAATTGTCATACTGCACTTCGTGATCAGCTGTTATGCCTTCAAAGAAATCAACACCACTTTCAAAGTCTTCAAAGTTTTCTGCAGGATCGCCTGGTGTATTAATTTCTATAGACTCTTTGTCAATGGCTTGATCTGAACGTAAAAAGAATAATTCGCCGTCTTCGTTTCTTCTCACAAGATATAAGAAACGGGGTGAATCGCCTAGTGCTTCGTCTGGACTTTGTCCTAAATAGTAGGTACTTGGCATTTGTTAATCCTTATGATATCTCAACATAACTTATTGTTACATCGATACTGTTTTCTGTATCGCTTTCTATTCTTATACCAGATGTTGCTGGTAAAATTAATTTTTCACCTTGTGTGATAACTTTAACTGTGCTGTTTGGCGGAATAATAATGCCTCGAGCATACGTGGCCTGTGTGGAATTTTCGTCGACCACATACATGTTTACTACTGCTGTGTCATAGTCTGTTACATTAGCAATGTTACATCCGATAACAGTAGCTCTAACACCTTCTTGGATCTGTAATACATCCACTGGTGTTATTCCTACTGATGTTGTAACTGCGTGTCTAAATAGGGTTGGCATTTTCTTTTATCCTAGAGCAATAGCAAAAGCTGCTGAAATATCGTTAGCTTGAATTTCTGAAACAGCACCACTGGCACCTGCCGGTGATGCCCATGCAATACCATCCCAAAGCTCTAGAGCTTTAGAATTGGTGTTATATCTTGTCATTCCTATCACAGCATATACTGTTGGACGCTCTGCATCATTGCCTCTGGGAGGAACAAATCCGTTGGTACCTTGTATTTTAAAATATCCTGTACCTGTCTGTGCTATTTGTGTAATAGCATTTGTAGAAACATTGGTAATAACGTTGTCTACTATACGGAAATTACCTAGTCTAACACCACCTGAGCCGTTGCCATCAATGTATAAATCTAGTCCAGTTGTTGTGGTAATTTCGTTGTCGCGGAACATCAAATTTCCAACATCTAGTGTTGGAACATTTAGTGTATCTGCATAGATATCGTTGGCATAAACTTTATCCCATCTAAATGATGCAGATCCTAAATCATAGGTATTATCTGTTTCTGGTATTAGATCGCTGCGAATACTGGCATTGATTTCGATAGTGTCTGTAAGCGCATCGCCTATGGTGATGTTGCCACCTATAACTACATTGCCTGTGGCATTGATGTTACCATCAACTTGCAAATTACCAGTGATTGTGGTGTTTCCCTCGATATCTACGATACCTGTTCCATTTGGATGGAATTCTAGATTTGAGTTTGAAACAAAAGTTGAAATAACGTTGCCGGTGATCTGTATGTCGTCAACGTGCAAAATTGTATGATAAACTGTGGGCTCGCCTGCGGATGCTATGAAACTAATCGTGGATAAATCGCTTTCTATGGTATTGCCATAGATGTGTAAATTTCCAACATCTACTTGTGCGTCTACTACTAGATTGGTTGTGCGGGTAGTTCCGTTAACGTCTAAATCTGTGGTCGGAGTGGCTGTGTTCACGCCAATGCGGGAGTTTGTTACATCAAGATAAAGAAGGTCAGTCTCAAAGGCCAAATCCACACCATCTCTGATGAGATTCGCTTTTAAGAGCGGACCACTAATTCGACCAATAGCCATGTGCTCTCCATTAACCACCGAATTTCACGGATATAGCCACCTTACATAGCGGGCTTCGCTGTTGAGTATCGTAGCACTTTGGTCAAGCACTACAGTAATAGTATTTATGTCTTTTGAAAATTTAGCCGAGAATGGCGCTGTAGATGAACCCTAGATCTTCCATGAATTGCTGTGTAACAGTTTCACCGCCACCTGTTGATACTGCCCACACAGTCCCATCATAGCATTCTAGATATTTTTGATCAGTATTCCAGCGAGTTTCACCAACTTCGGGACTAGCTCTTCTTTGAGAATCGGTACCCACTGGTATTACGAACCCGTTATTTCCCATAAATCTCACATAACCTATGCCTGTATTGGCAAAAGTTATAGGAGTATTTAGAAGATTAGTGATAGTATTGTCCTGCCACTTAGTGCTTTCTATAAATGTTATACCGGTGTCCGGTAATAGTTCCACATCTTCGTTAGATTGCAGCATTGTGATCTTGTTTATGGTTCCATCTAACCATAGTTGATCGCTGATTTTTACAGCATTGGGTCTATTAGTGACTACTGTTGAAAGATCATGCGCCCATATTTCACTCCAGCGACGTGGGCTGGAATCATTGGCCTGTTGTCCTAGATTATAGGTAAAATCTATTCCTGGAATAATGCTCTGGGTAAAATCCGGTGATACTGTTACAGTATCTAACGGTGTATCGCCTACTATAATACTACTAGCCGAAGATAAGTTACCGTTAACATTAATATTACCTTTGCCAGTGCCTTGTACCTGCAAATCACCGCTGATACGAGTGTTAGCTTCGTAGACCACTCGCCCTGTTCCGTTGGGATCTAGTCTAATGTTATTGTTAGATACACTGCTGATTACATTGCCATCAATTTCTAGGTAATCGCTGAGTATTTTAGCGTAGTTTATTATTGAAGTTAGCGTAGTTGTTTTAATTTCAATAGGACCTGTTGTAGAACCTATTGTACCGCTGACATTAAAAGTTAAATTGTCTATGTTGGCTTGATTTGTTACTGTAACAAATCTGGTTAAAATGTCGTCATTGACATCAAGATCATACACAGGTAAACTGCCGCTAGGACGAGCTAGAGAAGTAGCAGGAGCACCTTCTATACCCACACGCATGTTTGTGACATCTAGATACAAAACATCCGGATCTGATGTGCCATCTCTGAACGTGAGATCAACACCTTGTCTTAGGAGGTTAGCTTCAAGCGCCTTACCGCTGATTCGGCCAAGACTAGCTACATAGTTATTTTCACTACCACTAGGTGTCGACCCTAGTACGCCGTCATCATCGCCTAATATACCGCTCATCGTCTATTCCTTAATCATTCACGCCGCCGCGCAAACACCAAGCACCGTCTGCGAATATGGCCATTGATATAGTATAAGGACCTCCACTACCTATACTAAAAACGTCCCAACTGTAATTCACGTCTTCAATTGGTAACCCAGTTCCTGCATCTACTATCCTAGCATTGGCTACAAGTATATAGGTAGTACCAGTGTTTCCGCTAGCAGGAACAAAGTACATGATCTGTCCTTCTGTGCCATCTGCTAGACTGTGTATACCATCGGTTAATATGTTAACGGTTTTAGTCAGATCCAGTTCTGTTATTAATGGGGGGGCCACATTGGTAACTTCAAAATATATATCATCAATACCGTTAGTGCCTCCAAGAGCAGAGCCTGACAATGGCCCAAATGTCTCTCCAATGTAATGTCCAGTACCGCCGTCGGTGATTTCAGACACAGTAGCATTGCCGCTACCGTCTACGGCAATAAAGAAGCTTATCCCGTTAGAAAAGGCACCGGTTCCGTAAG
>JACCDW011930324.1_pt1 | contig 10694 bp, 7 predicted proteins | sample 7449781 | NCBI WGS metagenome assembly JACCDW01 (sample SAMN15323449, study PRJNA562643) | freshwater metagenome | isolation source: river surface water | place: USA:Blue River Watershed | collected 2017-08-18
AAATCGGCTGGCTTTTAAAGACGAAATGATCAGAGGGCCTGAACCAGATCAATGAGTTTCTTGCGATCGGCAGCCGGCATGGTTCGATTGCGCGGCATATCCCCAGACTCCACCCGCTCTTTTACGGGAAGTTTGCGACTGACCCACCATGATTCCTTCTGATTATCGACGTGACAGCTCACACAGTAGGTGTCAGCCAGTTTCTTTAACTCTCCCGTTATTGGTTTATTGGGGTCCACGGGCGCCGGAGTCGGCGGATCGCTCGGTTTCCCAGGTCCAGGAGTATCGGCTTTTCCAGACAGCCAGGCCATGATGAGTTCGGCATCACCCTGCACAAAACTTTTCCCATAAACAGAGTTGGGCGGTGGCATGGCGCCAGCCTCATTACGACGTTTGGGATCCACGCGGCGTAGGATCTCCTGCTTCAAACCAGCCAGCACGTCCTCCTGATCAAAGCCATCACTGCCATGACAGGCGACACAGGATTGCTGCACAACGAGAGACACATTCTCCCAGTTGGGCAGTCGAGTCGCAGGAGCCTGCAGGTCTGCTTGAAAGAGTTCCGCTTCCTGACTTAGACCGTACAATCCCTCTACACGAAGATTGCCACCTTCTTCTTGAAAAACCCTGCCGGCAAGACGCAAGAGACCTTTGTCGTCGGGCATGACCAGTTCGATATCCGGGCTTATCCAGGGACTCGTGGCGGATTCCAGGGTGTGGATATGGACGCCGTCAAAGCCCCAGTATTCGCAACCCCGAACGCATTTCTGTAAGGATTTCAGCTCTGCAGGCGGACGAGGCGTTGTCATAATCGAGGCTTGGGTTGGACTGATCTTTAGAATTTTAAGGTCGGACTCCTGATAAAAAGCGACAAAATCACGTCCGACTCCGATGACAACCTCTGGGGCTGGACCACCCGACAGCTCAAATGTAGCCAGACTTCGATTGACCTTGTCCAAACTTTTGATCGAATCCTGGGACAGGCCGATCCAGCCAAGATTCAATAGATTGTAGCTCTGCTGAAATTTGCCGCTTTCTTCCAGGAATGATTCCGGTCCCCAAGCTGCCTCGGCAGCATTGAACAGACTCGCCACGCCGTCTCGATTCAGGTGAATCAACGGGATATTTTCATCCGCATAAAGAAGCGATCGCGGGCTCATGTCGATGCGCTTTTTATCTTCGGGCCTCATGGGCAGCGCTGCAAAAAGCAGCCGTGTCACCACTTCTTCCAATTTCTGTTCGGGCTCAGGCTTGTTCGGATACTGCCGCTGCATACAGCCAACAAGCACCAAACTCGTCACAATGGTTTTGCAGTACTTTCGCATGAAGCTTCCTCATTCCTGGCTTTAAGTCAGCAAAGGCTGGATTGGTTTGAATGCGGGCCAATGCTTGCGAACGATACGCTCGCTTGGAAAAAGTCCCGGATAAACTCGCATCAGGACGCTACCCACGATTTGATCGGATGTATAAGGTTCGCCATCAGCCACGATGCTTCCTGCTGTATCCGATCCGGCTCGGGGCGTCAGGTTATCGACAACATTGCCAACCCTTCCACCTGCGGGAAGATTCTTATTCAAAAACATCATGCCCATGAATAGACCATGATCACGGCCTGGCGATACAATAGCTTTGCGGGCTCCACTGGTGTCGATAATCTCTGTGGCATTCGGCCGATTGTCGTTGTAGGGCGAACGACCGAACTCATGGGCGACAATCACAAGAACATCATTATCGAGTTTTTGACTTTGAACCCATTTCCAGAAGAGCGTGATCTGCGCCCACACCATGCCTGTGAATCGCGCTGTTTCAATATCAGCCCCACCATTATGGAGATCGTGACCATCAGTCGCCGCTATCGTCATGCCATGACCCAAACCAGTCTTGGCCAGAATTCCTGCGAGGATCAGTCGATCCCGTAGGGCCGCATTCGGCGCTTCCATATTGGGCGAGTCGGGGTTGTCGCGAATGAGCGCACGATACTTCTCGTCATTCAAGGCTGTCCTTAAACTATCGATGTCACCTTGAGCTTGATTCAGTTCCGCCAATCCCCGTGTCAAAGTCTGGATCTGATAATCCATCGTCGCTGGGACGCTGGGGTCAAAATGCAAGGAGCCCATGGCTTTTTTATCAAAGCGTTTTTTCAGAACGTCCCACATACCATCGAACTGCTTTTTGGGTATTTCGGGAATGTCGGACGTAATCTGGCGGAACTGATCAATGCTGCCTGAATTAATCAAGGCCAGATCCGCAACGCTAAAGGTTTTGGTTCCCCCACTGATGATGAGCGGGTTTGGATTGCGCGTTGTGCGACAGTTCTGGGTAACGCCCATGGCCCATTCTGGACTTGCACCACGCACACCACTACCCGTGAGTTGCATCGGTCGCGCCACGTTGTGATCCAAGGTTTGCGGGCTGCCATTCACAAGGCAGAGTTGATCACTGATTTCCCTCAGACACTTATTGTAATGATGAAAGACGAGGCTTTTTTCCCTGAAATGTTCATTAAGCAAGGGATTGGCTGCCCCTTCAGAACTGCCCTGAGTGAAAAATCCCTTGGCCCACTCCCCAGGATTCAGAGGCTGTACAAGACCCGACGCCAGCCCACAGGATGAACCCAGATGAATATAAAGGACAAAGGGTTTGCGCCCGTTAAGGTTAATCGTCTCCTCAGCACCAAAGAGCGGCGAGAATGGCAATTGGGAGGCTAGGGATACGGTACCACCCGTGATCGCTGCATGCTTTAGGAATTCTCTACGTTTCATGGTTGTCCTCTCAGTATAAAAATACAGCGGGGTCCATGGCCAAAGCCATGCAAGCGACGACATATCCGGACTTCATGGTCTCAGCATCTTTCTTCGTTCCGACCGATGCGGCGAAAGCGGCTTGATACTCGCTTGCCATATTGTCGATGACGATATCCGTGCCGGACAATCCAAAGAGACGTCGCGAGAACTGATCCAAATCTGCTGCTGTTGGAATGCCCTGACGGTAGATGAGCACATTCTGCTTCACGCCGTCGGGAGTATTGAGGCGCTGCCATTCCAGGTCCACCAGATTTCGACATTCACGGTAAAGCGTAGCGCGAAGGTTGCGCGTGTAATTCAAAGTGAAATCCTTTTGAACTCGGAACGAATCCACGCCATCGATCAGAGAGAAAGTCCCCAGGAATTTCGCTTCCTCCTTGCTGAACATACTCTTCTGACACCATTGCACATCATTGCCACAGCCCTTCCAACGATTGTTGGTATCCTTTTGGAAGACGCGGCTATAGACTTCGGTCAAAGCTATAGCATCGAGGAAACGCATCTGCGTTCCACTCGCGGGCAACTGCAAGAGCGGAATCTCAGCGACGGGATTATCCATAGCGGGTGCATCGGCATTCACGGGATTTTCGGCCTTCTCTCTCTTATCCTCCCGAGAGGGCGAGCATTGAAACAGGCCAACGGCAAGCACGATGAGTAGGGCATTCCTTGTTATCATTTCAGTTCCCTCCTTGCGCCTGGCTGAATTCAGGGGCATCGATCATCGCTTTTAGCAGCGCCCGAATTCCAAATCCTGAGCCTTCATAGACCTCTTTATAACGTGGGACCAGAACACTGGCCTCGGCCTGGGTCAATTCACGACCATGAAGGAATTCGAAGGCCCGGCGAATGGAACAACTGTGAAAGGCCTCGCTTTCGCTGGCGATCTTCGCAAAGTCAACAACGCCCTTGCCCGACTCGCCGAGGAACATGCCCGATTCATCGATCCGTGTGTCGCTATTGTATTCCATCGTCACACGTCCTGTGTCGGGCCAGCGGTTGAAAAATTCAGCCATCGGCTCCAGAGTTCTATGGCAGTTGGAACAGTAGGTGCGCTTTCTCAAGTCAGGATTGTCGTCAAAGGGATCAGCCATCGCCCCCTGAGGTACTGTGAAACGCGAGCACATAAATACTTCGAAGAGGCGGTTGGCTTTCGCACGACGACCGTTGGTGGTCATGTGAAAGGAAAAAGTGGTCAAGACACCGGCATGCAAAGGAGTGCGTTCCACCCAAAAGCGTTTCTTATCTCGATTGACGCGCGGACTCTTCCAGCGAGCCTCGTCTTTTTCCTGATAAGCCCCACCAGGAAAGTTGTCGATGGCATTGTTCATCGGCATATGGGTTTTGAAAAAGTAGGCGGCCATCTCATTGGCCACGGTCCGGGTGCTGGTGAGCACCTGAGTAAAGGGCTGGTCTTCCGCGACGATGTGAGCGATCAAATAGCCCGGTTCCATCGTAAAGTATTCATCGACATGAGTTTGATAGTCATTGAAATTGGGCCGAATCCAGCATTTGCTGAGGTCAGCGCCACATACTCCGGGATCCACCAGCCGCTTTGCGACTTGCCAGTTTTCGCCGGTTGGTTCCCAGAATGGTTGGATGGCTTGCAGTTCAGGACTGTCGCACGCGGGGCCATATTCCTCGGAAATCTTCAGGATGGAACGATACTTCTCGACATCACCTTTGAGCGCAGACCCTTCGGGTGTGTCTGGCCATTTGCCTGTTTCTATAATCTTTTTGATAGTGGGAATGCGATCACCCGCCAGGGCATCGTGATAAATCACCCGTTTATCGCCACAGGTTTTCACTTCAAGGCGCTTGCTGTTCTTGCGATTCAGCCTTTGAATGACATCATCCAGACCGGCGTTGTCGCGATTATCGCGGACATTTTTCGGATTGAAGCCGAAATTTTCCTGGGAACCTTCCAGTGTATTGAGAAAGCGATCACGTCGCCCCTTCAGAAGCATCTCAGTCACGCTCAGGCGATTGACTATCCCGATCTTATCAACCCAGAATCGCGCGAGGTGATCGACAAAGGCCGGACTTTTCGTCAATTGCTCGATCAAATCCCGACGCGTGAGCTGCCCCGAAACAAGACCGGCGCGATGTTCAGCCGACAAGGGTCGGCCTGTCAACGAGAGCGCGATTTTTTCGTGTTCTTTGAGTTCCTGGAAAGTTATGGCTGCGGCATCCGGATCAATGACGCCGAGCATAAGAACGAGTAGAAAGAATGGTATCCAGTGTGATCTCTGTCGCATAAGACATGTCCTCCACGAACGGGAAGCATGGAACTTTTCCTTCCACACTCCGCTAGCTTCTCTTAACCGCTGTTCTTTCATCTTGAGAGAACGGAAATAACCGTTGGTAGGCATCCGTGCCTTGAAACCGCCCGTTTTCCTGTTTTGGACGAAACAGGAAGGGACTCGGTGCTTATAAAACATTCAACCAGGCGATTCAAGCCATCTTGACCGTATTTAACTCTGCTTAACGAAAAAAAAGTATAATGGATTCGCCTTGCGAATGTAATTGTCTGCATTCGCGAACGCGTTTGACCGCAGTCTCGAATCGAAGCGGCTTTCACACAATCGATGCGCACGCCAAAGATGGTTCGAACCTGAATGTTTCTGAATTGACGATCACATTCCCACAGTTCTGTGCGCTCTAGCTCACAGCGCTGCCTCCAAAGGTTGATTTCACTGGAAAAATCTTTTGGAACGGTCTTTGCGATATCCTGAGTAAAACGGGGGATATGTCCAGGCCAGCTGGGATGCGCCTGAGTAATCGGGGAGGAAAAAGCCTGTGTTGATCGTCAGGGGCTCTGTTGTCGTTACCGAGGAATTCTATCGACTGGGTCGTCCGCTGCGCGTACTTACACTCACTACACCCGTCGGGCACAAAAAAACCCAGACATCATCGCCTGGGTTTCTTCAGTTAATCCAAAACGCTGTCCAAAAACTCGCGACTCGATGGACTGTTCAGATCAATCGCATACGAAACACTTGAAACCTGACCCGATCCACCTTGACGGACATCAACCGCGACCATCATACCGACGACCTCAGCATTCATGAGAATCGGGCCTCCTGAGTCGCCTTGAGCGGTCGCCACATACTGACCCTTCTGAAGGCCAGGCTTGGTCTTGGCCACTCCAACCACACTCAGTATTCCATCGGACGATGCCTTGATCGAATTCTGGCCATAACGTTTGGTGCCGGTGGATGTCCCTGCTGCAGTCGAGCTCACACCTGCTACGTTTTGATCGGAACCATAGCCAACCAAAGTTACAGAATCATTCACCCTTGGTGCACGCGAACTCAGGCGAACAGTATCCAGCGCTGTTCCAGCTGGAAACTCGACCACGGCGAGATCGTAGGGATTGGCGATGCGATCCAGACCCCGTTCAAAATCAGTATGGACATAAAAACGGATAGCCTTGGCGGCTCGTTGCTCTGACGTTTCATTTCCTCCTGCTACATGATAGAGGGCAGGTTGTTCAGGAGTAAGATCCTTCACACAATGAGCCGCTGTCAAAACCTGATATTCATTTACGAAGAAGCCGGTGCAAAAGCGCGAATTGTCCTCGCTCTTCGTCATAAGCTGAACAACTGCGGGAAAAGCCGCACTATCGATCTCAATGGCATTCGTCAGTTTCAATGAGCTGCGATCGTCAGCTTGATCGCAAGCGGTCACGTAGAAAGTGCAGACGAGGGCCAAAGACAAACTTTGCAGCATTTTGCCAACTCGATTGCGCATGGAATCTCCCTTCGTGAAAATCTAATGAATCTGCGTTGAACATAGTCGCAAAGCAAGAGTCTGTAAATGGGAATACTTGCCAAGCGGCCAAGATTCAAAAAAAGCTTGATTCCACGCTGATTAACGCGCTATGCCCTCGCATAACGAAGGATTCCACGCACGAGAGATTGGCTTTCTGCGCTTCAGCTTTATAGGCTGAAGGGATTCCTCGTGGCACGAAGCGTGCACCACGCACGACAGAAGTCAGCACCGGGGAGATCCAATCTATGCTAAAAAAAATACGCCAACGTCCCATCGTTCATGCTTTGCTCGGGTCGTTCATCCTGCTCGTGCCCGCGTTTCTTTTGATGTGCAATCGTTACACGGACAGTGAGAATTCTGCGCTGCGCATGGTCAACGGAAGTATACCGACGTCCGATCATCCCGCGTCTTATAGTGCTGTCGCCCTCGTGGATAAAAATTCTCAGAATCATTTTTGTTCAGGGACACTGGTGGCGGATCATTTAATAGTAACCGCCGCTCACTGCGTGTTCGATAAAAGACCCGAGGATTTTCAAATCCTCTTCGGCCGCGATACCAAGGCAGACTCGGCCGTGCGCCGTAATCCAGAAGCTCTGGCCACGTTCAAAAAATTTCAGAAGTTCGAATCCAATTTCGATATCGCCTGGGTGCGCTTTCAGGGAGATATTCCCGCGGGTTTCCGTCCTGTGGAAATCTGGCATCAACCCACCGCACTCGCATCGCAAACACCGATTTCCATCGCAGGCTATGGTCGCACGGCATCGCAATGCGCCTTCGATGATCCGACCTGTCAGGGTGGAAAGCTGCTGTACGTTGACACCAGCGTGCGGGAATTTGTCAACCATGGTCGCCTTTTCAATCTCATTGTCATTGGCCCCCGTCCCGATCACGGCCCCTGTTTTGGTGATTCAGGTGGACCGGCCTATGTGCAGCGCAATGGTCAGTGGTATCTCGTTGGTGATTTCATGGGATGGGATCGCATCCTGGTTCCAGAACAACTTGAAACCATTTGTGACACCGGTGAGGCGATCTATAATTTCGTTGGTGACTTCGTGCATTGGATCGAAGATAGCTCCGGCGTAAAACTTGTCCATGATGACGCCACCAATCCCCGTCTGCCTGGAGAAGCACTCGACATTCTGATCGAAGAGCCCAAGGATTTTCTTGGCTGGTGTCAGTACAATAATCACGAGGACCCATCGTGGTTCACCGTGCAGCGACTCATCCGCATTGTCAGTGATTATCGCATTCAAAGTGGTGATGAAGCCGGAGCCCGTGAAGTCTTTGAAAGTTGCGAAAGCGCTGATACATGGCTGCGCAAGATGCTGGCTGAACAACGCAAGCTTGAGATCGGCGGCTTTGACCCTTCAACTTTCATCGACAGTGCCCGTCTGGAAGATATTCGACCCTTGCGGGTTCTTGCCGATATGGGGCTTGAGGAACTCAGCCTCACCGATCACGCGATTCAGGACCTGGGCCCCTTGGCTTCGCTCACAGGCCTGAAGAAGCTGACCATTATTGATAACGTTCTCGCCAATCGTCAGGCTCGCCTGGATGTGGCACCCCTGCGCATCGCTGCTTTTCCGCAACTGGAGAATCTTCGCCTGGCGAATCCCGGTGTCCCTTTGGATTTCACGAACCTCAGCAGTTTGAAAAATCTTAAGGTTCTGGATCTTGCTTACGTGGATCTGCCAACACTTCCGGACTTCAGAAATCTGCCGCTCCAGGAACTGCGCCTTGATAGTTTGAACATGAGTCAACCCGTGGATCTTGCAGCTCTCACTTCCGTCGAGACTCTCTTCCTGAATAAAGTGGCTTTAAAGAATTTCCCTGCGCAATGGTCTGCCCTGGCATCGCTGGACCTTCTTGAAGTAACAGGTTTGACTAAGCTTCCGATCGAGGCCCCTAAGTTAAAAAGGATATTCGTCTATGCTTCCGATATCCAAGGCGAGGTAAGAGCTGGCAATTGGCCCGCCCTGGAAGAGGCGTCCATCTTCGCCAATGCGGGTCTTACACGGCTGACTTTGCCGTTTCCCTTGCCGAATGCCCATTTTCTGGAAATAGCTGAGAATACCCAGATGAATGCTGTCGCGATGGAGGCCATGCCCAAGCTGGAAAATCTCTCGTTGGCGAATAATTCACTGAAGGCGCTCCCGGATCTTTCGCGATTGACCCAGATGACTCGATTGAACCTCGAAAACAATAAGCTGGATTCCATTCAAAAGCTGGCAGGCTTGCCACGCCTCCAGTATGTGGATCTGAGCAACAACCCGCTGACGAACCTGGAAGGTCTGGCGAATTTACCAGCATTAAAACGTGTCGTTCTGCAGAATACGAAGGGGGAAGGTTTAAAGACCCTCCATGGCATGGGGAATTTGCCTAGGCTGATCGAAATCAACCTCACACGCAATTCGCTGACGAGCATTCAGGAACTTCTTGCCTTTCCTTCGCTGAAGGTCGTCATCCTGAATGATAACTACATCGAGGACGTTGCCCCCCTGAAGGCTTTGCCGCTGCTGGAATATCTGGAAGTCATCAACAACCCACTCAAGGATAAGGTCTGTCCTATCGCCGACAAACCCAATGCCTGTCGTTTCGAATGGTTGAATTTTTCGCAGAATGGCCCCATTATTTTCCCTGGCTCAGCACGAGCCAAAGGCCCGGAGGGACATTTGTCCTTCCGTTGAATCGGCAGGAGGCTCTGGATGGAAGAACCGGTGAATGTTCAGTGCCCATGGTGCGGCGAAGTGTTTGTGACGTTCTTCGATCTTTCTTCCGGCGCCACCAACTATATTGAGGACTGCCAGGTATGCTGCCGCCCGATAATGCTTGTTTACCGAATAGGCCGATCGGGTCAGGTTAAAGTGCAGGCCCTCCGCAGCTGAGAGGGCACTGAGTGTGGCCTTAAACCCGGTCCATCGCGCGTGTAATCGCATCGACGTTCGCATCGACTTCTGTGCAATCGAGCGTCTGCGCCTTTAAAATAGCATCAGGATCCTTGAGCATGTGCCCCGTCAGAACCAGAACCACATCCTCTTCGGGATCGATAATCGCCGCCTTGACCAGTTTTTTCACACCTGCCAGCGTCGCAGCACTGGCCGGCTCGCAGCCGATACCCGCATGATCAATGACCAGCTTCGCAGCCATGATTTCGGCATCCGTGACGTCCGCTACAATCCCATTGGTATTCAAGATGGATCGAACAGCACGAGGATAGTTCACAGGAAATCCAATGCGGATGGCCGTCGCGATTGTTTCAGCCGTGATGGGTTCAAGACTTGAGAAATCCTTCTGGTAACTGCGGAAAAATGGATTCGCGCCTTCGGCTTGAATGGTGGCGATGCGCGGTTTTTTCTTGATCCAGCCCCAGGCATACGCTTCATCGATCGCTTTGCCAAAAGCACTGGTGTTGCCGAGATTGCCTCCCGGCACCACGATCCAATCAGGAGCCTGCCAGTTGCGGTCCTGCAACATTTCCCAGATGATGGTCTTCTGGCCTTCGATCCGATGAGGATTCAGCGAATTCACCATGTAGACGCGACCAGCCGCAGCGAGATCCCTTACGATCTGCATCGCATCATCAAAGTCACCACGAATAGCCAGACCTTTGGCACCATACCCCAGAGTCTGGGCCATCTTTCCCTGACTCACTTTTCCTGCCGGCAGAAAAACGATCGATTTGAGTCCCGCACGGGCTGCATAGGCGGCGAGCGAAGAACTCGTGTTACCCGTGGACGCACAGGCGACGACAGGCATACCAAGACGCTTGGCCATGGAAACAGCAGCAGTCATTCCACGGTCCTTAAAAGAACCCGTCGGATTTTCCCCTTCGTGTTTCAGGCTCAAACGATACTGACCAGCCCACTGATTCAGCGCGGCGCTTTCATAGATTGGAGTTTGACCTTCGGGTTGGGTCACGATCATGGATTCTGGAAGCGGCAACACGCCCTCACGAAAACGCCAGACGCCACTGCGATCATAGGGTTTGCGTGAGGTCAAACGCTGTTCCGCGAGATCGGGAAGTCCCCGCAGGTTTTTGTCATCATGCTTGACTTCCAAAAGACCACCGCAGTCACAGGCATAACGAAGTTCAAGCCAATCATAGGTCTTTTCACATTG
>JACCDW011953085.1_pt1 | contig 10693 bp, 9 predicted proteins | sample 7449781 | NCBI WGS metagenome assembly JACCDW01 (sample SAMN15323449, study PRJNA562643) | freshwater metagenome | isolation source: river surface water | place: USA:Blue River Watershed | collected 2017-08-18
AGCACATCCTGGACTCTGAGCCGCTGGAGAGTTGGCCGGTCTTGGCGTTTCGTTTTCGCATGGAACAAGGCTCGCCCGTTCGGGCCTTGGTGCGCACGCGTGATGGGCGCTGGCATGTGGGCCAGACCTGGGTGAACGCGGCCGGCGGTGGCTGCACCGTGCCGGGGTTGACGCGGGCCGACGGCTCGTGGAGCCGCACACTGGGCCAAGTGCAGGCGCGGGTGTTTCGCAACGTGCTCGAAGGCGGCACACGCTTGCGCCTGCGCGTGATGCACCCGATGGACACGGGCCTGGTGGCGGGTATCCCCAGCTTTCACATCGAACACCTGGAGTTGCGCGACCCCCAGGACCAGGCCGTTTGGCGGCTGGCTTTGCATGAGCCGGTGTCTGAAAACCCGCTGCTGACGCTGGAGCTGGGCGACGCCTTGCGCGGGCCTTGGCAGTTGAGCGGGCGCGACAACAACGGCAACCGCATCCAGGCGCAGGTGAAAGCATGAGGGCGGCCACGCTGCGCCGGGCCTGTGTGGGGCTGATGACCTGCCTGAGCGCTCAAGTCTTGGCGGTCGATGCGACCCGGCTCGATTACCGATTGCAGCCCAGGCAAATTGCCCCGGACACTTGGGTGATTGAGGGGGCGGTCGAAGACTTCAGCCGCGCCAATGGCTGCAACATCATCAACACCGGCTTTGTCAGCACGGCGGCAGGCACGCTGGTGCTCAACACCGGGCCTTCGCGCTTGTATGGCGAGCAACAAAAGGCGGCACTCAGCAGCGCGAAGGCGCAGCCCGTGAAGCAGGTGGTCAGCCTCAATTTGCACCCCGATTATTTTCTGGGTAACCAAGCCTGGGGCGATGTGCCCACCGCTGCCTTGCCCGGTAGCCGAGCAGGCATGCAGACCGAGGGCAAGGCCTATGAAGACAACCTGTACCGTCTGTGTGGCGACTGGATGCGCGGTACCGAGTTTCGTCCCTCACGCCAAGACATTCAGCCTGGGCGTTTCGATTGGGGTGGTCACGCCATGGAATGGGCGCGCTTGCAAGGCCACACCCAAGACGATTTGGTGCTGATCGACCACAGCACTGGCGTGCTGTTTGCCGGGGGTCTGGTGTTTGCCGAGCGTGTGCCCACATTGCCACATGCCCATTTGCCCCATTGGATCGCCAGCTTGCAGCGGATCCGCGAATGGATCACCCAGGGCCATGTCAAAACCGTGGTGCCCAGCCATGGGCCTGTGCACACTGGCACCTACGGTGTGGACCAGACCCTGGACTGGTTGCTGTGGTTGCACGCGCGTATGCAGACCAGCGCCTCGCAAGGGCTGGACATATCAGAAGTTTTGCGCCTGCCCATTCCCGAGCGCTTTGCCCATTGGGCAGCCTTGCGGGCCGAGTACGCGCGCAATGTGACCACGCTCTACCCGCGTTATGAGACTGAACAGTTTTCATTTCAGACTGCTCCGACTTTGATCTCAAAGTGATCCAAAACTGAACGCTCAGGTGTACCTGGGCTCTCATTGGGTAGCATCCACTCCGTTAAATCCGTGATTTCTAAGGGTTATTCCGGACATTTTGAGACCGGCCCATTGAGCTGCTACTGGCACGGTATTTGCCAAAGAAAACCACGACGCATGTCAGCCCTGCAGTACCGGGTGGCAAGTCGTTCATTTTTCTTCAACGCTCTGACCCGTCAACAAACAGGAGACACCACTGTGAAACTTAAACTTTTGAGCTTGCTCGTCACCCTGGCCGCAGCACAAGTCGGCGCTCAGGTCACCAACGACATGATCACCAAGGATGCTGCCACCACCAATGACCTGCTGTCATGGGGTCTGGGCACCCAAGGTCAGCGCTATTCGCCGCTGACCGATGTCAACGCCAAGAGCATCAGCAAGCTGGTGCCCGTTTGGTCCATGTCATTCGGTGGTGAAAAACAACGCGGCCAACAGTCGCAACCGCTGATCCATGGCGGCAAGATGTTCGTCACCGCGTCATATTCGCGCATCTTTGCGTTGGACGCCAAGACCGGCAAAAAACTCTGGAAATACGAACACCGTCTGCCCGAAGGCATCATGCCTTGCTGCGACGTGATCAACCGTGGCGCGGCCCTGTATGACAACTTGGTCATCTTTGGCACCTTGGACGCCCAATTGGTGGCGCTGGACCAAAACACCGGCAAAGTGGTGTGGCGCGAGAAGATCGACGACTACGCCGCAGGCTACAGCTACACCGCCGCCCCCCTGATCGCCGAAGGCTTGCTGCTGACCGGCGTGTCCGGTGGTGAATTCGGTGTGGTGGGCCGCGTCGAAGCGCGCGACCCCAAGACCGGCAAGATGGTCTGGTCACGTCCCACCGTGGAAGGCCACATGGGCTACAAAGATGGCAAGGAAAACGGCATCTCCGGTACCACCAACGCCACTTGGCCGGGTGACACCTGGAAAACCGGTGGCGCCGCCACTTGGTTGGGCGGCACGTACGACGCCAAAACCGGTTTGGCTTACTTCGGCACCGGCAACCCCGGCCCTTGGAACAGCCACCTGCGCAAAGGTGACAACCTGTACTCCACCTCCACCGTGGCCATCGATGTCAAAACCGGCAAGATCGCTTGGAGCTACCAAAACACCCCCAACGACGGTTGGGACTTCGACGGTGTGAACGAGTTCATCACCTTCGACATGGATGGCAAACGCGTGGGTGGCAAAGCCGACCGCAACGGCTACTTCTATGTGAACGATGCGACCACCGGCAAGCTGCTCAACGCCTTCCCCTTCGTGACCAAAACCACTTGGGCCAACGGCATCGACTTGAAGACAGGCCGTCCCAACTTTGTGCCTGAAAACCGTCCTGGTGACCCTACAGGTGCCGGTGGCGATGGCAACAAAGGCAAAGCCGTGTTTGCAGCCCCAGGTTTCCTGGGCGGCAAGAACCAAATGCCCATGGCCTACAGCCCCAAGACCAATTTGTTCTACGTGCCTTCCAACGAATGGGGCATGGAAATCTGGAACGAGCCCGTCACCTACAAAAAAGGTGCGGCCTACTTGGGCGCAGGCTTCACCATCAAGCCGCTGTATGACGACTACATCGGTTCGCTGCGCGCTGTGAACCCCAAGACCGGCAAGATCGAATGGGAAGTCAAGAACGAAGCGCCTTTGTGGGGTGGCGTCTTGGTCGCTGGCGACCTGGTGTTCTGGGGCACACCAGAGGGCTACCTGAAGGCCGCTGACGCCAAGTCCGGCAAAGTGGTGTGGCAGTTCCAGACCGGTTCGGGCATCGTCGCGCCTCCCATCACATGGAAAGAAGGCAACGACCAATACGTGTCCGTGGTCTCTGGCTGGGGTGGTGCGGTTCCGCTGTGGGGTGGTGAAGTGGCCAAGAAGGTCAACTTCCTCGAACAAGGCGGTTCCGTCTGGACCTTCAAGATGAGCAAGTAAACCTGCTGCTCAGGTGCTGAGTGTTGCCCCGGTGCCGTGTGCACCGGGGTGGCCTCGCAGACCCCGGCCGGGGTGATGACCTTGCCCGGCGTCTGTGAGTGGCTCAGCCCCCGCGCCGTGCTGTTTTTCAACTGAACTCCAAGCTCCCCCATGAAGACTTACCTCCCCCTCTTGGCGCTGGCCTTTGGCCTGGGCGCTCAGGGCCTGGCCCACGCCAGTGATGGCGAAACCCTGCTCAAAGACAGCGGCTGCCTGTCCTGCCATGCCAAAGCCGAAAAAATTGTCGGTCCTGCATTTTTGAGCATCGCCGACAAATACCGTGGCGACAAAGACGCTGTTGCCTCTTTGGTGCAATCCATTCAAAACGGCTCCAAAGGCAAATGGGGTCGCATTCCCATGCCCCCACACAGCAGCATGAGCCCCGATGACTTGAAAACCGTGGCTCGCCACGTCTTGGCCACCAAGCCTTGAACGCCCATGTGGGGAGACTGCATGGCTATCCTTCCCACTGGTCCCCTACACACCAAGCAGGGACCTGAGCCCTTCGTTCACATGGATTTGCGCCACACGCTCCTGACCCGCTTGACTTTAGCTTTTGCGGTTTTGTTGCTGTTGTTTGGTGTGGTGTGGCTGCAAGACCTGCGTGAGGACGCTCTGGCCGAACAGCAAGCCACTTTGCATCTGATCGAATTGCTGTTGGGCGCACCCGAAGACGACGCCTCTGAGCGTTTGGCCTCCGCCCTGAAGCCCGGGCAGTTCCGTCACATCAAACTGCAGTTATCCCCGCCCGAGGTCATGGCCCCCGCTGACGCAGCACTGGAGAAACCCGGCACCCTCAAGCGTTGGTTGGGTTTGTCGATGGAAGGCGCACAAGCGCAGCGGCTGCGCATCGGGACACAGTCGTTATGGATCAGCCCTGACCCCGACAGCGAGTTCCACGAAAAACTCTCCACTTCTTTGCGCGTGTTAGTCATGCTGCTGCTGTTTTGTGCCCTGTGTTTGGGCCTGACCTGGTTTGCTGTAGACCATGCCCTGTCCCCCGTCAAAGAACTCAACGCCGGGCTGGTGCGACTGGCTGCGGGCCAAGAGCGTGCCGATTTACCTGGCTTTGCCCTGCGTGAATTCGCGGCCATAGCCCAAGTGGTGGACCAGTTGGCCGAGAGTTTGAACCGCGCCCGCGACAGCCAACGTCGGCTCACACGCCAGTTGATGGAAGTGCAGGACAAAGAGCGCCGCGAACTGGCCGCCGAGTTGCATGACGAATTTGGTCAATCGCTCACTGCCATCAGTGCCACAGCGGCCTACATCGAACACCACGCCCACCATGCCGAAGCGGCCACCTTGACCGACTGTGCGCGCGAAATCGGCAGCGAATCGCGGCGCATCTCGGGCCATGTGCGGCAAATGCTGACGCACTTGCGCCCTTACGGCCTGGAGGATAGCGGCATGCGTGAAGCCTTGCACGAATTGGTCGTAGGCTGGCAGGCGCGCTTGCCCGATCGGCAGATCGACTGCCACATCGCCCCACTGCCCAAGCTCAGCGCCGACGTGGGCCTGGCCATGTACCGCTGTTTACAAGAAGCCTTGACCAATGCCGTGCGGCACAGTGGGGCCACGCGCATCGGCGTGCAGGCGGCAGTACAGGACGGACACATTCGACTCCACATTTCAGACAACGGCAACGGTCAAGCCCAAAACTTGTTGCACCAAGCTGGTGGAGGCCTGCTGGGCCTGCGCGAGCGCTTGGCCATGGTGGGTGGGCAACTGCAGATTTCAGACCTTGAAGGCGGGGGCGTGGTGCTGAGCGCCACACTGCCTGTGCCCCAGCAGGAGACCTTGTGAACATCCAAGTCATGATAGTGGACGACCATGCGGTGGTACGCGCTGGCTACCGACGCCTGATCGACGCCGAACCCGATATGTGCGTGGTGGCCGCCGTGGCCAAGGCCAACGAGGCCTGCGCCGCCTTGCGCGACACACCCTTGGACGTGGTGGTCATGGACCTGTCCTTGCGCGAAGGCAGCGGGCTGGAGGCCATCAAACGTTTGTTGGAGCGCCAGCCTCATTTGCGGGTGCTGGTGTTCAGCATGCACCAAGCGGTGGGCTACGTCACACAGGCCTTGCGAAATGGCGCGCAAGGTTACATCACCAAAAACGCCGAGCCCCTAGAAATGATTGCCGCCATACGCAAAGTGGCCCAAGGGCAGCGCGTGTTCTCGGCAGATGTGGCGCACGCCTTGGCCTGCCAAGCGGCCGACGGCAGCGGGGTGCTGGAAAATTTGACCCCGCGAGAATTTGACATATTGCGCCTATTCACCGGCGGACAGGCCCCTGCACAAGTGGGTGAACAACTGCACCTGAGCGGTAAAACCGTACTCAATCATCTGTCCAACATCCGCCGCAAACTCGACGTGAATTCTGAGTTGGAGCTGCTGCTCTTGGCCGCCCGGCATGGCTTGGTGAGTTTGTGAGCCACGCGCACACGGGGGCACGGGCGGTGGTGCGCCTAAGAACTTGAAGAAAACAGCTTGTCGGGAAATTTTCCCGGCCTGCTCGGGTGCGATTCCCTGAGTTGTTTTGGTGCAAAAGGCTAAGCTTGCCAACACTCTACGGGGTCAGAGCCAAAGAGCCGATTTTGAGACACAAACCCATGACAACCCATCCGAAATCCCTGCAAAATTGCTTGCCACCTTTGACCTTAGTCAGCCTGGCCCTGCTAATGGCCTTGCACCCCGCACAAGCGGGTCAAGACTTGGACACCGTGACCATTGTCGCCCCCAGTCCCTTGCCCGGGCAGGGGCTGGACGCCAGCCAGATTGCAGCACCTGTGCAACGCGTGAAGGTCGGTATCGACAACAGCCAGGATCTGACCGAGTGGATGAATGCCAACATGAGCGGTGTGCTGGTGCAAGAGTTGCAGGGCAACCCCTTCCAAGCCGATCTGCAGTATCGGGGCTTCACAGCATCACCTCTGCTGGGTACACCTCAAGGCTTGTCGGTGTACTTGGATGGTGTGCGTATGAACCAGCCCTTTGGCGATGTCCTTAGCTGGGACCTGATCCCGCGCGCCGCGCTCAAGTCGGTCACGTTGATGCCAGGCTCCAATCCTTTGTTTGGTTTGAATACTTTGGGCGGAGCTTTAGCCCTCGAAACCAAAGACGGACGCAGCAGCCCCGGCACCCAAATCCAGCTGCAGCTGGGCAGTCATGGTCGTCGCAACCTGCTGCTTGAAAACGGCTTTGTGAACGACAAGGGTTTGGATGCTTACGTCATGCTCAACCAATTTCACGATGGTGGTTGGCGTCTGGCGTCGCCAAGCGATGTGCGTCAGATCTTTGGCAAGGTGGGTTGGCGTGATGGCTCCACGCGCAGTGCACTGAGTCTGAACATGGCGGACAACGATTTGCAGGGCAATGGACTTCAAGAGGGTGGGCAACTGGTACAAAATTGGCGCAGTGTTTACTCGACTCCGGACAGTACAAAACAAAAAGCCTATGCCCTCAATTGGACGGGCAGCCATGAAGTGCGAGACGGTTGGACGGTGAGTGCTCAAGCGTACATGCGTCATCAAAAAGGCAGCACACTCAATGGCGATGTGAACGAAGACGCACTCGATCAAAGTGTTTACCAACCCAGTGCAGCAGAGCGTGCCGTGTTGACCCAAAACGGATACACAGGGTTCCCCGCCAGCGGGGCCAATAGCAGCAACACCCCGTTTCCGTATTGGCGCTGCCTAGCCAATGCTTTGCTGCCCAACGACAACAGCAGCAAAGAACCTGCCGAAAAATGCACAGGCTTGTTGACGCAGGGCGAGACCACGCAGCAGAACCATGGGTTTGTCTTGCAGTCGAGCTGGGAGGGCAAGATGGGCAGCACCCGAACTCAAAGTGTAGTGGGGCTTGCTTGGGATGCAAGCCGAGTGAATTTTGCGCAAACCAGTCAGCTGGGCTACGTGCAAGCCGACCGCAGTGTGGTGGGTGTGCCCGCTTGGGGGGATGGCGTGCGAGGCGGCAATGTGGATGGCGAGCCATGGGACACGGCGGTTGAACTTCAAGGCCGAACCCGAACAGCCAGTGCATTTGCAAGCAATACCTGGTCTTGGACAGGTGGCTGGCATCTCACGGCATCGGGACGTTACAACGAGACACGGGTGAAGAATCTTGATCTGCGCAATGACGGTCAAGAAAACTCTCTCAGTGGCGAACACCGGTATGCAAGATTGAATCCAGCGCTGGGCCTGACCTGGTCTCCTTCAAACCAACTCCAGGCTTGGGTGGGTTACAACGAAGGCAGCCGTGCCCCGACAACGACAGAATTGGGTTGTGCCAATCCGGAGCAGCCCTGTAAGTTGCCTAATGCCATGGCCAGTGACCCTCCCTTGGAGCAGGTGGTCACCCGTACGCTGGAGTTGGGCATGCGTGGGCGATTAGTGGATTTGCATGCGTGGTCAGTAGGCGTGTTCCGGGCTGTCAATACAAAAGATATTTTGTTTGTCGCCAGTGAGCAAACGGGATACGGCTATTTCCGCAACTTTGGCCAAACCCGTCGCCAGGGACTGGAGCTGAGTGTCTCTGGTCCTCTCAGCCCAGAGTGGAGCTACGGTGTCCAGTTCAATTGGCTTCAAGCCTCTTACCAAAGCCATGAAACGGTGGCGGGTAACAGCAACAGCAGCAATAGTTCTGGAGCTGGACTGGAAGGGTCGATTGCGATCCAGCCAGGCGATCGCATTCCCATGACGCCCAGCCAGATGCTCAAACTGCAGCTGGGCTGGAAGCCCAACGCGCAATGGCGTTTGGGTCTGAGCATGCAGGCTGTAGGCCGCAGTTTGGCAAGAGGCAATGAAAACAACGCGCATCAACCCGATGGCACGTATTACTCTGGAGCGGGTCACAACCCGGGCTACACCGTGTTCAATTTAAACGGTCAATACAACTTGCAGCCAGGCTGGACATTGACCGGACAAATCAACAATGTGTTGAACACGCGTTACACCACAGCTGCTGTATTGTCTCCAAATGCCTTCAACGGCAATGCCTTGGTGGCGCGCCCCTTTGCAGCCAATGCAAACGGTGATTATCCCTTGCGGCATGGTACTTTTTATGCACCCGGTGCTCCACGCAATGTGTGGATTGGCTTGCGCTATGTCTTGCGTTGATCCTTGGGCCTTGTAATGTCAATCTAAGCCAACTGACTTGCAGGTTTTGCGGGCAATTGCTGTGTGCGATTGCCCGTTTTTCCTAAGATGCATTGTGCATAGGCAAGTTTTCTCGGGATGGCTCGGTGGTGTGAAAGGCTTGATGTATGCGAACAAAATGCCCAAAAATCGGTGGCTGGTTTTGGTGTGTAGGTGCAGGCCTTGCGCTGCAAGCGCAGGCCTTTCCCTTGCAGGGTGAAAAATCTCTGATCGCAGAAACCCAAGACGGGCAACACACCCGGGTGGGACGAGTGGTGTTCACGCCCACCACGCCGGGCAACGCCAGCATTCGGGTGCACATGGACCATGCCGTGATGCGTGACCACTTTTTGTCGATGCGCGAGTTCAAGTGCCTGGCTGCCTCGCAAGAAGTGACTTGCCATGTGCCTTACCCCTACACCAACCCGGCCACGGTCTCGGTGCAAAACTTGCACTGGTTGGACCACCACTTGTTATTCCTCTACAAAAAACCTGCCGACTTTGGTGCCAAGCTGTGGAACGGCATCATCTACCGCTGGCGCTTGACCCCCCAGGGCTTGGAAGGATTGCCACATGCGGTGGACTTGAACCTCATCAGTGCCCCGCCAGACCGGCTGGACGTGCCCCCCTTCAGTCCGGCCGAGAGCGAGCCCTTCGCGCCAGAAGCCCGATGGATCCAACGCATGCGGATCGAATAATCCCACCGGCTTGTGGGGGCGCAACGTGCGCTGCTTCAGCGCATACGTTCCGCGGTCAAAGCTCCGCCGGTCAAAAACCCCGCCAGCACTTTCTCTTCGCGGGTGAATTTGACCAAGCCGTCGCCTTGGCAGTACCACTCGTGGCTGGTCAGGGGCACGTCGGTGAAGCCGTTGACGGGGTCGGTGTAGAGATTCAAAAAGGCTTCGCCTTTGACGTGCAAGCAAGGCTCCAGCACTTCGCCGGAGGCCAGTTTGACTTGTTCTTTGACCGAGATGATGCGCCACGTCATGGTGGTTTTGTGGCTGTGCTTGAGTTCGCGGGGATGCTCGTTTTTGCGCATGAGCAAATAGGGCACGGTGGGGGTGGTCCACTCGGTGTCCACCTGATAGGGGGCTTTGAGCACCCACATGGGTGATGCATCGGCTTGGGGTTCGCGGTCCATGTCGGTTTGCAGGGCCACGCGACGCACGCCTTGTTCGTTGGCCTCTAAAAAGTAAGCCACCCCTTGGGAGTGGTGGCGTTGCATATAACTTTTGCCTTGCCAGGTCACGGGGCCGCGTGTGCGCAGCGTCCAGACTTCGTCGTCGCGAGCGGCTTCGGGGCTGTAGCGCACCTCGTAGCGCGTCACATCACCGGCCTTGAGCGGAAACCAGACCGGCCCCGCATCGGGCGAACAAGCGGCCAGTCCGCACACCGCCAGCACGGCTGCGGCCCAGACAGGCAGAGGTTGGATGGGCGTCATGGTGTTCATTTTTCGGGCAGCTGTGCACGCGGCAGGTCGCTGAGTTTGATTTGCACTTTGTCGTCGTTGGCGGGGCGCAGCCAAGGCAGGCCACCTTGGCCGCGCCGGGGTTCGGTGGTGCCAATTTGGGTGTTGCCGTCACGCGCTTTTTTGATGCCGTCGCCCAAAATGCGGTGCAGGTCTTTTTCGTAGGGCAGGCGGTGCACGCGGGGCAAATCCAGGGCTTCGTGGTCCTTGAGTTCGTTGACCCAGATGTAAATCGCTCCGGGGTGGTGGCGTGCCGGGCTGGGCTCGTCAAACACGGCCGAGAGCAGCACAAAACGCGGCGGTAAGGCGTCGTCGGCCGGCCAGCCCGCAATGCCGCGCAGCACCTGTTGGTGGAACAAGAAAAAGCCGCTGACCACCACCACCATGAAGGCTTTGAGCCACCAGGGCCAGCGGGTGGCCAAGCACAGGCACAGTAGCAAAAAGCCCAAGAGGGCGTAGGTGAGGGCCAGCCAAAGCAGTTCGGTGGTGGTGGTGGGGATCATGGAGGGTCCAGGTTCAGGTTCAGGGTCGAGGGGTCAGATGCCCGAGCGCATCACGATGGGTTTGGGGGCTGTGCTCACGTCCAGCACTTGGCCGTGGTCGTCGATGGAAAAGCGCACCAGGG
>JACCDW011741611.1_pt1 | contig 10692 bp, 9 predicted proteins | sample 7449781 | NCBI WGS metagenome assembly JACCDW01 (sample SAMN15323449, study PRJNA562643) | freshwater metagenome | isolation source: river surface water | place: USA:Blue River Watershed | collected 2017-08-18
AGACGTGGCTGAGTGGTCGAAAGCACCTCACTGCTAACGAGGCAGGGTCTAAAAGCCCTCCAGGGTTCGAATCCCTGCGTCTCCGCCAACCAATGAAATTAGTGTCAGTCAACATAGAAGTGAACAGACATTATGATACGGTTTTGGATTTTCTTAAAAAAGAAAATCCGGATGTTTTTTGCCTTCAGGAACTCCTGGGAGAAGACTTTCCAGTTTTCCAAAGGGAATTGAGAATACCTGGAAAACTGGAGGTCTTTAGTTGTCCATCTTCCTATTACAACCTTGAAGGAAAGTGGCAAGGAGTAGCGATTTTTGCAAAAAATATCGTAAACTCTGGTTCGATTTTCTATACTTCAGAAAAGCGTGACTTACTTAAAACCTACAACCCTGAACCGGATAATAGCGTTCTCGTATGGGCGGACGTAAAAGATGCTGCTGATTCAACATATCGCATTGTTACCACACACCTACCCGTAACTACACATGGTGAGTCTACCCCATACCAATTACAGGTGGTTGATTTACTTTTACAATCCCTTGTCCCACTTGGAGAATTTGTCCTATGTGGTGATATGAATGCTCCAAGAGGAAACGAGACTTTTTCACGAATCGCTCAAAAATACACTGACAACATCCCATTTGAGTATAAGACTAGCATTGATCAAAATTTACACAGAATCAAAGGTATTCAATTTATGGTTGATGGTCTGTTCACTACTCCAAGATATAAAGCTACTGATGTGAAATTGATTGACGGAGTTAGTGACCATATGGCAATCGTCTCCGAAATATCATATCAGTAATATTTATTCAGTTACCCATATCTATAAATAATTAATCCTAAAGCCCAACTCAAATAAAGTCCGCCCGTATGAGGGCGGACAAACGATAGGTAAATAACCTACTCACATCTCGGGTGATAAATTGACTCCGAGCAATTTGTTCCGGAAAGAATCGGTTGCTCTTACGCCAGGATTTTCGGTGTTATAACCCTCCATTAACAGCGATGGATCGGCGTTATCTCGACTCATTTTCTCCAGCCGATCTGCCTGATCTGGATCGAATTCTTTCAAACGGAAGAAGAGCTGGGCAGCGACATTACCATCCTTCGATTTGATCCCTTCAATCCTTCTTATAAGTTTATTCACTTCGTCAATTGTGGTGAATCCCCCTTCAACTGTAACCGGCTTACGGTTATCGTAATATAGATAGTTCGTAAAAACAATCATTACAGAAATCTTTGGTTCGTTCATGACTTCTCCTTCTAACCCAACCCAGAATAGCACTATCTAAAAATTAGGCAAATTACTCTTAAATGGATATTATTGTCTCATTATGTACAAAGACATAATCATTATCGCTGAAGTAAAAACCACTTCCCCTTTTGGTTATCGTTCACCAGACACCTGGGACGACCTCTTTGCTGTAGCAAATAAAATTGGAGATATTATATCGATCCACACCGACCCACGCTGGGGTGGTGATTTTGAATTAATCAAAAAAGCCAAATCCCTAACCAACAAACCAATTCTCGCTAAAGGCATCCACGCCACTGACGAAGAAATCGATCGTGCTATTAAGTCTGGAGCTGACTATGTACTCGTAGTTGGACGGACACCAAAAATCCACACCGAACAATGCCTTATCGAACCGTTCACTTTAGACGAATTAATGACCATCCCTAACTCATTTAAAGTAGTCTGGAATAGTAGGGACCTAGACACCGGAGGACTTAAGAAGGAAAAATTCAGTACAGCACGACAGATGTTTAATGGCTGGCTGGCTCAAGCGAGTAACATTACAACAATACACGACATTGAGCCCGGAGCAGATGCCGTATTAGTAGGGACAAACCTGCCAACCTTTAGTCGATCACTAAGTGATAGTTAGAGAACAAAACAAAACACACCACCTCATTGTATCAAGCACCAAATACCAGTAGAATTGACTGATGGTAGAAATACCCCATGGAGTTGCCTTCGAGGAACGACGCCGAGAATTACAAAGAAAAAAATCGCGTCCCTCCCGCTTTTCGCGTTTCTTGTTTAGTATTACAAACGGTAAGTTTACTGATCCTAAACCGGTAGTACTCGGATTCCTATTGATTGTCGTTGTGAGCCTGATTTTTTATCTAGCCCAAATTTTTGCTAACATTAAAAATAACAACCGTCTTGTACCGCCCGAAGGCTACAAAATAATTTACTCGAAAGACTCACCTCCTCGTTTAGAAAAAATACCATAAACTATGCGAAAAATCTTTACATCACAAAAGGGATTTACTATGATCGAACTGCTCGTGACTATAGCCATTATCGGACTCCTTGCCCTAGTTATCCTAATTGCCGTAGAAGACGCCAGAGCGAACGGTCGTGACGCTTTTCGTAAAACCGCCATGAAGCAAGTTGAAACTGCGCTGGAGTTATACAAACACAAGAATGGTAGCTATCCTTCAACCGGCGGAGCATGGTGGGGGGAAAATTTTGGTGCCAATCGAGCTGTCAGTGGGGCAAATGCTTACATACCGAACTTAACTCCAACGTACTTATTTGAATTACCAAAAGACCCAAATAACCCTGATGACTCTTTCCATGGTTTTAATTACCGTTCCGACGGTTCACATTATAAATTAGTGTTATTTGGCAGTATGGAAAGTACGGTAAGTCCTGGACAGGCCCTCTATGATTCATATTGGCTCAATCTTGCTTGGATGATTTGTGACGAAGAGCCAGCTTGTAGTTGGAACAACTGAACCACGACTGACTTCAAGCCGGTGGATTTCGGGTATTGCAGTACTATGAGCTAAAGCCCAAATTTGAAGTTACTCAAAAAAAAGTGAAGGCTTACCTTCACTCTTTTGTTTTTCTCTCTCCGATTTAGTTATTTTCCACCTCTTCGACTTCTAGGGTATCAAGTTGTACCGGACGATGTTCGGCAATGTGTAGAATCTTATTATTCGCTCCCATAAAACGAAATTCCATAACCACCTTCCCAACATTTTCTTTCTGAATATTACGAGTCACAGACTCCAACAATACACGGTACTTATTTCCCTGTTCATCGATCTCCTCTTTACGAAAATTGTGCTCTGCAATTCGTCTCTTTTGATTACAAGTGTAGCGATGATCTTGGTCAGTTGAGATATACAAACCTTTCGCTTCACAACGGACTGAAACATAAATCTTCTTTATCTCTTTGCTAGAAAAGTTAAGTAACACTTCTTGTACATGGTAAGTATCTCCATCCCAGTCATAGACCCATTCATAGCGATCATAGATTTTTAGATCATCGGCAAATTCGCGAAAGGATTTGTACTTAAAGGTGGCCGCTTCCTCAGCAAAGCACCCATTAAATCGACAAGGGTAAAGGATAACATCAAGCTCTGCTCCATTTTTAGTTCCTAAGTAACTTACTGGTACAGTAAAAGTTCGTATACCTCCCTCCTCTACATACTCACTAACAAAAGTGTAGGTCAGACATTTTTTTGCCTTACCAAAGAGCAATGAGTTATCTTTCTCACAGACTGTCTCCAAGACCAACTGACTTACCCCACCATCAGCCACAACCACTAAGTTACCGGGCTTGTTGTCATGAATATTTAGTTCACTTATTTCCGACACCTTTACCGAAAAATACTGAAGGGTGTCAGATGCTACCTCCATTTCTGGCTGAGTATCAGTTAAAAACTGAATGCGTTGTCTCATTAGTTCTAGTTGCTTTGTCATTTCTACTTTGGGACTTGAGTTTACCTCTATGACCTTATGATGCGCCTCCACCGTTCCAGGATTAAAGAAGACGGTAGGTATAATAAGGGCCAAAAGGGAATATATTCTTGTTGCTTTCATGTGGGGGGAATAATACCCTGATATGGTTTTTTGTCAAAGAAAGGGCTAAAAACAAGGCTATTTACTACCTGAGTCACTAATCTTAGTATCTAAAAGAGAAAACCACGCCTCCGCGTGGTTTTCGGTTAATCACCTAAAGAACTGATGGTAAATCGCAAGAACTGCTGCTTCTGTCATGTCGGGATCCACTCCGATCACCACCGATATCTCAGATGGCGATTGAGAAATAAAAGAAACGTTGATGTTCTCCCCGGCCAGAGCCGCAAATATTCTTGCTACCACGCCAACCTTCCTCTTCATACCCTCACCGACCACAGTCACTACTCCGACTCGTGATTCGCTAAACTGCATCTGTGGATACTCTTTCTGTATCTCAGCTTTGATAGCCAATCCATGCTCTAGATAGCTGCTACCAAGGACTACAAAATCACAGGTATCGATTCCAGTCGGAACATGCTCGATACTGACTTTATATCTAGCAAAGATCGATGTTACCTTGGCTAAAAAAGCAGGCTCTTCATTGAGACCAAGAAAGCTAAGATTGAGTTGGACGAAGTCACTTCTTGAAGAAATTCCAGTCACAACTCCATTGCCAGCTACTTCACCGATCATTGTACCAGGATGATCAGGCTCATTGGTATTCCTGATATTAATCGGTATTCGAGCCTCAACCACAGGCCTGATAGCCTCGGGATGGAGCACGTCGGCACCGGCGTATCCTAGCTCTTTGGCCTCACGATAGGTCATGTACTCTATTCCCCTTGGCTTCTCCACTACTGCCGGAGCGGCACGGAAAAAACCTGAGACATCAGTCCAATTTTCATAGACACTAGCACCACAGGCGGCCGCAACTAAGGCTCCAGTAATATCACTACCTCCTCGCGGAAAAGTGAAGATTTTACCATCTTCCCGACGACCATAGAATCCGGGAATGACTACCCCTTTACCGCTATCAAGTAGACCCATGATGATCTCACGATCAACTTGATATCCTGACTTTCCATTACGAGAAATAACTCTTTGTGGATCAAGAAAAGTAAAGTCAAGATAAGCGGCCATGATTTTGCCATTCAAGTATTCCCCGCGACTTGCCAAGTACTCCTGATCGGCCCCTTGACCCAAGGCCCGTTCGATCAAGGAAAATTCCTCATCAAGATCCAGAGAATTTTGCAGGGAAAGTCCCTTAACAATTTCCTGAAATCGATACTGGATCGCAATCCAAAGACCATGACCAATAGTCGTTCCCCTTTGCGGGTAGAGCTTAAGAAGTAGGTTAGTTACTTTCTCATCACTAGAGTGCTGTTTACCGGGAGCAGAAACCACCACCAACTTTCTATCCTTGTCACCTCGTACAATTTCTCTTACCTTAGCAAACTGCACTGGGGATGAACCGGAAGTACCACCATACTTACAAGCTTTCATTTTTATCTTACCTCGTTTTGAACGATCAACCTTATTTGATCATACTTAAAAATTACCGACTGTCTAGCTGATATAAAAGCTTATGAGAACTAGAGTGACGTTACACTTTCTTGTCCACCCTTTAACCTCCTACTTACTTGAGCAATTAATCATCCACTGCACACCAAAGCGATCCTTTAGTGAACCATAGTAGGCACCCCAGAACATCACTTGCATTGGCATCTCTACTACTCCACCTGCAGATAACAAGTTAAAAAGTCGATCAGCTTCTTCTCTAGTATCTGGTTCGAGATTGAGATACATGTTATCACCAGGATTTACCTTAAATCCCATCGACTCCGGTGCATCTGTTCCCATAATCACATGTCCACCAGTGATTGCGAGTTCAATATGCATAATCAAATTCTTATCTTCTTCACTGATCGCGGGAGCACCATCTTGAGGTGGAACATCAGAAAACCGGTGGACTTGATCAATAAACTCTCCACCGAAAACTTCTTTATAAAAATTAAAAGCTTCTTCAGTTTGGTTGGTAAAATTTAAATAGGTGCTAGTGCGGGCCATAAGTTATTTGTTACGAAATAATGAACTAAGTATAGCTCAGGTTCGGAGTTTGCTAAAATAGTCGATTATAAAAAGAATGAAGGGTGGAAGCGCAAGCGCCCCACCCTTCTTAGATTCCCCAAACGAACTACTGTAGCTGTGCCACTTCCTCATAGACACAGACACGGTTACGGCCAGACTCCTTAGCCTGGCTCATTGCTTTACCTGCCTCAAACAACAATTTGTCCAGAATGGTTGTATCTCCACTTTGAATAGTTTTTGTTGCTAGGCCGATACTGACGGTCACACGAACTGTCGGATTGTCATCCATTATCACCAAGTTTTCGATCACTGCACGCAACTTCTCAAGATAGAGAATCGTTACTTCAGGATTACGATCGGTAAAGTAGATGACAAATTCCTCTCCACCCCATCGTGCTACGATATCTTGTCCACGTTGGAAAAAATTCTTCATCGTCAGCGCAACAATCTTGAGGACGAGATCCCCAACCAAGTGACCGTAAATAGTATTGAAACGCTTGAAATGATCAATGTCCAAGAAAGCAATCGACAACACTTCATGTCCTTCACGCACTTGAAGATTGATCACCTTCTCAATCTCTTTTTTGAATTTCCTCCGATTGATTAACTCCGTCAATTCGTCAGTCTCGGCCTCTAGACGCAGTTCAGCCAACGACTCCTCTAACTCGCGAATCCTCTCATCTCGTAAACGAAGAATCTTGCTGAATGAAATTTTTTCGTGCAAAGAGTTATCTCTCTCGACACAAAGCTCCCTCTTGAGCCCTTCGATCTCATCAAGAAGATCTTGCCAAGTCCTGAATTTTGAACTGTCCATTTCGTACTGCTCCTTGGGGCATGGCCCCACTTATTGTGAAAAAACCAAAAAACCGTGCTGTATTATAGCACGGTTTCTTGTTTTGTCTATAGTGGTTTTTCTCTTATTTTGGCCTTATTTTAAAGCTTTAATCCACCATGACACACTTTTCGGTACTAGTCCTGAGTAGTATTGGGTAAACGTTTGTATACCGAGCGCTGACTGCAAAACAATGACGTCCAGGACTTAGTCCTGACACAGTTTGTGTGAGATTTGTTGTTCGGTAAGTACTTCGTGTGTTTAACCCATCAACAATGATGTCATATCCTCCTCTAGGCAAACCGACTGAACTCCTTGGCATAGTCCAACTTAATTCCACTTCCCCACGCAGACCAACAACTGAACCAAGGACTGGCCGAGGATAAAGGTCACGGTTAACTATGTTTACACAGGTTCTACTGCGGTCATTCATGGCCAAAACGTCAGGGTTAGCTTGTGTCCAAAGAGCTCTAATACCAAAGCAATGTCTACCTAAAGAAAGACCGGTAATCAACTGAGTATTGGACGTTGTATTAAAGCGAGGATCAAAGTTGTCATCGACTGAAACTTCGTATCCTGCCTCTGGCTCAACTGAAGTATTTCCTAGTCGCCACTTTAATCTTAGACCATCATTACCAACTCTGCTCTTTGAAGTAATTATTGGAGAACCATATTCAGGAGTAGTTGAAGAACCGAGGTGTTTAGTTAAAAACTGTTCTGAAGACCAACCATCTACACCATTATCGAAGTTAACACTCCACATCTTATGATCACCGTAATATCCCGTGTTAGAAGACATAATCGTTCCCAGTACACCACGGTTCTGAGTACCGAGGGGAGACCAATCACTATCCCTGTTACGCACATTCAAACGATCAGTGTCAACTTCTATTCGATCATTCTCTCTAAACTTTGCCCCATCATCAACCGAAGGAGTTGAAGTGCCCAACCGAAAAGCTTGTTTTGTCCAATAGACTGGCGGATGATTGCAAGCGCCATTCTTACAATTACACTTCATAACCGATCCTTCCCGCTTACAAATATTCGCTCTAACTTCGTAGACACCCTCTCCTCCTGAGCGATTAATTATCGCTCTAGCTCCACGATTCAGATATGATGAATAAAGGGAATTTTCACCATCGAGCGGTATCGCAGAAGACCAATCAAAATCCCCGACTCTACGATACTCAATATACTTCCCGACATATTCCGAACCAACCCCAACCACGATTTCGGTACTAGTAGCAGTACAGTATGCTTCTAAGTTGACTCTTCCGGCCGAATAACTATAAGGATTTGCATAACTGGACTCAGTTACTCCGGTTTGCCCATACAAACTACACTTAACTCCAGCCGGGGTTCTTGGTGATTCCCGATCCGGTGGTGGTGTCCCTGTACAAGAATCGCTCGTATTTAGGCAAACACCTACAGTTTCAGGACAAGTGGTATTGATCTCCGCATTATTTGCTCGCAATGTCGGAATTAGAGCATTTTCAAAATATAATGGTTTGAAACCGCCACCTCGATTTGTAGCATAAGTAGGTTGCCAACTTATGTGATTAGCACCAAGTCTTCCTACACAATAATCTAGTACGGCTTGTACATCACTGGTTCCAGCATCAGGATCATATTTTAAGAAGGTATTATCAGCGTCTGGTGAAAGTGGTACAAGATTTTTGTTTTCAGCTGCCCACTGCTGTGGGTAGCTGACCAAATCTTTTTTTATATTATCAAGCTGTGCATCTGGCCATGACAAGGCAGTTTTATAGCGAATAATTCCTTGTTCAATTACTTTTTGTAGATTTTCATCACTACGTAGAGAATTGAGGGAAATGGAACTAAGAGTATTCTGATAAAATGGAGCGGTTTCTTTAATCAATCTGATGATATTGTCAACGTAACCATTAAAATCCATTGGTGAACCATCTTTTGGCTTACCTAGTGCAGACTCATCCAGCATAATCATAGCCTCAAAATTTGGATGACTATCAAATTCCTTACCAATTTCATTTAGTAACTTGATCTTTCGATCCATGTATTCATCTACCCACATCTTTGGCATACATTTACCTGGAGCATTAGGATCTATCCCTGACTCCATTAAATATACCCACCCAGCATCTCTTATATACTGGGGCATGTAACTATTAGCAGCGTCACAGCCTCCAGTCCAAAAAGAACGATCGATAATTTTTAGGATCAAATGCCTATCTTTAGCAGCCACTATATCTAAAATCTCTTTGATACCTGATAGATCGTACTCATCCTTTCTAGGTTCTAGCTCTTTCCAGGTGAAGAAGTAAGTAATACCCTTTACTTCAGGTTCAGCTAAGAGTTTATCTATCCTTTGTCTGATTTTTTGAGGTGTATCGTTATTACCAGGACTAACCACCATATAGTGTCCAGGGTTAAACTTCTTCCCTTCTGTGCCAGGACGGATTTCTCCGTCACTTATCGGAGCACACATATTGGTACCAGCCGCTTCGGTAGCCTTAGTGTTTAAACTAAAGACAAAAACTAAAATAAGAAGACTGAGACCCCAGGATAAATATTTTCTAATTTTCATATAAATTCATTATAACCCATAGGAAACCGGCACTTGGAGAATTACAATAAAGCCGAGATTAATCTCGGCTTTATTGTCCTCCACTAACTTACTTTTTTAACTACACTCACCTACCGTCTTTAGACAAACTCCGTAGGCACTTGGACAAGTTGTATTGATCTTGGCTCCATTGGCTCGAAGAGTAGGGAGAACTGATTTTTCAAAGAAGCCGCTTTTAAAGCCACCATGCCTAGAATTTGCATAAAACGACTGCCAAAAAATATGATTTGCTCCTAGCTCGGAATAATATCTAAATACATTTGGCACCGAGTTAAACAAGAGAAAACTGTTATCACTCCTAGGCATCAGTCCAATAAGATTAGTGTTCGCACGAGCCCACTTCTGTGGATAAGTTTCATCAAGAGGATCAAAGGTGCCATCTTCGCTACTAGGAAATGCGTCTGGCCAAGATAGAGCTGCTTTGGCGGGTATAATTGCTTCTTCAATAACTCTTCTTAGATTTTCATCGCCATGAAGGAAGTTCAGAGCATAGATAAGTACCGTATGATCAAAATGTTTCCCGGCTTCTTTTATTACCCTTATATAGGCATCTCTCAGTTCTGCCTTACTAAAGGACGAACTATCTCCAGGCGGAATCATTGCTGACTCATTTAAACCAAATACCCCCTCTAAACGTGGGTGGTTATCGTATTTTTCTCCAATTGCACTTAATAATGCAATGAATCTATCCTGATAATTTTTGTTTACCAGATTTGGCATACATTGCCCGATCCTATCTTCATACATGTAGCCTGCATTAACAATATAATCAGGCATGAATTTTTTTGCGACGGCACATCCCCCATTCCAGAAAGATCTGTCTTCGATATCAAACACCAACTGCTTATCATGACGCTCAACTAACTCCAATAAGCTGTCGATAATATCAAAGTCATACTCGCCTTCTCTAGGTTCCAGCTCCCGCCAGGTCAACCTAGCCTTTACACCTTGAATCTCTGGCTCAGAGATATGTCTTTCAACTTTATCTAAATAACTAGTAATGCTTTTTTCTTTACTTTGGTAAACACGAATATAATGTCCGGGATTAAATTTGATTCCCACAGCATCAGAAGCAAGAACATCTCCATCCATTGGTGCACAAACCGATTCACTTGATGGTTCCAGAGCAGTGATGGTCACGCTACTGCTAGCGATTCCTCTTTTGCCCAGACAGAGTAAACCATAGGTCTTAGTTTTCGTAACTGAAACTGATTCCAAACCCAATTTATCTTTAACACCAAACCAACCACCACTAGCTAAACAACTATCGACACCAACAGAACTCCAGGAAAGTGTAGAATTACCATTTTTAGATACCACATCAGGAGATGCCTGCATAGTGACGCTAGGAGTTTCAACTGACGCCAGAGTCAGATACTTCTCTGGTGCGTAGCCATCAACCCCAG